>Ga0182024_10002201_pt1 | contig 48907 bp, 70 predicted proteins | sample P32metaG_FD_120480 | JGI IMG/M metagenome (GOLD analysis project Ga0182024, IMG submission 120480) | Permafrost microbial communities from Stordalen Mire, Sweden - P3-2 metaG (Illumina Assembly) | ecosystem: Environmental > Terrestrial > Soil > Wetlands > Permafrost | place: Sweden: Stordalen...
CTGCCGTTTGAATTCAGGGTCATTCATCAGGCCCGCGTCTGCAATAGAGTCGATAACATCTTGAACACTCGCAACTTTCGCGTACTGCGGGTTAAATTCGCGCGCTATGCGCGGTCGAACAGCTAGCATATCCGCGAATTTCATATCCTTACGGAATTTGCCAACTACTGACCGCGCAGCGCCCACCTGCGATTGATACTTAGCTGGATTCATAACAGCTTACTCGCCCAAGCCAAGCATCTTTCGCGCTTCGCTCTCACTCTTCCCGGTTGCCAGCAACACACTCATGGCAGCCTTAAGGACTTTCTCACGCTTGCTCAGAGCATATTCGTACCGAGCTTCGAGCGCTTGATCCAGCAGAAGATTGACATAAAACTGAATCGGTTCAATTTTCAACTTGCGCGCTTCCGCTTTCAAATTCTCCTGAAAGCTGTCGCGCTCTGCATACATCGCAACTTTCGCTTTGTTAACGAAAGTCTCAGACGCGGCGATTTCGACCGCATCATTGAACAGTTCCACATCCTTTACACGAGGCATAACTATATCCTCTCTTCTTGCGAGTGTCCAAGTTGTCAAAGAACCCACAGCCGGTAACTAGGCTTGCTGAAGCCATTACAGCGTTACCGGCCTAGCTCTGTTTAGAGCTATTCGTAGTATGCTCCTACTCCTGTAATTTGTCAAGTATTATTTCAGCTAATTCATTATCATATAACTTAGTAGTCAACTAGTAAACACTCATGCTCAGTCGCCTACTGCCTCCCTCACTAATAACCATCCAGTTAATATCGGGAGGGTCAAGGTCCAAAAATTGAAAAAAATTTCAAAAACTCGGGGGGGCTCTCAAATAATTTTTTCAGAAAATACACTCTAGCATTTTAGCAGTATTAGCATCTTAGCAGTATTGGCAAATACTAGAAGATAGAGGGCTTTCTTTAGCAATATTAGCAAATACTAGAAGATAGAATGTTTTAGGATTAGAGGGCTTTAGTGCTAGAATCTTTCCCCGACCCCGGCGGCGAGGGGCGAAAGTGTACCGGGAAAATGATAAATTAGGCCTTTAAAGTACAGGTGTACTCTCTTTTAGAGCTTGACTCTTCATCTAAAAGAGGGCATACTCGACGGCAGCTAGGGGTTTTCTCGTTTGGTGACGATGTTAAGCTCTAGCTTTTAGTGGTTCGTGTACATGGGGAAGAGAGCGCTTTAAGGTAAAATAAGAGGTTTCTTAATGACTCAGCAGCTAGAGAACACGCATCTCGATCAACCTTGTGTTAGCGAGGATGTCAGTGTTAAGGAAGCAGTTGAGATTAAGGAGCCTCCTGTTTTTAAGGCGCTCTCTCTTTTTCTCCAGGAGTACGCTTGGGATAAGAGTTTGGTGAGGAGCAAATAAATGATTGCGCGAAAACATATTATCGCAGCAATAGAGGCTGCACCAAGAGAACTTGAGTTTAAGAAATACTATATTCGTGCTACTTATTACAGAAATTCAAAATCGGGAAAAAATTCAGGTGTTAAAATTATCTGGTGGATAAAGTAAAAAAGGAGATTTGATGATTCATATTATTCTACTTGCATTTGCATTTGTGTTCTTCGTGCTGGCAGCTTTTGGTGTTTCACATCCACGAATTAATCTAGTCGCTGCTGGTCTTGCTTTCTGGGTTATGGCAGTTATTCTTAGTGGTTACGGTCATTAGGACTAAAGATGCCAATTAGTACAATTCTCACCGCGACTAGGCGCCGCTTAAAAATGGAGCGGATAGCTCGCCTCGAAGTCGCGGGGTATAAAGATGAAGAAATTGCAGCGACAGTTGGAATTACTAAGACCTATGTATCAATGTTGCGAAGAACTCCAGAATATATTGGAGTCCGAGTTGAAGTAGCTTCTGGAGTCTTAAGCGAAGCAGATAGAGTCCTTCTGCAAGATCAAGAAGCAACTTATGAGCAACTCAAGCAGCTTGTTCCGTCCGCTATGCTTACCATCAAAAACACTCTCCACAATTCTAGAAATCCCAAACTTCAATTCGACGCCGCGAAAGAAATTCTCGATCGAGAAGGAACCTTTGCGAAGATCTCGAAGAGTGAAATCAAAGTAAAAGATAAGTTTGAGTTTGAAGAGAATACTCTCATTGTAACTGATCTTCTCGCAGCTCTCCAGAAGAATAATCCAGAAGAAACAGAAGCTATGATGGATTCTTTTACGAATTCTGGCCTCTCTAAAGAAGCAGAGAAGACGATTCAAGAAGGAATGAAACTTGTAGAGATGCCTTCGCCTACAGAAAAAATTCAGTAAGAGTGAGCTAGATGGGCCTATCGACGCCTGATCTACAAGAGCAACAAGTAGTAGATTCAGTCAAGAGAACTATCGACTACGAGATAGATGAACTCGGAGCGACTCAGGTTCCACGTTCTGTTATAAATAGCTGGCGTCTAATCAACATTAACGACTGCTCTACACAAGAATCCAAGAAAAGCGCAGAGAGGCTGAATTCATTCGCCTCTCTTTTTTATTTCTCGCTGCGAGTCCTGAAGAAGAACAAGCTTCAGACGAATCCAATCTTCAAGCATAATCTTCATTATCAGATGTGCCAAGCGGTGATGAAAGATGGGCTCAAAGAAGTCATTGAGATTCCTCGTGATCACTATAAATCTACAATCTATAGTGAGTGCTTTCCTATTTGGCGGTCCCTTCCTTTTTCAAATAAAGACGCGGATTTAATTCTTAAGATCTATGACCAACTTGGTCAAGATGGTACGATGTATGTTGAGTGGATGCGGAGAGCGCATAATCAAGATTCAAGAATTCTAGTTGTATCAGAGACAATTAAAAACGCCGCCAAGCTAGGAATACGAGTAAGAAACCATTATGAAAATGGTGACATTTTCAGATATCTCTTCGCGGAAGTCATACCGGATGCTTCTTGCATCTGGACGAATGAGTCGTTACAGCAAAAGAGAACTAGAGCAGGTAGTGGTCACGGCGAGGGAACGTTTGATTTTATTGGAGTCGGAGCAGCCCTTCAAAGTCGTCACTATAATATCATTATCCAAGATGATCTTGTAGGGAAGGATGCTCTTAAATCAGAATTAGTGATGAATGATACGATTGAGTATCATAAGCTTCTAGTGGGAGCCTTTGATGCAGATGCTGATAATGCGGGTCGTGACAATGATGAAATCGTAGTTGGAAATAGATGGAGCTACAATGATCTCAATTCGCATCTCCGCGACAACGAAAAATATTTTAACTTTTCTAGACATTCAGCCCTCGGTGGTTGCTGCGACCAACATCCTCATGGAATCCCGATCTTTCCAGAAGCTTTCAACATTGCTAAACTAAGTCGCTGGCGTGCAAGACTTGGAACATATCTCTACTCTTGTCAATTCCTTAATCTTCCAATTAACCCCGAAAAATGTAAGTTTGACACTTCTAGACTCCGTTACTTCCACTATGATAGAGACTACATCGCAGTCGCACGCAATGACCAGCGCGTAGATGATCAAGGTCGCGGCTATCGTGTAAAAATGGTCCATCATATAGATGAGAAGACTATGGAACCTGCGATGGAGGATGTGTTTCCGCGTAATCTTCAGCGCTATATGATTATTGATCCTAATCATAGCGGACAGAAAGGCAGATGCCGTCATGCGATTACTATTACTGGTGTATCACAAAAGCCTCGGCGCATCTATTTGTTACGAACTTGGGCAGAAGCAGTTGATACTAATACCTTCGTCGAAATTATTTTTCAACTTGCTACTGCTTTTAAGATCAATACAATTCATATTGAGACGGTGGCAGCTCAAAAGTATCTCAAATTTCATCTTGAATATTATATACAAGCGAATAGAAAAACAAAACCTGAACTTGCTCATATCAGATTTGCAGACTTGAAATCTTCAACCACTGCAAATGCTAAAATTGAACGTATCGATTCTGTCATCCCAATAGTCGAGCGCGAAGAACTCTGGTTAGATGCTCGTGACTGCTCAAAAGTTGTAGAAGAACTCGAAGCCTACGGCAACAAGAATGGCCTAGTCGATATCCTAGATACTCTCGGCTACGGCCCTCAAGTCTGGAAATTCGATGACGTAGACGATGAAGAATTAGAGAATCTCGTCATAGCCCAACAGACAAGATTCAGAAAAGCAATGCGTATGTCTGCCTAGTGTGAGGTTTAGATGAGATGGTTAAAAAACCAACCTCTAGAGAAGAGGATGATGGTAAGATTTATACTGAAAGGGAATTACATAGGATAGTAGCTAAGTTAAGAGTGGATATATATGAAGGACAAGACATAGATAATCCTTCAGTTATAACGAGGTTAGCTTTGATTGAGACAACGATAAGCGAGATCAAAAAGCTTAAATGGTATTTAGTAGGAGCTATTTTAGCTATGGTTGGTGGTATTATTATAAATTTTATCAGGCATTAAAGGAATAAGATGGAAGATTCTAGGCCACAATTTACATATTATACTCCTCCAGCGCAAGGCGCTAAGTTTGCACCGATGGATGAAGAGAGACTTATAAAGAAGGTAGTTCCTAGGATTGAAGAAGGACTAGAGGAAGAGAAAGAAGAAGATGGGAACAGTAAAGACATTCTTTGATAGTAAAGAAAATCTTCTCATTATGTTCTGGTTATTCTCAGGTATTATGGACTCTATGCCTCCTATTCCTCCGAACGCCTCTTGGCCTCTAGTGTGGCTGCATAATACTTTTCAATTTATAGGAGCAAACTTAGGTAATATAAGTCGCCGCCCTACACAAGTAATGCTGTCAACAACGACAGAGCAGACGCCAACAGCGAGTTCAAAAGTAGAAACTTTAACGACAACGAAATAAGGGAGATAGAGATGGCAAGCTTTAAATCAATTCTTTCAGATATTGGTCACGGGCTTAAAGTATTTTTTGAGAAAGTAATCCCTGGTGCAGTCGCAGCAGAGCCTCTTGTGGATGCTATATTTCCTGGAATTGGAATGCTTTTTAATACAGTAGTAAATGAAGTTGCTTCAGTGGAAGGAATTTCAGTTGCGGCTGGAGCACAATCTGGGACAGGAACGCAGAAGCTTGCTCTAGTTCTAGGGAATCCGAATGTTCAAAGTGCTATCACAGCTATTGAGACTAATTTGGGAGTTTCAATCAATCAAACACAGCAGACTTCTATTATTAATGCTATTGTAGCACTTCTCAATTCTATTCCAGCACCAGCTTCGAGCACTTCTACTCCGGTTACTCAAGCAGTCCCTACAGTTTCAGCAGCAATTTAAAAGGAGATTAAAATGGCAACTACCACACCTCTTGGTATCGTAAAGCTTGATGGCGTTACCGTGGCTAAAATGGAACTTCTTGAAGCGGCAGCTAGGAAGCAGTTTGGAGGCACAAATCTAAGTGCTACTAGCGGTACGATTCAAGATCATGGTGCCTCGGCAATTTATGAATATGATGGAACTGATATTCTTACTATTAGTATCATCAAGCTTCCATCTATCTTTGGTCATAAATTGATGGATGTTCCTGAACTTCAGTCTAAGATTCTTGCTTGGGTTGAAGAGACTATTAATCCTCCAGAGCCAGTTCCAGTTCCGGCGAATGAGCTTTCGACTGCTATTCCAGCCTCAGTTCCGGTCCTAGATAAAACTACTCCAAAGACAGTTCCCACAGTCACTGTTCCAGTGGGAAACAAGGTAGAATAAAGTGGCCTATCCTCAAATCTTCCAAGTTAACTTTGGTGATACAGAGATGCCTCTGTTGCATAAGTATATCAAAGATAACGTGGAACATATTAAACTCCAAGTCAGGGGACTCCGCGAGGATCTTTTACCTAAATGGGTAAAGATTTATCGCGGAACTCCTGCGGAGGAGGAGGCTACTTTTCCGTGGCCGGGCGCAGCGAACCTAGTTATACAAGTAGCAGGGACTCATTGTGACGAGCTTTTATCCAGAGTGATGGCAATCTGGGCCAACTCTCCTTTGTGGGTCGCAGAAATCTACGGTGACTACAATAAAGGCGAAGCAGATGATCAGCGTGAACAGTTAGAGCGTTTTCTAGAGAAGCAAGCTTTTGAGTCCTCAGAACTTGATCTCTATAGAGTAGAAGAAACAATGTTCTCTTCTACAATCAGATATGGAACAGGTATCGTTAAGATTCCATATGAATATCTCGTAGAGAAAGCCCCCGTGTTTATTCCGGGGGCTTCTGCTGAGGGTTCTGAGACGATTGCGAAATATGGATCAAATTTCCTGACTCAGGCAGATCAGACTAAATTTACAGATTTGGTGAAAAGAGATGGTCCTCACCCTGAACCAGTACCTCTTAATCTTTGGGGCATTGACCCTAGGTATCCTAATTTATATAATGCACCTTTTGTTTATCATATCTTAAAGAAGACTAAGACGCAGCTTCTAGAGATGAAGCTCCATCCTGAGATTTATGACCCAGCTCTGGTTGATGATATCTTAACTCAAGGCCCTACCCGTTATGGTCCTGATGATTTTACGATGGAGCTTCAATCTTCTAAGAAAGCTTGGTGGGCAGAAGGAGATAATGATGAAGCTGGAGAATATGATATATATGAGTGCTGGTATCGCTATCGCCTTGGAGATGTTAACTATAGCTTAGTCTCTTACTACAGTGAGAAGCTAGAGAAGACGATTGGTACTATCTTCAATATGTACCCAAAGAATGAGTCTCCATTCGTAGACTCAAAGTTAGCCTATGATGATGATATGTATTATGGTTATGGCTTTACTGAGATGCTTAATGCGTATCAGCAGGATATATCGAAGAATCATAACTGGCGTAGAAACAATAAAGACTTCGCAACTACAGGCATTGGTCGAGTTAACAAGAATTCCAAGCTCTCTAGCATAGTACAGCTATTTCCAGGTCTTCTTATCCCTTCAGATGCGGGAGAAATAGAACCTCTTCAGTTTGGAGCTGGAGCTTTACAATATGGAGTAGAAGATGAGCAGCTCACTTTAGCCCTGGCTAAAGAAAGAAGTGGCGTTGATCCTGCTATCGGCGGAGCAGGAGGAGGAGTTGTAAATGCAAAGAGAGGAATCTATAGCGCCCAAGGCACTGCCGCCGTTATGCAACAGCAGAATAATAGAAACAATCTGCGTATGTCCGATATGCGAAGCGCCCATGTTCGTATTGGGAGAAAGATTCTTAATATTTATTCGCATTTTGGCATATCAACCAAACTGCGGATGCTGGGTGATAATGCCGAGGTCTTATCCGCAGCGCTTAAGATGTATAAGGACGAAAAACTGGGCCTTGGAATTAAAGCCAGCACTGCTTCAGTCAATAGAGAACTTGAAAAACAGAACGACATCTTACTCTCAGCTACCCTTGAGAGACTTTATGCAGGAGATGCTCAAATAATCCAGTCTCTAGTGACTCCTGGGATTAGTAAAGAGCTTGGAGCATATTATTTAGAGGTTCTTGCTGCGAAGAATTCCTTGATGAAACATATCTTGAGGAACTTCGGAAGAGATGACGTAGATAGATTAGTACCAGTACCAGATTTCTTGAAAAAAGCGAGAGGAGCGTTGTCTAATGGAAGCGGAGCAAACGGAGTTGCAAGTCCTGGTGGTCAAACTATTCAAGGCCAAGGACAAAATCAAGGAGCTATTCCAGTCGGAGGCGGGCAAACTGGTGGTGGAGTACCTTCAAATACTCCGCCAGTACAATCTGGAGAGCCTAGCATACAGTAGTTTTCTAGAGGATAATGGGAGTAGAGTAGGAAAGTTGCAGGGGGAGATTAGAGGTTATGATGAAGTTATAGATTGTATTAAGAATCTAGAGAAATATGAACTTAAAGAAGATAAGTTACAAATGAAGAGAGAGGAGAAATAAAATGCCGTGGTGGATGGATAAAAAGTCTGAAGAAAAGAAGATAGAAGAGAAAAAAGACGCTTTTGAGATGCCAAAAGAGGTTAAGGAGAAGTTTGATAAGATAGATCAAATTGATTCTATCAAGACAGATGTAGCGGCGTTTAAAGAGAAGACTGGTATCTTGGATAGAATGGCATCTTTTATGGACGCTGAAGATGCGAAAAAGAAGGAAGAAGGAAAGAAAAAACAGCAAGAAAATAAGCAACAGACTGACGCGGAGCTGGAAGAAGAGTTCTTGACTGATCCTGCCGCGGCGACTAGGAAACTTCTTCAAGGTACTATGAATCCTCTAATCGTAGCCCAGATCAATACTGGAGCAAAGCTTACGATTAAAGAAATGTATGATGATGATCCAGAGGGAATGCAGTATCTGGCTGATCCAAAGGTTAAAGAAGAAGTAGAAAAGCTTGTTTCTACGCTTCCTTTAGATCAGAGGGCAAATAAAGAATCTATTCGTAACTGCTATTATGTAGCAGAAGGTAAATTCAAGCAGGAAATTAAGGATGGTAAGATTAAGTCTAAGCTCTCTTCTATTTCTTCTTCGGGGACAGGAACTGGAGCACCTAAGGATAAGACAGATGAAGTAATTCATCTCACAGATGAGCAGAAGCGAGCAGCTAAAGTCTTCGGTATTAATGAAGAAGACTATGCAAAGAGTGCGAAGGAGTTGAATTATGTCTAATTTTGATCCTCATACTAATTTTCCAGACGATGGAACAACTCCTGATCTTATTCTGCCGCAAGAGCAAATTGATAAGATGCTTAATTTGGAACAAGAGAATCTAACTCAAACTGCACAGTACGATAAACCAATAGAAACTGGATCTACTACTCCTTCTGTTGGTTTTAAGCCTATTGGCAAAGCAGCTCATATCAAAGAGGAGAAGCAAGCTCAACAGACTGCTGACCCAGAAGTTAATGTAGATGCTCGAATTAAAGAGATGGAAGCTACACTAAAAGCCTTAGTTGAAGGTAAAGGTGTAAGACTGGCATCTGCGACGAAGAAAATTCCAAAATTAGATTATAGCAAGTTGACTGAAAAAGATGTATGGGACTTAAATATCCCCATTGAAGCTATTACTCACGATCTTCCTGATACCATGCTTCTGGATCTTAAAGATCCAGCTTATGTAGGAAGATGGGTTTCAACTAATTCACAGCGACTAGGCTCAATGAAAGCGATGGGTTTTACTTTCATTCAGCCAGAAGACTTTGCGCATGAGTTAGTTCTTGCCATCAAACCTAATGAGAATGGTTGGTATCAATATAACGATGTAGTTGCGATGAAGATTACTAAAGAGAAGTATTTTGGTGCTCTTCGTCGTAATCACATTCGAGCAATGGCTATGGTAAATCCAGCCGCAGCACAACAGATTGGTAAGAAGATGGCAGAACAAGAGATTGCTTCTGGAAAGGCGATTGATCTAGAAGGAGTTTCTGATCCAGATTTGGCAGGTTCTCGTACTAGAGATTATCAAAAATATACAGCAGAGAAAAAGCTTGAAGTCTATACACCTGGTATTTAACTTTAAACTAGTCAAGTAAGAGGGAGATTTAAATATGAGTGGTCCAAATCTAACAACGCATGTTCCCGCTATCCCCTTGAAGACGGTTAGCGGGAATACTGAATTAACTCTTTCCGTTAACGAAAAATCAGGGCAGACATTTCTAGCTGGAGTGCCTGTACAACTTGCATCTGGTGTCGTACAGAAGTGGGATGGAACTACAATTTCAGCGGGAATTTTTGGTATGTCGCTGATTATGGGTTCTAATCTTGCTTCTAATGGCAAAGGTGCTCCACCGCAGCCTTGGGGACAGATTGGCTCTCCAGGGGCTATTCAAACTTGGGGTTCTGTTCCAAATCAACCGAATGGAGTTAATATTGCTATTGGTACTCCATTTTCGGATGGACGAACTCTGTTGGCTGTTTCTTATGGAGATACCATCTTTGAGGCCATGTGTGATAATTCTGCGGGCTCTGTTGCGGCAGATTACACGCCCACTCAAGCTTCTATTGGGACTCAGTATGGATTGACCTTTGATACTAATGGTTACATCTATGTTGATCTTGGTAAGACCACTCCTGGCACTAATACTGTGGTTCAATGCGTAGGGATCAATCCTGATGATGGGCTCATCGTAAATGCACGTTTGCAGTTTGTATTCATCAAGAGTGCTCAACAGACGTGGGTATAAACCGGAGTCGATTAGACTCATAAATTGTTTTAATTTCTTAAAAAGGATGAAAACATGAGTCAAGTAAGAGGGCAGTTTGCACAGCTAATGACTCCGGGCTTGAAGAAAATCTATGATGACGCGACGCAGTATGAACAGACTGCGAAGCTTTATCCTCAGCTTTTCAATATTGAGAGTTCGGATTCAGAGTATGAGCAGGTCTTAGAGTTTGCTGATCTAGGACCATTGCAGGAGAAGCCGGAGAATACTTCGACTGCTTACAATAACAGGATCCAGGGCGCGTCAAAGCGTGCGATTCATCTTACCTATAGCTTGGGAGTTAGAACTTCTAAGGAACTATGGGATGATGATAAGTACGGTTTGATTAAGATGGGGCCTCGTGCGTTGGCGCGGTCTACGAGGTTCACGCAGGAAGTTGTGGCTTGGAATATTGTTAATCAGGGATTTTCCTCTAATGTTACGACGTTTGATGGAAATTCTCTCTTTAATAATCAGCACAGTCTTCTTGGTGGCATCAATGCAACTAATATTGCTCCTGGTGCTTCTAACGTTATCTCAGCGGCTGGAACTTATCCCAATCGTCCGGCTACCGATATTGATCTTTCTATTGCTGGTTTGCAGCTCGCTACAAACTACGCCAATAGAATGATTGATAACCAAGGATTTCCGATCAATGTTAAATTTAAGTATCTGGTAATTCCTCCAGAACTTATCTTTATTGCTCGTGAGATTCTCGGCTCTCCTGGTAAGCCTTATACTTCTGATAATGAGATTAACTCTCTCCTTGCAGAAGATTATCATTTCATGGCAGTTCCGTATCTTACATCTGGTGGCGCGTGGTTCCTCTTCACAGAGAAGCGTTATCACTCTCTTACAGTCTTTGATAGAGAAAAGCCTTCTACAGACTTTGATGATGACTTTGATACGGATGCTATTAAACAAAAGACCCGGATGCGTATGTCAGCGTTTTGTCCTCGTTGGCAGGGTTCTTTTGGCACGAACGCCCCTTAATTAAAGAGGCACTCAATGGATAATGAACTTAGAGAATTAATTGATGCTGTAAAAGAATTATCAAAGGAGATTAGAGAAATGGCTACTTCCACTACTGCTGGACTCACCGCGCTAACTCAGGCGGTGAGTGATCTTACGGCGGCTGTTACTACTGAGACTGCTGATGTAGCTAGTGCTGCGGCTGCGATTTCGAGTCTTGCCTCGCAGATTGGTTCTTCTTCGGAAGATCCTCAAGTACAGGCTCTGGCAGCGCAGATTGAAACTCAGGTAGCTGCGATTAATACGGCTAATACTAACCTTGCTGCGGCTGTTTCGGCTGCAACTACTCCGCCTGCGACTTCAGCTTCGGCTCAAGCTGTTAAACCTCTTAATAAGGCTATTTAAAGTTGAGTCCCTCCCGCTGGGTCTTATTTGGGGCTCCTCTAGTACGGGCTAGTGTTACTGCTCCTCCCACTAGCCCTGCTGGGGTAAATTAAGGGTTAAATATATGGCAACTCCTCGTGGTCGTCGTGCATTAGGTCAAGGACCCTGGCATTATTGCTCGAGATGTGATTATAAGAGCTTGATTTACTCTGAACTTCAGTGGCAGCGAGGAAAGCTCTTATGCTGTAATTGCATAGATGTTAGACTCATAGGCGATCGAGAAGTAGCAATAGCTCAAGTTCTACAAGATGGAAAAGAAGAGCTTGCTCCAGTTGAGAAGCTTAGGAATCCAGATTTTCAATACACGGATGATGATATTCTTGTAAATTAAACGCTCCAGAAACCGCGGGTCGGCGCACTGTAATCCGACATTGGAGATTTAAATGAGTAAAACTAGTGGAACTTGGACTCAAGATGGGGCTTTTACGGATGGACAAATCTTCGTAGGGCCTTCAGAATTTCTAGATTTAGCAGGATTTGGTACTTTAACTAGTGCTGGAGCAGGACTTCTAACACTTAATCAGGTCGCTTCTAAAGCATCTACGTATTTTGCAGATATTAGCAAGATGCTTAGAACAGGACAGCTTGCTGTATTTGGACAACAGGCTTTTGGTACGACTGGTCCTCTCCCAATTCCAGGGCCTTCCGCAGTTGCGAATACCTCTAGTCCTGACTCTACTCTTGGGCGACCGCCGCTGCTTACAGCAAAGCTTCCTACTATTTTAGGTCCAGTTAGAGGAGCTGTTCCAAAAGGACTTCAGATTAATTCAGTAGATGTAATCTATGAAGTTGATGCGGTGGCTCTCGCTGCGGCAACACTAGGGCTTACACAGACTGTATTTCCTCTCTCTGGAGCTAGTGGCGCTCCTGTAGTTACGAATCTGGTTGCACTTGCCGCGAATGGACTTCCTACTGCGACTAACACTGCTGGTCAAGCAACTACTACTCGTGTGCTTGTACCGACTCCAGCGATGCTTCAGCTTACAGAAGGTGAGATTATCCTTAATATCAATCTTACCACTCCTGCTGGGGGCACCTCTAAATTCTATGGCGCAATTCTGAATTGCAACTTTAACTATAACTAAGAGGAGCTTATATGGCAGGGCAGACAAATCAAATCATCATGTCTGCCACTGGCCAATATGGTCCTCCTTGTAGGATGAAGATCATAGACGGCTGGTGGCAGGATGCAGGTACAGCAGGAGACACCTTAACCTTTACAGATGCTCTAGGTAATACTTACACCTACAGATGCACTCAAGCATTCTATCCTACTGATCTAGGTAAACTGGATTGGCTTGTAGGCCCAATTACGGTTACTGTGATTAGTTCCGGTACTGCCTATCTTATAATGGGCAATAAATAGAGGCTTCTAGATGGGCCTAGTTGCGTTCGATCAGAACTCGAAGTCTCTAGAAATAACCTATGGAGGGAGAGAGAATCCTTTCATGGGTATTGATTCGTCGTTTCCTGATCCGTATATAGGCCCTGGGCAACTTACGAGAAATTCTGTAAATGCTATCGTAAATAACGGAACTCTCTTAGCTACTTTTTTTAAATCTATATCCCAACTCAGCTCAGGTTTGATTATAGGTTTTGGTGATTTAAATGGTCAAGTCTTTGTTGTTTCACTTGATCCGTCACAGAACGTAGACGTTATAGGGATTCCTAATTTTCCATCTCTTACTGGAATTTATTCGATTGCAGCTATTCCTACGGCGGCTGTATACAGCACAGCTTTAGGAATGAATGTACAGCCGAATACTTTAACCTATAAGAATGTAAATGGAGTTTGCTTCTTTAGTTTCCCAGGTTGTCCTTTCATCTTCCAGCATAATAACCTGGCTGGAAATATACTTACCACTTATCTTGGAGCTTCTTTTCTCTCTGAGTTTAATGGACGATTGATCGCTGCGAATGTATATCAGATTACTGGAGTTACTTCCAACACATACACTCCTACACAACAGATAACAGGGATTGGAAATTCTTCTAATAATGGGGGATCAAGTACTGGAACTAGTTCAGTTATTAATACTTTCCCCAGTGAAGTCACTGGTGGAAATTATGTAAATATTAATGTTACTATTCAAGGAACTTATAGTTGTAACCCACAAAATAATAACGCGAACGTAGGTAATCTAGAATTTCAATATAGCCCAGATGGAGGGACTACTTGGATTACGTTTTATTCATGGAGTCCAAGTGCTACTAATCAGACTCTTCCTTCGCAGCAAATTCCGATTCTTAACGTAGTTGGAATTACAAATATAAATACGATTCAGTTAAGGATAATAGCCTCTACTACGGCAGGAGCTGGAGTTAGTGTTGCTTCAGCTATTAGTGGAGAAATCACAGCGGCGACTGCACAGATTGTGGGTGCTCCTTCTACTATTACGATTACTAATTTTCCATTCCAATACGCTTGGAGTGCTCCTACAGGACAGTATGGACAGTTCAACCCACAGACTACGGATCAATTTGGCAATACTGTCGTCACTGGCGCTGGTTATAATAATCTTCCTGATGTAGAGGATATTATTACGGGACTATTTAATACTGGGCCTACTGAATTTGTGCTGCGAGGGCAGGGAATTACTGAAGTTACAGCTCTACAGAGTGGCATTCAGCCATTTCAATTTGATCATCTATGGGCGTCACATAAAGGAATTGGAACAATATATCCTGATACGGTCGGACAATATGGTTCTCTTGGAGCATTTTTTGCAGACACTGGCATCTTTACTTTTGGATATGAAGGTATAAACGAGGTTGGATATAAAGCACTTTCTGCGATTTATACAGACCTAGTTCAAACTTGCAAATCTAATTTTCTCTCTGGTGGTCTTGGACCACTATATATTAACGGTGAGGTTTATCTTTGCTATATCCTTTGCGCTGTAAATACATCTGGATTAATTTATATTTGGGTCTTAAATACAAAAACTAAGGAGTGGTATAGATTTCAAACGGCCTTAAATATGACCTGTTTTGGACTTCAGGTTATAGGAGTTAATCTAGGTACTATTTCTCAAACGAATCAGAATAGTGTCTTTATAACTGCGTTGACGAATAATGGGATTCAGGCTTATATTTTAGGGCTGCCGATAAATGGAACTTTGACTACGACTCCAACTGGACCTACGGCACCGGCGACTGAAATGATCTTTCCGGCGGAGGAATTGAAGATTGCAAGAGATATAACTATAGACTCGATTGTAGTTGGATATGCTGGATATGAATCTCTAACTGCGATTTTAGAGTCTATTTTCTCGATAAATGGAATTCCATACGAGACAATAGAAGATTCTAACGTAAATGTGGATTTTGATACAGACTTTAATTATATGGTCTTAGCTCCTAATCCTTTGAATAATCCTCCTAATCCGTATACAGGAAAGAACCCGCAGCTCTCTGTACAGACTTCAATTACAGCAGGTTCTACACAGACTGCACTTCTAGCCTTTAGTAAGATTGTTTTGATGGGTTCTATGGACTCTACTCAAAGACCAGCGGGGAATATCTAGATGCGACCTGTGAATCCATCTATGGAAGCTGTGAAAACTCCAGCGGGGAATCTTAGAGTTTTGAAGAGTGTTGCCGAGACTTTAAACGGAGCTTTGAGCTATGGTCAACCCACTGGAGATAAAGATTCTACTGGTGTCTTTTCTAAGTTTACTCTTGATAATGTTAATAATATCATTATTCGCATTGGCGCTAATGGCTCGACAAATGGACAGTATCAGTGGTCATCTGGGGGAGTTGCAATAATCAATCACGGACTACAGAGACAGCCTATCGGATTTAGAGTCCTTGATAAAGACGCTACATGCGATGTATACAGAACTGGTGGAGCACCTACAGTGAACATCATCCAGTTAACTTGTACTGACGCAGCGGCGAATGTAACTGTGGAGATTTTCTAAATGTCTTTTACAGTATCTCAAGTCTTTACAGATGTTCAAGAATATCTCTCAGGGAGAAATATCTCTACTACTCAAGGATATGAGTGGGTCAGGAAGAGTGTCTTAGAACTTTCTGAGACTTATAAATTTCCTACTCTTCAGGTCACTGGACCTACTGTACAGCTTACGATTTATAATCCTGGACCTTATAATTATAACCTATTCATGCAACCTGGAGATGCGGGATTAGAGATCGAGTGTATTGATTCTTTTTTCATTTATTATCAGCAACCAGTATCTCTCTCGGGATCAAATGGAGAGAATGCTGGACTTTTGATGAAGTTTAAGACCATAGACTCGATCGAATTAAGCACTAATATCACTGGTCAGACTATCTTCTGGACACGTTTTCAAGGGCAGATTTACTTCGCATTTGCTCCGATAATGCCATATTATGTGTATTGTAGATATAGAAAAGAGAACAAATTCTCTTCTCCAGTTTCAGGAACTGATCCAATTCTTTTACCTAATACATGGCAAGATATAGTCGGATACGCGGCAGCAGAGCGTGGGGCAATGAGTCTAGATTTAAATGACAGGGCAGATAAGTTTCATACTAAGATTTATGGCGACCCAAAATGGCAAGCCACCGGCGGAACAGAAGGCGCTCCTGGATTAATTTTCATGCGTACTTCTCAAGAACAACGTGATAAGCAGAATTCTGGAATCTCAATGAGATTGATGATGCGGAGTCCACAAAATGTCTAGCTTAAGTACGGTTCCTGATTTGACGAATAATAATACTTTTCTGAATCAAGGAAAGCCAGTAGTGGGAAATACAGGGGTAGCTAATCCTAATAATAGTGCCGGTGGACCGATGCCTCTTCCTATAGTTGGGGCACCTTCAGGAACATTAGGATTGGGGAATGGAGGTTTAGTATCAGGGCAGCCTCCTCTTGGTGTGGCGCCAGTGTATACTCCGGGAAATGGTTCAGGGATTACTGCTAATTCAACTACTCCTGGAACCCTCTCTACGACTGGCGTAGCTTCTTCAGCAGTTCCTACTGCTACTACAACTGGAGTAGGAACTGGTGCGACTGCTGGAACTATCGTCCCTAATTTAGATAATGGTTTAAATAGTACTTACGGTTCTGGTTTAGGTTCTCTTATCTCTTCGGAGATTGGTAATCTAGGTTCTAACGATAGTTCCTATATGCAGGCTTATGATAAAGCTATGGGGAACTCGAATGCAGAACAGATGGCTACACTGCAAACTACTCTAGGAAATGAGGGAGTCTCTGGTAACTCTAGTACTGCGGCGATAGCTCAATCTGATCTCTTGTCTCAAGAGACTTCTCAAGAAGGACTTCAAGAGCAGCAGTTGCAGGAGAATGATCTATCTCAGCTTCTTGGGTTGACAGAATCTGTAGAAGGTTCTGTTTCACAAGAGTATGCGGCTTCTAGTCCTCTTGCTATCTTTGGAGACATCGCATCTGGAGTTGGAGACTTAGCTGGTGGAGTCTTAGGGTTTGGTGGAATTAGCGGACTAACTTCTGGTGGTAAAAGTGGTGGTGGCGGTGGCTTTATGGTCCCCGGTCCTACTGGATTACAAACACAAGATCCCTCTTTTAATCTTGGAGGCATCGAAGCATAATGAATGAACTTAGTATGGTTCCAGGTACGATGATTCCACAGCCTCAGCAGCCTCAGCAGCAACAAGGGATGACTGCGGAACAGCTTCTTGCTCAACTTCAACAACAGAAGCAACAGGCTGATGCGGCAGTTACAGCAGCTACGCAGAAGGCTATGGTCCCAACTTCTTCTATGGCTGGCGGAACTAGTCCTGGCTTGACAATGAATCCAGTACAGCCTTATCAACAGCAGCCGTATAATAATAGACAGCCGCGGAGTCAGAAACAAGGGCAGGGACAAGGTATTCAGAACATCTTAACGGCGGCTGCGAATGTCGTAGGTAAGTATGGACAGAAAAGACAGCAAGAACAGCAAAGAGCACTTTCTGTAGATTTGGAGCGAGTATTTCAATCTGTAGATGGAATCCAACAGGCGCAGGATGCACTAAAACTTGATCCGAATAATAAAGATGCACAAGCGGCTGTAAAGAAGGATCAAGGTATTATAGATGCTCTCCTGTCTGACCCAAAGAAGCAGAAGCAGATTGCTAAGGCTCTAGATATTAGTTTCACTGATCCTTCTTCTAATGCAGGACCAGAACATGATGCTTTAAAGCAGGCTGCAAAGAGCTATAGTCAACAGTTAATGGATAAGATTCCGCAGGGGATGAAGCCAAATCCAGCGGCGATTCAACAGCTTCAATTAGCTCAAGCACAGCAAAAATCTGCAAATGATGCAATCGAGAAGATTGCTCCTACTGTAATTCGAGAAGGTGCTGCGAATGATAGAGAGCAATTTAAACAGCAGAATGAGAACCAGAGAACTATAGCAAGACTAAATTCAGATGCTCAGAAATCACAGAATGAAATAGCTGGCCGCTTTCAAACAGCTATGTCTGTATCCAAGACTAATCAAGATGCGGCGATGGCAAGGACTCAGTATAAGGCTCAGACTGATTATCAGCGTACGATGGATTCTCTTCAGATGCGAGAGCAGCTTATCAGCCAACGAGGATTGAGCGGCGACAAGCTAACAGCAGCAACTCAGAGGAACCTTCAGCTCGCTATGAAACTGAACTCCGATGCTTCTAGTAATATTAATCAACAGAAGCAACTCAGAGAGCAGCTTCAGAAGCAAGAAAAACTTAAAGGAGATGATCCTAGACTTCAACCATATAATCAAAGTATTAAGTTCTGGGAAGACCAATTAAAAACTTCTACTGCTAGTATTAATAAGTACCAGAAAAAACTTAGCGATGCTGGTCCTCCTGAGGGAGCAGATTCTTCTGATTGGAAAAAGAATGCTAATGGAAGTTATACATATACGGGTGTAGTACCGCCCTTTAGAGGTGATAGTGGGCAGTCCTCTTCTCAATCCAATACTGGATCTAATTCCAAGGTTGTCGGGCAATCAGCAGACTCCGACGAGGACGACTCCGATATCTACGGCGTCTCCAACGACAACACAGAGCAGTAGTTCTGGAATTTTAGATTCTTTAAAAGATGCTGGATCGACTCTTCTTAGACTTCAAAAGGAAGAGATGCCGGAGTCTTATCTAAAGCATGAATCCTCTGAAGAAAAGAGCACAAGATTAAATGCAACCTATCACATGGACGAGAGAGAGGCTCGATGGAAAAAGGTTTCAGATCATCGAGTTATTGATCCTAATACTTTTACTGATCCTACTGATCGGATGGCTGCTATCTATGCCAGAGCAGATAGAATTCTTGGTGACAAGAGGTTTCAATCACTTCCAGAAGAGCATAGGGCTGCTGTTTTAGGGAACTATTATGACAAGTATGTGGCTCCTGGGTATAGAGCTTTGGGATATGATGTGCCGGATAAAGACCTCTATATCAGAGGGATTCAAGAGAATAAAGGGAAGATAAACTCTAAAGACTTTTATACTGCACCCTCGAATCTATCTAGGTTCTTAAATTCAATGAGTTCTGAGACTGCTTCTATAACTAGAGGACTTACTTATGCAGGTATTAATGTTGGTTCTAAAGTGCAGCAATTACAACTTCTAGGTCTGGATAAGTTCTTCCCTCATGGTCAAGAATATAGAGATCAAGTACAAAAACAGACCGATGTTGCAAAACACATAGTAGATAAAGTAGATAACGCTATCTATGATAGCCCTCGATTCTGGCTCGCTGCGCATCCATCTAGAAGTTGGACAGATAAGATGGACACTTTTGTAGGGGAGAATCTAGTTCAGCTTCCACTCTATGAAGCTATTGGAACTGCTCGCGTGGCTCTTGTGCCGGGTGAGACTTTAACAGCTAAACTAGGCACTTCTAAGATTGGGCAATTTGTTGGTCGCCGTTTAATGGAGGCTTCTGATGGATATGTTGGTGCGCTCTTACAGGACAAAGGAAAAGCTGATAGACTTGGGGACGCTGTTAGTTTTGCTGCTTTTGGTGCTGCCCTTGAGAGTGCTGCTATTCCTTCACGATTTCTTATCAAACAATTCACGTCTAGAAATGTTGGAGTTGGAGGAACTCTCTTTCAAGAGGCTATCTCAGATGAAGCGGAGCATGAATTAACGCATGAGATACATGAGCCTCAGTTTGCGGCGGCTGATCCGATTAAGAATAAAGTTGTAACTGCTGAAAAAGTAACTCTCTCTCAGATAGGCAAAGAGAAATACGGCAAAGCCTGGAATCAGCTTTCTCAATCTCAGCGAACTGCAATAAGGACTGCTCGTGATAAGATCACATCAGAGGCTGCTTCAGAGGCGGCGGTTCATAATTCAGATATTGCTAAGATGGAAGTTACGCAGCGAGTATCTGAAGATGCAAAATCTAATCCAAAGCTCGCGCAGAGAATTGCAGAAGCAGAGAAGGCGAGTGGATTCAAGGTTTCAGATGCACTCTTTAATGCAGAACAAGAGGCGATAAAGCAGCAGAGTGGGATTAAACAAAGTCAAGGTATTCCCAAGAAACTAGCATCTAGTCGTAAAGAAGCTCTCGATGGATTCTTTGAAGGACAGAAAGTAAATGCCGAAGGAGAAGCCAGACGCTTTGCACAATTTAAGACTGAATCTCTAAATTATTTTATTAATCGAGCTAAAGCTTCTGGTCCAAATCTCTCGACTGAAATTAAAGACATGGACTCAGAAGAGTTCACTGAGTCTATTCAAGAACAGCTTGGTAATTTCGTCAAGTTCGAGAATTCAGAACATGCTCTTCTGTGGGCTAATCAATTCCGTTCTGATCTACCAACTGCATTCAGCCGCCGTCTTACGGAAGAACTGCATGAACTTAATCCAAATGAAACCGTTAAAGACTGGAATGAGCAGTCTAAAAACCTTTCTACGCATATGGGTGAACTTGCTTATGTTGGTAGGCTTTTTAGCCAAGGTAATGTTTTTCGTTCTACTCGTGTGGATCAGTGGCTTGATAAGACCAAGTGGCAAGATGGACTACAGCAAGAAGTTGAGGGAAGAGAGCTTGCGGTACTCAAGAGAAAATTAGCAAGATATCCTAAAATAGTTAAAGCGGCAGAGAAACAACTTAAGACTCTACAGATGCTGCGAGCGAAGACTCAAACTGCCGGATATTACTCAGCGCAGACAGAAAAGATCAGGACAATGCTTGAAAAGAAAGGCAAAGAATGGGCGGCGCAGCCTTAATTCCTTCTTCAGTTAAAGAAGAAGCATCAGAGCTAGGGCAGAAATTCTTCCGCTCTATGGAGACGGAGTTTGCTAAATCTCCTGCTGGACAAGGAATTTTTAAAGTTATTAAAGAAGACTATGAGCCCATTCTCTCTAAGACAAAGCAGGAGATGTTAAATCTAGCACAAAGAGGCGGGGGAACACATCCCGCCTCTGGCTTGACGGTCCAAGCTGGAGAATCAGCTAATAAGATTAATTCGATGGCTCAGAATTACTCTAGAACTACGTCAATGGGGAGGAATGATGCTCTAGCTGCTCATGCTTATATCTGGGCACAGCATACTAATGGTCCAATACATGCTCAGAATCTAGCAGATCATATGGCCATGTATTTTCATGGTAATATGACTGATTATGCTGGAGCGAATGTTTCTAGGCTTAAGTATAATATAAGGATGAATAAAGATTATAAAGATTTCACTAAGGATTTGGATACTAGTGCAGTCTCTTCTAGTAGAGGAGAAATAGAAAAGAGACTTCAAAGCTATGCATCAACTATTTTAGCTCCTGCCATTGTAATTCCTCATCTAGAGACGCCATTAAATGTGATATTGAATACTCCTCTGACTGATACGATTAAAGGTCTTGCAGATATGATGCTGCGAGGGAAAAATGGAGTAAAACAGACTCTTTTACAGACTGGAGTATTTGCAGATAATTCTCTTCGTGCGTGGCAGGAGCTTCAACAATATAGAAGTGGCACAGTAGCTAAAGTAACTGGTTCTCCTCAGATTGGATATATTTTAGGAAAAGCGGTTCATCAGCCGGGGTTTAATGCGTTAAGAGATTGGACTCTGGCATTTGCCGGTACGACTGGTTATCATACTGCTATGGATATGGCGGATGATTTTGCTAAGACAGGCTCTACAAGAGCAAAGATCCAACTGGAGAGAATGGGCATTGATCCCCTAGTTGTAGCTAGACAAGGAGGAAAACTTACTCAAGACCAAGTGGAGAAAGCTGTATATCACTTTGTGGATAATAAAGTCTTTCTCAATATGCGTATGAATCGCAGCTATATGGCGACTGCAAATGCGCCGATGCGTATTGGATTGATGTTTCATAATTATGTTGCCGCAGAGGGTAGATTTCTAAAGCGTGAATTTAGCGATATGCTTCGGTCTAAAGACCCAATGATGGCTGTACAATGGCTTGCTACGATGGGAATCATATTTCCTACTGCTGGAGTCTTGACAGAATCTCTTGAAAATTATGCTAGAGGTCAAGATGATGATCTTCAGAAGCGCGTTGGAAATATGATGTTTCAGAATGGAGCTTGGAATGGAATAGAATCATGGGCTGATGCATATGCTCATATGGCTGGTTTTGGAGTACTTACTTCTTACATTAGAGGAGCCTCTAGAAATGAACTCTCGAATGCTCTATGGGGTCCGATAGGGAATGTGGCACTTAGAGATATACAAGATGTAGGACAGCTTGCACTCAAAACTGGAGAAGGGAAATACTCTGACGTAGGAGACGCGGCTTCTAGTCCTGCGGCAAAGCAAATATATAGAGATGCGTTAGCACAATCTCTTCCAGATAATCTTGGCAAAATCATCTCTCATAGATTTATTCCCACTAAGACAGAGGAAAAAGAAAGAGGAGGATCGAAACTTAGTTTTAGGAGAAAGAGCTCTTTTAAAGGTCTTAAACATCTATCACAATAAGGAGAAAATATGAGTGGTCAAAGTTCTCAGCTCTCTAGAAAAGAAAGTATGATGCTGCAAAAGAAAGTAGACGTAGGAACCAAGAAAACAGGTGGTTCTACTGGAGGTGGTGATCCAGCGTGTGAGGGTAAGAATGGTGGAAAGAAAGGTGGAATGTAAGTGAAGAAATCTCTCTTAGTTCTATTCTGTTTTCTAGCCGCGTCTTTGCCAGTTCTAGCCGCGACTCCACCCTCTGTCACACTAACATGGACTGCTTCAACTACTGCAAGTACTACAACTAATGTCTACAGACTTACTGGAACTTGTCCTGCGTCTGTGACAACTACTACGGGCTTCACCGAACTGGCCTCAAGCCAGCCTGCTGCGGGGCCTTATACAGACACCAACGTGACTCTAGGTACTACCTATTGCTACGTCGTGACGGCAGTTGCAGGAGGCTTGGAAAGCGTTCCATCAAATACCTTTCAAGCTGTATTTCCTGGAGCACCGGCGGCACCAAAGGGACTCACTGGGACAGTCACACCGTAACGAAGACGATAACTAAAGGAGGAGTCAATGATTAAACCTACAATTGGTCGTGTAGTTTGGTTTCATCCAGCAGGTTCTACTGAACAAGAACAACCTTTTACAGCACTAATTTGTCATGTATGGTCAGATACATGCGTAAATCTTGCAATTTTTGATTATAATGGAATACCGTCTAATCAGACTAGTGTATTTCTCTATCAAGGAGAAGGAGAAAAACCTTCTTCACAATATGCTGAATGGATGCCGTATCAGCAGGGTCAAGCAGCTAAGACTGAACAACTAGAAAAACAACTACAACAGAAATAAGGACAAGGCCAGATGAAGATTGCTCTTAATTCATATACGGGATATGGCAGATGGTTTGAATTCCTCTTGCGGAATGAAGACCATGATGTTACTTATTTTCTGTCAGAACCCAAATTTGAAAATGTTCTATCTGGCCTTCTTCCTCCTCCGCAGATGGTTAAATTAGATCATAGAATGCATGATGAGAATTATCATGGATCGTTGCCAGATTATAGTAAGTTTGATCTCTCTATATTTGATCTAACAGATAAACCTAGATGGAGTGATCATTCCGCTCTATTAACCCCTACAATTGGAGATGGCTCTTTTCATTGTATCTTGGAGAATGAACGCTCTAAAGGTATAGAGCTAATGAAAGAAGTTGGTATCTCGATTCCTCCTACTGAGGAGTTTGAGGATGTCAAAGAGGCGAAAAAATTCATCAAGAAAACTGGAAAAAGATATGTTTTCAAAGCAGACGGCGGCCAAGATATAGATGCCGCATCTTCTTATGTTAGTAAAGATTCTGAGGATATGCTTGATTATCTTGATAAAGTCTCAGAGCTAGTCCATGATCATAAATTCATTCTTCAAGAATTTGTAAAAGGCATTGAAGTTTCAGTAGAAGGTTGGTTTAATGGAACTGATTTCTATTGCTTAAATGCCACTCTAGAAGAAAAAAAGTTTATGAATGACGGTAAAGGTCCGAATACAGGATGCTCTGGAAATTTAGTCTTTACCTTAGGTCCAGATGCTAAGATCTACAAAGAGGGTCTGTGGAAAATGCGTGAGTTCCTTCAGGGAACTACTTTTAAAGGAATGCTTGATTTAAATACAATCGTAACTCCAGAAGGAGCTTATGGACTCGAATGGACACCGAGATTCGGCTACGATGCATCCGCAACTTTGTATGCAATGTATAGCGGAGGACTTGGAAATTTACTACATGCTTCTGCCACGGGCGGAGTTCCTGAAAATAGTTGGAAAGCTGAATTTGGAGCAGCTGTTAGAATTACAGTCCCTCCATATCCCACAGAGATTCGATTGAAGAAAGAAGCAGGAATTCCTGTAAAGGGTATAGATCCAGATAATAAAGAAGATATATTAAGGACTTATTTATATGATGTCGCCTTGGATAAAGATAAGCTTGTTACTGCTGGCATATCTGGTTTTGTCGCTGTTCCTATAGAGATCGGGAATTCTATTCCAGAAGCTTTTGGAAAGTTAGAAGATAGGCTGAAGAAGATACAGATTCCAGATATGCAGTATAGGACAGATATAGGAAAAAAGACTTCTGAAAGATATTATGAACTACTTAAACAAGGGTGGATATAATGTGGTCATATAATGTTCAGTATGGCACTGTGACACATGATGAGAATTTTGAAGGTGTAGGATATAGCGGTAACGGTGATGGGTTAAATAATCCTGCGATGGAAGACAAGATGGACATAGGACCGATCCCTCGTGGCCTCTATAGGATAGAGGGCTTCTTTGATGATCTAGAGAAAGGTCCAGTTGTAACACATCTTGATCCTGACCCTTCTAATGAGATGTACGGACGATCTGGTTTTATGATCCACGGTGATAATCAATCTATGAATCACTCTGCGAGTGATGGATGTATCATCTTAGATAGGGATATAAGAGAAGCAATCAGAGATTCTGAGGATATGGAGCTTACAGTTATATGAGACTCGCACATGGCTGCGTGGTGGATTTGCTTGAAGTTTTAGTCTGTGAAGATCATCAAGATAACGCTTATTGGTGGTGGGCATGAAGCATTTAGGACTATTTTTACTGTACCTTACTCTAGGTTGGACCGCTTTCGCGCAGAATACAACTGTCTCTGGTACTATTGTAGATACAGACGGAACCGTATGGGCTAATGGCTCTTGGCAAGCACAGCTTATTAATCCCAATGGCGGTGTTCCTCTATACTGTAATGGAGGGGGAGCAGTTGTTACCCAATATAGCGGCGTCTTAAATGGCTCTGGAGCCTTCTCTCAAGTAATGGCAGACAATACTCAAGTCTGTCCTGCGGGCACTCTTTGGCAATTTACATTCGCCTCGCATACAAGTGCTCAAGCGAGTCAGATTTCAGCTCTTGTTATTAGTGGAACGACTTTTAATATAAGCTCCTATGCGACTTTGAATATAACTGCGCCTAGAATTAAGATTGGAAACTTGGCTGGAATCTATGCTTATACAGATGCTGAAATCATAAACCAAGCTCCAGGGAATATGTATTGGAATGTCTCATCTCTAGCAACGAGGCAATGGACAGGTTCTATATGGCAAGATCTTGTAGTTGGAACTGGTACCTATCTGCCGCTAACTGGAGGTACGCTAACTGGGCAGCTTAATGTCGGGACAACGCAGTTCATCGACTCCAGTTTCTATAACTATTTTGCTAATGCTTGCGCTGCTGCGCAAGTAGCAAACGCCACCCTGTTACTAACCAAGACATTCACGAACGTTCCTACGGGAACATATAACTGCAACATCGCTGTTCCGGTTGGAGTGGGCAGTACATCCGCTTTGCTTCAGGCGGCGGCGGGGGCAACCCTGACCTTTACTGGACAGTACTCAGGGCCATTTACTCCGTGGATTGATATTCACACCAACTCAGGCGCCGCCCTGCTTTGGAACAGCCCGTCTACCCTATATCCCAACTATCTGGGAGCGAAAGGCGACTACAACGGCAGCACAGGGACCAACGATGGACCCATACTCCAAGAGTGGCTCTACACACTCCTCACCAGCGGCCCTAACTATGGAAATCCAACGGGGTATGGCGTACCCGGTGAGACTTATCTCAGCAATCAAAACCTGAACGCGACCTGTCCAAACAACGGCTATGAGCGTCTTAAGGTGTGGAATATCGGCATCACTGTCGCGGCGACAACCGGCAGTCCGGGTTCCATGTTCGACATCGGTGGCTGTAACGGAGCGGACATCGAGAACGTGGCCATTCAGCCTCCCGGAGGCAATCCTGCCAACTCTCCTGAGTCCACTTCCGCCCTGCTTGACTCGAATGGTCACTGGAACTCCGGCGTCAACGCTCAGGCAGGCGGAAATCTGCACCTAAATAACGCATATCTCATCGGCGGCTATAACACCGCGACGAGTGACGGGACGGGCACAGCGGCGCTGGCGATTATCAATGCGGACCTTCCTGTAGTAGAAAACAGCACCATCGGCAGCGAAATCAGCGGATGGGGTGGGGCCGGTGTCACAGTAGGAGAGAAGTTGGGAATTTCCACGGCACTCAATTCGAGCGTCTATACCCTGACTGGGGGCGGTAACACCACGATGGCGACCTTCTCGAACAACATCGTCAATGGCGAAATTGGCCCGGTTTACGACCTGACCGGAAGCCGCCAGTACAAAATCGAAGACAAGTACAATGTCGCCGGGTTGGGCGCTAACTCCATCTTCTATTTCGATGTCAACACAACAGCCGATCTTCTCACCTGTAACGGCATCAACGCCGAAGGCGGTGCTGGGGGAGGGTCGTCGTTCCTGTTCGACCTTGGCGCGCAAGGCGTCAACTGCACGGGATCGTTCAATCAGAGTTACCTGGTAGGCAACAATGGCGGGGGCGGTGGACTGAGAAATCTAACTATCGACGCTACCAGCAGCGGAGTTCCAACCATTTTCAACGGCGCTTATTTTGTGCGAGGTTCGCATATCACAGTCGGTCCCGGCACAACAGCGGTTGGTACCGTCTATAGCTTCGACGGGGGCACCATCACGGCTCCTAATATCAGTCTGGCAACCCTGCTGGCGACTCCCAGCAGTCCCACCGCTCCGAGTTGCTACACGGGAACCAACGGATTAAGCTCGTGCAGCAATCTTGTGGGAAACGGGCTTACCGTTAACGGTACGGCAACGGTCAACGGGACTGTTGAGGCATCTGGGCTGAGCACGCCCTCGCTGCTCACTGGACTGTTCCAGAATTACGCGCCGTGCTCCAACAGTTTTCAGTGCGCCAGCGGCACATGGCGCGTCCAGAGCGGGTTCACAGACTTCGACAGCTACACGCCGGGGGCGAGCGATCCATACGGAAATGCCGGGACTACACTCGCCTGTGCAGCCGGGGGCTGCGGAATCTACGCAAGCGAATCTGGCGGTACGCCCCTTACGGCGAACACGCTCTATGACATTGTGCTGTGTGGGAAAACGGCAAGCGGAACTGGCAGTTATCATGCTGGGTTTCAGGGAGTCGGCGGCGTACTCCTCAATTTTGGGCCAACTTACTCGTGCCAGACCGCAAGCTCCACCACCGGTTCATCTCCTGGCACATGGATCACTGACCTTTACACCACAACCGCCCAAACTGCGACGTTCAGCGGCATCGGCGTCTACCTGCCGGGGCAATCTGCGGGGCTCTTCAACACAGGAGCGTCCCAGCAAATCAGCCAGGTACTGGCGACGTTTAGTGCTGTTACTACCACGCCTCAACTTACCGCTCCATCCGTCATCATATCTAACAAATGCGTCAGCGCTGCGTCCCCCGCAGTCTGCGGGTCGAGTTCATCTGGATATGTAGCCGTGCCCGCAGGTACGAATTCCACGCTGGTTGTGGATACAACAGCGGTGACAGCCACCAATGGGATCACGTTCCAGTACGATGAGTCGCTGGGAACGCCGCTCGGGGTAACGTGCGCTCCTGGGATTCTCCCCAGCGGGTCTACCATCACGGCGCGAACAGCGGCGACAAGTTTCACGGTTGAGGTTCCCGGCACCACGACAGGATATACCTGTGGCTTCTACACGATCTTTTGAGAATACGACGACTTTGTATAACTATACGATTTGGAACTGAGGATACTAAAATGAAAAAGATCTTTTTAACTGTAGGTTTAATTTTCGGAGGTCTAGTCACCTCTGCACAAACCACTTCTGTAACCGCTACGATCACAGATTCAGATTCTCAGACTTGGAATAATGGAACCTGGACCGCAGTTTTAATGAATATTGCGAATCCGAATGGACCTTATTATCTAGACGGAGTACAGCTTACTGCCGCACAACTCCAAAAGAGCGGCTCTATGTCTTCGTCTGGAGTAATTACAGGAACATTCTATGATACTGTAAATCACAGCACTCCAAATGGCTCTGTCTATCTTTTTACACTTTGTCCAAATGCTAGTGCGCCTTGTGTATCAAATATTGGCGCTTCTCCAACTGGTTCGAGTATAAATTTAAGTACAACGCTTTCAGCTAATTTAGCTGGTCCTCGATTCGCTGCGACTGGGGCAAATAAGTTTGGATATTTGGATGCCGAAATAAATCCAACTCCAGTTTCAGGAGGAGTGTATTATAATGTAACCACAGGACTTCAACGTATTTGGAGCGGCGCTGCGTGGAGTAATAATGGATCAGGAGCAGGAGGTCCACCTACAGGAGCAGCGGGTGGTGATCTGAGCGGAACCTATCCTAATCCCGGTGTGGCGAAAGTGAATGGCGGAGCTATACCGCTGAGTAAAACTGTGGTCGGCACAAATAGCAGCGGGCAGATTGTGGATGCGGGCGCGGCGACGTTGGCTAACAATACTACCGGCAACGCGGCCACAGCCACACTCGCGGCCACGGTTACGAGCGTAGCGGGAGCTACGGGCCTAACCTCCGGGCAGGTTACAACGGCTCTGGGGTTCACGCCAGCTCTGACACAGATCGAGAAAACAACGATTTCAGGGGCATCTACGACTTCTGTGACGTTCTCTTCGATTCCGCAAACCTTCGGTTCTCTCTCGCTGACCATCAATGGAGCAACGTCAGATGCTGCCTTTGCCACGCCTATATTTTGTAGTTTTAATGGCGATACCACGTCAGGTGACTATGCAGGATATTACTTGGTTAGCGGGTTTAGCAATGGAACCGGCTCGTCAACTGCATCTTCCTCGGGCCTTGCTTTGGGAGTTGTCGCATCTGCAAGCTCTTCGGGCGGTGCAGATGCAAACGGCACAATAACACTCAACATTTCCAACTACACCAACGCATCTTTTTACAAGGCGCTACAGTCGTTATCGGTCTATCCCAACAGTGCCACATTTGGACAGAACAATAACTATCTTGTAGGTGGCACATGGAAGGGCACAAGCGGTAGTCCCACAGCGATTACCAGTATCACCTGCGCCGACACCGGAGGCGGATACTTCCTCGCGGGCACAACGTTCACGCTGTACGGGATACTGTGAGCAGCGCCAGCGAGAGACGAGAGATAATTAGCTAGAATTGTTTATCTAAAGGAATATCAAAATCCATAAACTGTCTAGCGTCAATATCCGTCCCATAGATAACTGCGAGAGGTTCATACTCTCGCATTATTTTGAGACGGATATTTCCTTTGAAGGGGATCATAGTGCCGACGTGAGGCTGGAAGAGGACTTTGGCGCCATTTCTAACTTTGATGTTATTTCTGCGATAAACTGAGTCATTAGATAACCACCATAAAAATTTCTGCCACCATCCGGCCTCTATACGTCTACGCCATCTAGTCTTCTCTCCCATAGAGAGCACAGTTCCTAAAGTAGGCAGCGACTTAGAAATCTCTGGAATAACCAGCGTAGCCCCCTTGCCATTACAAGCTTCACAATCTCTTTCAGCGCCTTCAACTACAATTGATTTAACTTTTCCAGTGCCACCACACTCTTTACACTCATATCCAGATTTATAAGAATCCATCATTACTATGATCTTATCTTCAGTAGCATCTAATTGAATTTCTAATTCCACAAGTTCTGCTGCATTATCTTTATCAATATTAACTTTACCCATTTCTCCCCCTAGTTATTAAGCTTCGGATTAGAACTCAAAACACTTTTTAAAGTCTGCGCCGTCGTAATAGGTGGTGCGACTGCGGGTTTCTTCAAGATGAAATATGGATTTCCATTCGCAGAACCAGAACTTATACCTAGATAATCAATATTCATCAACATATTAAGAACTCTATCTAGAGTCTCTGGACTCATATCTTTTATGAGCTGACCCATAAGTTCTGATTTAGAAATTCCTCCGCGCCGCTCTAAGATAAGCTGTACCTTTGCAGTCGCCTCTGCTAAGTCTGAATCTCCAACTGCTCTAAATGCCTTTTCTAGATTAAGCTCAACATGCTTAAGACACGTCGCTGCGTTCTGGATGTCTCGATCAGTTATCTCTAGAGTGTCTCTCTCTGAGAGAGAGAAAATCATAGAAGTCTTCAAGACGTGTGTAAGTAATCGAGACTTAAAATTAACAAGAATCTCTGAGTCATCATCGTCTATATTGAGCTTTTTATGGAACTGCTCTAGCGCGATGCGCCCCATTGGAGAAAAAGTCATAGAGCCTTTTATATGCGATATAACAGAGAGATCATGCTCTAAATCTGCGATGATCTTCTTTCCCTTTTGGGTTTTATCTAGAGGCTCCGGCCATGTGATCTTTTTCGTCGAACGATCTGCAAATACGAAGATCGTTCGTGCGGTAAAGCCGTCGTTTATATCTTTTCGATCCTTATTAAGTCTAGCAATAAGATTAGGCACACAAGCCCCAATGAGGCTAACACACATATTCTCAATAAATGCGGAACCGCTGTTTTTAGTGTCATATTCAAATTTATTTTTATCCCACAAGTCACACAATAAAGCAAGCATCCAATCACTACTAGTGATAAGAGTCTGAAGCTCAGTAGAGACAAGTGTTGCAGAAGAGTCTTTAGCAATTACAATCCCTCCATTCTGTATTTGAGGTAATCCAGGAAATCCATCTGCGAGCCTCTTTAAAATCTTCTCTGCTGTCACTCTATCAGAGATACTATTTATAAGCTTAAGTCTTTCAGCAAAAGCATAGACGTATCTAAGAGCTTCACCTTTTCCGGTGCCAGGTGGACCAGTTAGCACGACATAAGTATTCGGATATATCGTATAAGTCGCTCTATCTATAGACACGTTGTTCTTAGCTATAGCTCCTATCATAGAAATCGCCGCCCATATATGAAATTGAGAGGGAGATTGAGATATAGGTGCTACTGCCTCAGCATACGAGCTGATCCAATTACTTTTTAAGAGACGCTTACTTGACAAAGGAGCCTCGGGGGAGGTAATTTAAGCTTTTTTGATATCTGTAAATGGATTCGCGTTTAAAATTTGCGGCTGCTGCATTCCTGCAAAAGATATATTTAAAAAATGTCCACATTCTCCGCAACCGAATATTGTTGCGATAACTCCATTGTTAAAAGTCATCATATCATTAGTAACTAGAGCTAAATCTTTCTTGCAGTTTGGACAGCGAGCTTTTTTAGGTTGTTTTGGTAGACCGTCAATAATATCAGACATTAAGAATCTCTTCTTTCTTCAGATTTATTGTTCGCAGCGGTAAGTTCGTCTAAATAATCCAGGAACACCAGGATGTTACCGGGTGTCGCTACCTGAGCAAACTCCTTAATCACTTCTGGATTGCAGATGTCGCCCCTCTCCCATCGTAACCACTCCGTCCTGCAACTTTCAGCTTTAGTACGCAGGAGTTTTAGAATCTTGTCCCGTTCCGTATCAGGCATTTATAATCTCCTCTCTCTTCTCATCCATTTCTTGTTCTCTTAGTTTAACAACTTTCTCTAGCGCCTCACAGACACCAGCGTAGGAGAGGTCTTTGATCTTTACAGTTGTCGCAAAATCAAATCCTATTTCTGCTTCGATCGGTATATTGATTCTAATGCCATTATAGAATACAAACTCTCTTTCAAATGCCCTAATGGTGTGCTCGAGAGCTGTCCAGATTCTATCAGATGAATGAGGTAAATCCTGCACAATGGAGTCGTGTCCTTCTTGGACAATGAAACTTGTATCTCTAGCTGAATTATTTTCCAAGTGAAAAACAGCAAAGCCAGTATTATCACCAACAGTTGATTGTGGGACATATGCGTAAGCCTCGTTTAGAATAGAGTAGTTTGTATCATTTGGTCGAAGTCCTAGAAACTGCCTCTGTCTTCCAGCAGGAGTTTCTAAAACCCTAGATTTATAGAGTTGCTCTTGGATGTATTTATGAAAGACGTTCTCTGTAGATGGATCGAATGCTGTAAGCTTATCGAGAAGATGTTGACACATTGTTGGATTAATACTAAAGCCTTCTTGAGCCAGACTATCGCTCATCCGATTCCCACGCATCCCGTAGTTTTTCGCGTGCCCGCACTTCTTCCCAAGATAGTATTCCATCCCATCTTTCCACTCCCCTTCGGACTTGACGGATAAATCTAAACCAAATAAGAACGCAGCCCGTTTTAAATGACGGTTTAACCCGGTTTGTAATTCTGTAAGTGCGCTTGTATTTCCAGAAAGTGCTAAAACCGGCCATTCCTCCGCTCCCTTCTGATCCACCATTAAGAAGATACCCCCTGGTCTGGCAACCAGACACCTTCTAAATGTTTTAGCAATCGACCCATGTTTTGGAAAGTTTTGTGCGTTATTTCCAAACCCGAATGTATGCTTTTTAGATGATCTTCTGCCAGTAACAGTCCCTGCAACATTGTAAGAGGATAGATATAAAAGAAGATCATCTGGTGTTTTATAAAGCCTTGCGTTAAGATAAGAGCTTTTGATTTTCCCCAATTCACGTATTTTAAGGATTGCTCGGATTGCTGGGTCGCCGCCGGCGTAGTTAAATTGATTCTTGACGAGAATTTTTTGGAGCGCAAGTTCGGAGGATGAGAACTTTTGGTCATAGTTTCCTTCGGAGTCTTTCTTTGTTATTTTTGGAATCTCATATCCAAGTTCTTGCATCTTCTTGACTAGGGTTCTTTGGCCGTTGTTGGCATTGATATTAACTGAGCCTTCTGAGCCATCATCATTCTCTGCGCCGAGATAAACTGTGCAATTCCATTGAGTCGTAGCGATTTCTAGATTCTTTTTAATCTCTTCATTGACGAAGATTTTAGCTTCTTTTAGCCGTAGGGGATCGACACAGATTCCTCGATTTCCTATGCGGTTGTAGATGGCCTGGAGAGAGTGGAGATAGGAGGAGGTTATTTTTTCAATCATTCTAGTCCGCGCTCTTTTAATTCTTCTTCTTTCCATACTTCAAATCTTATAATTCTTGATACATGAAGTTGTGAAATTCCATATTTCTGCGCTATTCTTCTTTGAGTTTCTTTTTTACAGTCTTCTCTTATCTTTCTTGCTATTTCCATGTTGATCTTAACATGTTTTGATCTTCTTGTATTTTCTTTGTGTGTTACAGGTTTTAAATGTTCTGGATTAATACAAATTTTAACATCGCAAAGATGATCTAGTTCTAATTCAGAAGGAACAGCTCCATATTTTTGCTCATAAAAATAAATATGAGCAAGAATATTTTTTTGTTTTATGTTATCCCAGTAATATCCATAACCAGTATGGTGAGGAGAACCTCCGTATATATGACATGAAGTTATATATCCTCTATCTTCTTCAGTATAAAGCTTAAAAATTTTTGGCATTTATTCAATTCCTCGTTCTTTTATTTCTATTTCTTGTTGTTCAAATACTTCCATTGTAACGGTGACATCTAGACAATTATATCTTCTTAATCCTGACATATCCTTCATTGACCATTGTTTTCCATCTTCTTTATAAAAAGGTTGTCTAGTATATTGTCGAGTCATGAATTGCAGCGAATGAGGTAATTCTGCCCAAAGAATATGATGTCTTATTCGAGTATCAACAATATTTGATAAAGGAATGTCAAAACCTAGACAATTTAATCTTGACACATCGAATTCAAAAAAGTTCTGCCCTAATATTTTCTTTTCTTTAAAGAGTTTATCTAATTTTCTCCATAAAATAATCTGTTCATATTCAGATTCCCTAAATAAGGGGAAACTTATCCCCAAATCACGAGAAGAAGCAATACCAATACAAGTAGGATAACCAATATGGGGATAAAAGAAACTGTTCTTTTTGCAATAAATCGTTTCAATATCCACAGAAAGTAAGCTACAAGAATGCTCGAAATAATCCAACAGCTTAAGAATTTCAAAAAAAGAAAGATCATATAAGAGCTTTCTATCTGGAAGAGGTTGGATGAAGCCATTTTGTTTATGGTAGTCTAGTTCCGATTTCGCTTTTCCAAGATCCAAGGAAACGATAATATCACGAAGACTCCAATCAGCCATGATGGAATCAGGGAGATAAGATGGAATAACATAATGAGGATAAGTAAGCAGATTGCTGCAAAGTAAAGAACCAGCGTACTTATCAAGAGGAGTTTCGTCTTCGTTTTCGATGAGAAGCCCGGCAATTTCTCTTGCACTTCTTCGTCCTTTTCTTGTATTCGCATCTCGAACCTCTTTGCACAAATAGGATGATGTATTCCCTAGAGCTATAATCAGTGGCGGCTTATAATGATTAAGATCATTCTCTATAATTCGATAACTGGACTTATCCTCTAAATCTGGCTTTCTGCAAGTTACATAGTAGTCTGTAATTTCAGCTTCTTTCATCATCTTATCAAAGACGTATCCTAAACCAGAAGAAAAGAGAAAGCCTTTCTCCGCGTCCTTTTGATAAGGCTCATCTACCGTAACCCAGATTTGAGAATGTGGATCGCCTTTAGAATGAATCTCTTTAGGCATTTGCGGCCTCAGCTAAAACATCTCCATGACAAGGCTTAGGATGACACCAACAGCCTAACACTTTTCCTCTCAAATTAATTACTTGCCCTTTTAACCAGTCATTATTTAAAAGCCGCTGTTTATATTTTGCAATAACTTCTTCTCTTGTACCATCTCTACCTATGACGAAAGGATTTCCCCATATAGAAGGTCTTCCTATATATACATCATAAGATGCTTTCTTAATATGTACTACCATCTCTTTTGGCATTATTTATACACCAACAATCTATGCATCTGACAAGATTTTTATAAGCTGGACGTATTCCACAAGTAACGCACATTCCTTGTGCCTTAAGTGCATCATATCTCTTTTTTCTCTTATTTCTGAATCGCTCTGTATACATTAGACGGCACTTTAGGCAATAAGAATGATGCGGAGAGCTGCGGCCACAATTCAGACAGATACCTCTAGCTTTTCTGGCCTCACGCCATTTTGATCTGTTTCTCATAGATATTTGTCTTTTATATCTCGTAACCAGAAGAGTTGCTTTACACTTATTGGGATACCGTCACCCACTTGGTCTAGGAATCTCTTCTCAGATTCTGTAAAAGAATCTCCAAGGACTCCAATACCATACATTTCCATAATCTTATCTGCTTCCTGTCTTCGTTCATCTGCATTTAAAGTACAACTACTAAGATCGTGATAACTCATAAGATAATCTCCACCCTATGCTTTCCCGGATTCGTATCATTCTGCCAGTGCTTATTACAGAGATAACGACTATCAAATGGATGCTCTTCGTTATAATGAAGAATCACATTCGCTTCTTCTTGACATCGTCTACCATCGCAGTCTACATATTGGCATTGGCGACTCATCAGCACACCTCAATCGAAAAATCTAGGAGCACTATCTCTAGTGCTCCTAAGTCAAGTAAGAGGATATATCGAATCGTCCTTTAGAGGACTGTTGGTTTAATCTTTTGAAGCCATGTCTCTAGCATGGCGAATCTGAGGATACAAAGAAGCGCATTCCCCTTTATCTCCTTTGATAGCGCAGATAAACTGCCGCGGCTCATTGGAATCTCGTCCTTGATAAGTCTTAATCCCAACTTCCCATTGAGCAGTTTTTCCAACGATAGGACCAGCGTATTTCCATGTCGTAGGGTCTTCTGCATTAAAGGTAGCTTTATCTACGTCAAAGATTCCGGGAATCGAGGGTTCTTCTCCATTCTGATCTTCCATAGGAACACCAAAGGAGTGAAAGAAATCTTGAATCCAAGATGGAATCTTAGTATTCAATCCTGCAAAGATTCTCTTTCCATCTTGATCGCCACCTACAATGGAGACTTCTGCATTAAAGTTTATCGAGTCTCCAGCTTTAGACTTCTTTGGTCTAAACTGTTCAAATTTCACAGTATATAGACCTGGAGGAACTGGCTTTGGACCACTGAGTTCTTCTTTATTGAATTTAAAACCCATTTAATTGCTCCTTTTTGAGTTTGTATTTTTAGATTTACATCTAAACTTCATGGAAAAAATCCAATTATAACAACTTCTGCTCCATCACGAACAGCTTCGACTGGAAATTCTTTAACATATGATTGTTTTAATACTCCGTCAGAAGTGTAAAGAATAGTATAAAGTTCTTCATCAAGTTTAGGAGGGTTATCAACTGAGTTTATATATTTATTGTGAAATTTACGATAATCTCCCTCAAGAATAAAGAATTTAATATCTTCTTGTCCGCACTGATCGTAAATAATTACTGTCTTCATTTCTTCGCTCCGATTCTTTCATGATGCTTTTTCAAAATAAGCTCTATCGAGGGCGTCTCTTCTTTGTCAATCTCAAGAGTCGTAGATGCCCCAAACTCATTATCTGGCTTTGTCTGTACTATGTACGCATTTTTATAATCAATAGTAATACGCCAACATTCGTTAAAAATACACAGAACAGTAGCAAGGTATTGAGGATCGACTGTATATCTTCCTGTGTAGGCGGTTTTTTCTGCCGTCGATTTATCCACATCCTTCTCATCTCGTTCATGAAACACAAACACAACATTACCAAGCTGAGAGAACTCGTTAACAATATACTCAAGATACCCACGAACGCCATTGATTATATCCCATCCAGCTCCAATACTGAGTTTCTTATTAGGGCTTAAACGAATACTTCTACCAAGCTTTGAGTCTTGTCTAATGAGTTCATTCTCCATAGCTTTTTTCATGTAAGTCACAGAGTCAAAGACAAAAGTAGAAGGAATAGATTCTCCTGCGCTCTTAACAGATTTAAGAAGTGCTAGATCATTCTCCACTGTTCTCATAGCATTTGGATTATTCTGGTCTAAATCAACCAGAGTCTTGATTCTGATTCCATCTTTTCCCCTAAGAGATTGAGCGCGGTCATCGAAATCATAAACGAGAATAGGCTTAGGCGCGGTGACTGCTAACCAGCTTTTACCTGTCTTTGGTTTTCCTACTATAGCAAGCTTAAGCTTTACTTCAGAGAGGAGGGATTTAGCATCTACCCCTCCTATTTGCGCGAAGGGATCTGAAATAGAAGATAATGGGGATAAAGGTTGCGTGGTCATATCTCTCTCACATGCTCTACTGGTTGATCGGATGTAGGTTTAGGCCAAGCTCTTTTTTTGTTTTTTTCTAATTTAGCAAAGCAACCAAGTACGAATTCCTCAAATGTAAATCCAGCGCGTCTAGCTGCATCAAAGATTAAAAATTGGCAATCCACATATTCTTCAAGATCAGTCTTATTATCTAGTACCTCTTGCACTTCTTTTGCCAAATGTTTTAATGGTCCCTCTGGGCCGCGTTCTTCATCTGATCCAAATATTTTTCTCGACCATTCTGCTTGTAGATTCCAAAATCTCTTTAAGGTTGGAGCTTTCATCCAAGTACCTCCTCTACCTCTACATTCAAACTCGCAGCTTTAAGCTTAAAGAGTGCATAATGCTCCGCACAGAAATACTCTCCACCTGCAATTCTCTCTCTATCCTCTACTATTTCAACCTGCGCATTTCTTGTACATTGCATATGATTCTTCTTTAAAGCCGTACATCTAGGCGTATCTGTGTGAATATTGGGAAGTTTTTTAATTTTGATGAAGGTCATTTGCAAGTTCTCCTATCTTTAAGTCTTCTTTAGTTTTCTCTTCGGGATTCCAACACTTTACTTGAACGAACGAGTTCGCTCTGACTACCTTTTGTGCTTCTGAGTCGAGTCTATGGAGGTTTTGAAAAGGGCAATTAGAGTGCATATAATTTGTGCAATGAGAAGTATCGTAATCAGGAGTAACACCGTTATCAAGTCCCAGAAGAAGGTCATAGATTTTAGATGCCGTCCTTATTTGTCGAAGACGATAATCTTCAAGTTGTTGATCTGTTTTATAAAGAGGCATACGCTTAAATCGCTCTTCAAGCTTCTCATTATAAGCTGTCTGGAGAAAGTTCATCCAGATTTTGTTTGTGGGTTTTCGAGTGATCCTTCCAGTTGTAACAGGCCCTCCTAGCTCATTAAAGCTCTTAATAAGGGCTCTCGCAGCATACACATACCCTGTCATTCCATCTTGAATCTCGTAATCTATGAGAGGAGAGCCTCTAAAAGCAGCCTTAGTTTTATGATCCATTGGACAGATGGATTCGCCGTCGTCTACTAGGAGATCAATTTTTCCAGAGAGGTAGAGACGGAATGGAAACTCTCGAAGAACCTCATAATGAAATGAGTCTCCAATTTTCAGTTCACTTTTATAATCTGAAGATTCAATCTCAGGTAAAGAGAATAATGGAACCTCTTTACTCTTGCCAAAATAAAGCTCCGTTCCTATAACTCTGAATCTCTCGTTCTCTTTGCTGAAGTAAGTAGCGTATCCTAACATCCAAGTACTAAAGCCTAAGAATCCATTTAATGCAGAGTAGTTCTTTCTATCTTTTTCAAACTCGCTCGTTCTATAATAGTCCATATCAAGGCCAGTCCATATCTTAGAGGCAGTCGCCGTGGCCCATAATGGAATAGAGAATTGAGGGTCTTTTCGATGCGTGTAATAAAGCTCTACCATCTTATGCACTGCTGTGCCTAGGTCGAGAAACCAAACTCTATGCCCCTGTGGGGCCACGCAATAGATGAATTCTTCTGTGAATTTCGCTTCACAGGTTCTAAAGGTGCTCATCATGTGATGATCTAGATAGAGTTCTAGCACGCCGTCTTCAGCTATCTTGAGCCAGTGCAGTTTTTCAGCGTATTTTATAAGTTTTTCAAGATCAGTCATTGTACCTCATTTGGATCATCATCTATTAATTTGACGTATCCGATGATATCATGCCATGAATCCTTATAGTTCGGATCACCATTTAAGATGCGACCGATCTTGACAGCTATCATCTCTAGAACTTCTTTCTTTGCATCCGAAAGATGCTGCCAATTTTTCGCACCATCCATCACGTTTTTAAGTCTCTGTGTTATTTGAGCACGTTCGTGAAAAGAGCCATACTTTTTTTCCCTATCTAAGAGAGTTTGTTCTATTGATTCTTCTTGTTTTCGAGAGGCTAAATATTGAATATCATCTCTCGCTTTTGTCTCTTCCATGCGAGAGTCTTGTTCTTTTTCGGGGAATCTTAAATATTGAATATCACCGCTTTCATCCATCACTTCCCTCCAAACATTCCAACAATCTGATCCTGCGTATATCCCGCATTTAAAAGCTGCTGTAAAATATCTTTCATAGAGTTCTCTTTAGGCTTAATAACCCTAGTCTTCTTGACTGTAGTTTCAGTTGAAGAAGTTCCTGATACAGGAACAGTCGATGTATTGATCTTAAACTGTCTCCCCGCATTTCTATGAAACCACTCTGATCTACGCTTATCTCGCTCTCTAAGCATTGCACCATAGATTGTATGGTGGAATTCAACCGCTAGAAGCAGTTCATCATCTGTAAGAGTGCTTATTTTTCTATTATAGAAAAGCCAATCCTCGCCGCTGAAGCTGATTTGTCGCGCTTTTTGAGTTCTGAAGTAAGTTCTATCTTTCTCTTCGTCATAGTGCTCAGACTTCTTTACTACAACCTGCTCTGTCATTGTGACTTTAGACAGGCAATTAGAGCACTTAGATGGATCAACTGTGGAAGCGTTATGAATGCAGTATTGCTCCCTACATTGACGGCAACAGCCTAGATGAACTTGTTCTGTTAGATTTAACTCTCTACAGTCGCCACAAACATAGGGATAGAGAAGGGAAGTGTCTTCTATGAGCTTTTGATCTATCTCTTCATTTGTTGAATCTATGGCTTCTGTCGTAGAATCAGATAAAGGCTCTAGTTCTGATTCTAATTCCTCTTCTTGATCTTGATCGAAGTCTGCCATCCTATGCAACCTTTCCATTCCTAGACTCTAGAATCTTTTGAAGCTTCGCCTGTTGTACCGGCAGCTTACCTGCTAAGAGATCATCAAGTATAATCCGCATCAGCGTCTGAGCTATCGGCCCAAGAGAATCAAGATAAACCATATGCGTAGCAGAGACTTTAAAAGTCTTAGGAACTAATACAGAATGAGATTTTTGTTTTAGAATCATTTTGGGTGTACTCAATTTCAAGGATAGCACTCGGTACACCGAAAGTCAAGGCCCTTTGCAACCCTTTGATTCGATGTGTCTTATGCCCAGGCCCTCGAGGGAGGGACTAAATCCTCGCTCCTCTCAGCGAGAGAGGGACTAATCACCTGCTTAGATCGTCGAAGAGCTTCCTAGCCCTCGGGTGTTCACAGCGACTGACACTGAGAATTCTAGAACTGATTCCTGCTGGAGCATCAGAAAGATAGGTAGAATAGTCTCTTATCTCATGTGCTGATGCAAATTCTTCCTTATTCTTTAGTTCAATTTCATCTCTTATTTTTATAACTACAATCCATTCACGACATTTCATTTTAAACTCCTCTCATAACCTCAAATTGATTTTGAAACGTTTCTCGAATCTGCTCATGCTCTGCTACGACTCGTGCTATATCTTCCATACTCACAAAGGCTCCATGTCCTCTTTTTACTTCTGAAGTCTGAGCAGTTCTATACAAGAAGTCGCCTTTTCCGAGCAAGAATTCAGCGCCATTCTCATCGAGTACAACTCTGGAATCTGTTCCAGTGGGGAGTTTAAAGCATATTCTCGTGGGGAAATTTGCTTTGATGTCTCCGTCGATAACTTTGATCGAAGGTCGTTGCGTAGCCGCAATAATGTGAATTCCAGCAGCTCTAGAGATTTGAGCCAGTCCTTTAATAGAATCGCTAATTCTGATTCTTTTTGAGTCTTTGTCTTCATTTTTCGCAAGCTCCTTGTCTTGACCGATTACGTCTGCGAGTTCGTCTATGATTAGGACGTAGTATGGTTTCTGTCCATAACCTAGTCTATTATATTCAGTTATATTTCGTGCTAATCCTTTCATAAGCTCTGTACGAAGACGTACTTCTTTCTTAAGCATATGAAGGACATCATAGAGGTCTTCGATTTTATCAATCATTTCTAAAGTATGATCTAGAGAATTGAATAACGTAAGATCTAATTGCTTTGTATCCACTAAAATGAGCTTCAATTCTGATGACGCCTTCATCAAAGACAAGCCACAAATTAATTCGCTTAAAAAGACAGACTTCCCAGCGCCAGTACTTCCAGCTATCAAAAGATGGGGTTGAGTAACTAAATCTAAGCAGAGAGTTTCCCCAGTTACGCCTTTTCCAAGCATAAGTGGAAGATGATATTTTTGCTGTTGTGCTATCTGTAGTGTCTGCCATAAGCAATCATCAAACCTAATTAAGGTTCGCTCCTTATTTGGGACCATGATTGAAATTTCGTTTAAGATACGTTGAATAAGGACTGACTCAACGCCGCAAGCTAGAGCTATGTCTTCAGTCTTGTTTAAGACTTTAGCCAAGGGACTAGTTGCAAGAGGTTTGAAGAAATAAGAAGTAACAACTGGCCCTGGTTCTACGCGATTAAACGTCGCGTAGAAGCCAAGAGCAGCAAGTTTAGAGGTTATGGCTTTGGCGATAGCAGCGTTTTCAGGTTGTAAGTTCTCGAAAGGATTAGTTTGCTGCATATTGTGGAATCCTTATTTGATTTTCCACTGCACTGTAAATATGCCATAAAAAGTCTCGTAAAATTACAGTGGATAGATATCTTGATTGCTCTGGAATCTCTTGTCCAGTTCCTACAATGTAAATTGTAGCTTTATGACATATTTCTGTTTTGTCTACTTCAAACCATAAAGTTATTTTATCCATTTGTTTATCCGCAAAAAGAAATTTAGACCACCTTGGAAGCATGAGAGGTTGCTTATCGACGAAATCTAATTGATACTTATATATTATTCTGGCCATAAAGCTCCTCCAACTCTGAGACTTGAGACTCTTTCTCTTTCTTTTTCTCCTCTATGATGATTAAATCAAAAATCAAAGAGAGAGCAGCAGCGTCATTGTATGAGGATGCGATCATTAAAATCATTAATTCTTTATCCAAGTCTGGTCTGATCTCATGTATATAATTGAATACCACCATCTGCGATGCAAAAGTATTAACTAGGGCTTTTCGCATCCAGCTATAGCGTTCTGTGTTAGATTCTTTCTCTTCCAGAGTAGCTTTCTTTTCTTGAAGACACTTATTTAAATATTCTTCAAGTGGTTTTCTAAACTTCTCTAACTCTGCGGACCAGTTTATATCTTTTATGAGGATTTCATCGGGGTTATCCATCAATACTCCTTGCTCAATAAAGGCTCATTAGCAGCTGCAAATATTCGCAATAAATCCATATAATAGCGATCATACATGCTATCGCGTTCATCCACTTCAAGTTGCATTATTAAAGCAGTTGCCATTACTTCAATATCTTTGTATGTATATCGATTCATTTCAATCTTCCTTCCTCCAACGCCTTTCTTACATTCCCATCATGTAACTGCAACCTAAGAGTCGGTGCAAGATACTTAAATGCACTCTTAAAGTTCACCTTATTTCTATCGAACTTCAAAAAATATCCTCCAGTTCTATCTGCAATCTCCTTTAGAAGTACTGCACCGTAGTCAGAGTCTCCTATACAGATAAAGACTGTATCTACTGGAGTCTTTTCTTCGATAGCTTGAGTAAGGCATTGTTCTTTCTTCTCTGTGTTATTTGGCTGCCCGTCGCTAAAGATAACATAACGAGAAGCCTTTGGATTCATCTTTTGTGCCCTGTCAAAGGTTTCAAAGAGTGGCGTGCTGCCACTAACTAGAATGTCTCCATCTGGCCCTACTAGAGCCTTTACTGCTACAGATAGAGCAGGTAGATTAGTTGTAAGAGGCTCTAACTGTTGATCTGCGACTTTATTCATCGGATGAATTGATACAGCAGTTTGATTTAAAACGCAGTTACGCATAAACTCTACGCAACCTTCTATAGCATCTGTAATCTTCGGACCTGCCATAGAGCCAGAATCATCAAAGATTATACGAATTCGCTCTGAACAATCTTCGGGTTTGGAGTATTTGATCTCTTGCGATAAAGCTTTAGATTCTTTCTTTATAAGTCCTTCTTGCTTTTGTGCTTGATCTAAAGCTGCCGCGAGGCCACTTTTCTTTGGGGTGAATTTGAAGCCGTCTGTCATTGGATTGTATCCTTATCTTCGTCCTCATCTTCATCTTCAAGATCATAGAGTTCATCGAAACAGTCTGCACAGAGATAACTGTCATCATCAAGTGGTCTGATGTTCAACCTATCTGTAATTTCAACACCACAATTTTCACACTTCATCTTTTGCTCCTCTCTCATCTTACGCTCTATACATCTGCCACAACATATTAAGTTCACTCATCTTCGATCCATCTCCTCCATTTCTATCTGGATGATAGATCAAAGCTGCTTTTCTGTAAACTTTGAGTAAGTCTATCGCACTGGATTTAGATAGATCAATCTCTGTTTTTAAGGCTTCAGCCAATATTCCTTGAAGCTTCGCAGCAATAGATTCTTTTGATAGACTGCCGCCAGCTACAGGTTGGCCGTAGGAATAGAAGAATTCTTCTGCTTTAGGAATATCTCCCAGTTTTTGCTTTTTGACTCCATCTACAAAGTCTTGTAGAGAATCATGCTTTTTAAAATAAGATTCTGAGCTTATATATTGCATCGTAAGATAGATCTTCTTTAGAGAGTCAAATTTATCTTGAGGAATAGTCCAGATATAAGTCTTCGGGTCCATTGTTCTACTATCTCCAGGAATCTGCTTGAGATAATAGCAACAATCTTTTATAGTCGCAAAGACCTTTGCTCCATATACCTTTTTCTCAGTTGCTGAGATAGAGAAAACAAGACGCACTAAGTCTTGAACTCCCTTATCTGGAAGGGAGATTTGAAATTCCTCATAGTGAAGATAGAGCATACTTTGTCCTCTGTAGTAGAGAGATGAAAACGAATCTTTAACTTTTTCAAATCTGTAAGTTCCTGCTTTATCACAATATAGAGATTGTATTTCGCCGTGAATCTGATGTTTGAACTCAGTGAAAGGAGTTGGGGACCAGAAATATAGAAACTTACAGGCAATACAGACACAATATTCTCCATAAATCCAACGCTCATTGTCTCTATTATCTAGGAGAAGTTCTTGCTCCTCACAGAAGAGACAATCGTAGACTTTAGCTTCAAGTTTACGACAGTCGTCGCACTTGTTAAAAGTGAGAAAACAGTGCTTTTTACCGCAGCTTGAACATGCGGGAGCGAGTTCTTCGAGTCTCTCCTTTACCGCTTTTAATTTTACAGCGTCATAGTCATAGTTTCCAGATATAAAAATATCTTCTTTTTTAATTTGAGCTTTAATTTTTATTATCTTTTGTATACAATCTGTACAGTAACTACTATTAAATGAATAAAATACTTTCGCTCCGCATTGTTTACAAGTATTTAATATCATACGAAGTCCTAAAACACCTCTAGCCATCTCATAGATCAAGCCAAATTCGACTTGTACTAGAGGAGATGGCTATCAGTGAATTTTACTTAAGAACAGACCCCCTTGGTCCTCATGAGATTTTAGGGGGTCAGACTTAGCATTCGGGCAACCACCTTTGTTTTGGAAGACAAATAATAAAGAATTACGACTGTGAAGCCTGCAGTGCCTGAAGCATTGCAATAAGATCAGCAGCACTAACTCCAGAGGCAGTAAGCTTCTTAAGATCACGAGTAGCTTTTTCCACAGGAGAAAGATTACGCCGCTGAATCTCAGCAGTCAAAAGCTCCCTAGGATCAAATACAGTCTCAGAGAAGGGAAACTTCAAAGTCCCATCTTCAACTGTATCCCCAAGAGCCTTTGGAACTACAGTGCTAAAGCGTGAATTAACACCGAGATTAACAATATACATCGCAAGCTCGGGATCATCATCAAAGTACTTCTCAAATGCCTCAATAGAGCCAAACTTCGGCTTTGCAATAGTCTGCATTGCCTCACATTCCATCTTCGTCCCATCCGTAGGATCAGCAGTCTTATCATTTGCTGCTTCATACTTTGAGAAGTTTGGATCTTTCTGTGTAGCAAGCTTTACTTCCCTGATGATTTCTCCCGGTTTACCATCCTTATCTTTTTCACGAACTGGACTTCCCTCTTTATCCAGTTTCGTATAGACGCGATAATCTACATTCTCCGTAGAGAGAGGGACTGCGAGAGTGTTAGAGGTTTCAGTGGAGGGTAGAGCAGCAGTAGTAGACATAAATTTAATTGCTCCTTCTTTCGGTTTAGATTAGAATTTAACTACTTTTACTGGCAAAGCCAGAGAGCCTTTGAGATTTTAAGCTCTATGCTTCTCTTCCGCGAAAATCTAAGAGACTGGTTTTCGCACTTACAGTCTATCTTAGAGGAAACACCTTTAATGGTGTCTAAGAAGAGAAGCATACAGCCTAAAGCTGCTTAGGCTGTTTAAATCAATCCTTTTCAAATACTACTAGTAGCTGATCTTCATCACATATAACGGCTACAAGTTCCTCTCCGTATTTTTCTTGAAAATACTTAATTGCCTCTTCGGATGTTTCAAAGGCTTTTAATTTTAATTCTATTTCTGCATAATAATTTTTCATGTGCTCTAAACCAAGCCTTTCTGAGTGTACTCCCTCATATCCGGTTTGTCAAGCAAAATCAGCGTCTTGGAGCGGATTTTTTCACTTTGAAGCTGTGCAATTTGCGCTGCCGAAGGCACCCATTCAGGCTCTCTCGGTTGGATTGAGAGCGGCTTCCAATTCTTGTAGGCTGAGAGCGGCCATCTGCGCCCACACTCTATACATAGATGATGCTGTTTTTGCGGCGGTAATCTTAACTCTTCGCCTTTAGAGCCAGTGGCGAAGCGCTCGATGATTGTTTCTTTGTGTCTACAAAAAAGCTGTTTTAAGCTTATCATCTAAAAGCTCCCTTCACGGCAGCGAAGAACGCTGTGTTTTCTAGCTGTGTGTATACCCATCTTTTTCAATTCCAATAAACATTCCACACCATCTTAGTCCTAAATAGTCGCCGTAATCTTCTACTCGTTTTGCAAATTCATTTAAGCTCTTGCATCCATCATCGCTTCGACGATATAACTTTATGAGCGCAATTTTTTGTGCGTCTGTCCATTTTAAATTTAACATATAAAGCTCCCTTCACGGCTTAAAAATGACTTCCCTGCGGCGTTGCCGCGTTATAATGGTAGTTGTGGCTCTTTATAAAACCATGAACTATATTGTGCTTTTGCAAGACCACGTTCTTCTAGAATCTTTTTAATCAAGTCTTTCATTCCACATCTTATTCCATGCCCATTTAAGGCACAGTAAACGAGATTCCATTGTCCTGACCAAACGGAGCCGTGACTATCTCTTTCATCTCGTGTAACTCCGCCTAGCTCTAAATACATATTTACGTATTGAGTTTTTGTGAGATTTAATCTTCTTCGCATGATTTAATCTCCCTTGAGACATTCTAGGAATTGCAACCTTCCGTTCAAGTACTACGGTGACATTATTTTTGAACGTTGCTTTTTAGAATGTCTCAAGCGAGACTAAACTCGCTTTTTAGTCTCTTTTCGGATCATATCCCATCTTATGCAAGATATCATCCACGCTATTCTCATCCCTAGTATCTCTAACTGGTATAAGTGGATTATCTCCACTAAAGATACCAGTCTTCAAGAATGCATTTGGATTCTCTCTTAGAGCAGAGTCTATAACCTTATTGCCGGCAGCGAGCTTTTTATTATCGTTATCTTGACAAGCTGCGGAGCAATAAAGCTCTTTTTCTGAAAGAGCAGAGGATTCAGTCTCGTTGTATTGATTGAAACAGTTTACACATTCATTCATGCCTCCACGCTTCCCTTCTCTTCTTGAATATAACACTTTACCGATTGTATTCATATCTTCACTCCTAACTGGCGAGCAGCTTCTTTGCCGCCTTCCACGAAGGCCAGAGCTAGAGCAACCTTGAACCAAACCATGCATGCTGATGGGAACATAGGCATCGATTTTTTGTGTTGTTCCTGTTCCACGAACTCGTTAGCGTACTGTTCCGGAGTCATATCTGTATCCTCCCGCCCACCACTCCGTGGTGGATTATCAACTCCCGCATCTCTGGCTAGAGCATTAAGCTCCAACAATAGCTGTTTCTTTACCGGATTGTTCTGGGCTTCGCGTTCATGGGCACAGTGATTGCTGTTCCCATCGTTAATCGAATTGATCGCGGTCCAAACACGTCATAAAGCACATGAATGGATCACCGTGTTCGATGTAGTTACGAAGATGACGCACAGCTTGCTCCGACATTGTGTTTTCCTTTCTCCTATTTCTTTCCTTCAGCCAACCTAGCTGCAAAACTCTTCTCCGGTGGCGCTATCGCGCTATCCAAAAACTCTAAGCCATCATCTATGGCTTTTATTGGAAGTTCCTGAATCCTCGATTCTTCTCTAAGCTCTTGCTGATTCTGTTGAATAAGCTCCTGCAAGGTGCCGTCATCTGCGATTTGATCTTCCTCTTTCTTTGTAACTAAAGTCAGAGCCTCATCATAAGAGAGAGAAGGATTTACTTGTATAAGCCTATACGCTTTGCCCATGAGAGGATTCGTTCTTTCGAGTTCTTTGAGCGAAGCTTCTGCATTCTCTTCTTGTTTCTCCGTTGCTTTCTCTTCTTTTTTAGCTCTTCTCGCGTTAGCGTAACCTTCGGTAAGCTCATTAATCTTTCCTCTCTCAGCATCTATGATTGTGAGCTTATTAATAGTCTTTAGCTCCAGCTTAATGCGATAAGCTTCTAGCTCTTTCTCTTGCTTAAGCTGTAGCTCATGCATCTTCTCCGCGAGAGTTAAATCTTTCTGCGCTGTTCTAAGCTGCCGCGAGAGCTTTAGCTCAAGAGTCTTAGCTCCTTTGTCATCCATAGAACTAAACATAGTGCTAAGAGCAGCAATCTGCTCTTGAAGAGATTCTACCTTTAATCTCAGTGTTCTAATCCTTCTGGGTGTGGTCATAATGACTCATTATCGCACCCTTAGGCGCAGCCTGTCAAGTGCTTTTGACTTAAAAGGCACTCGAATCGACCGCCAAAAACCATCTAAGCGATTGATTCCAAAGCCCTTCGGCCCTTCGGTCCTACACAAAAAATAAAATGCCCTCTCTCCCTCCCCCCCTTAAGACCCCCCCTATCCCCCTCTCCCCTCTCCCCTCGAACTCGATATTTTAATATTAGTGAGTGCCTACTCTAATTCTCTAGTCTCTTCTTTTAAAAATTTTTTTTCTAATAGATACCTAGAATAGAGAGTCTTAATAGAAGGCTCGATTCTTAATTTTAAAATGGCCTCTGGCCCCTTGGGGGCATATACCCCCCTTGGGGAGAGAGAGGGAGAGAGCCTCTTTTTTAGTTTGAGGCGCGCAAAAACGCCTAAGCCCTCTGTTATGAGAGCTTTAGGCGTCTTTGTATGGCCAGTTTCGGTCAAAATCGGTTACAAATCGAGCTCAAACCCTGTAGCTGCCGTTTGAATTCAGGGTCATTCATCAGGCCCGCGTCTGCAATAGAGTCGATAACATCTTGAACACTCGCAACTTTCGCGTACTGCGGGTTAAATTCGCGCGCTATGCGCGGTCGAACAGC
>Ga0182024_10002202_pt1 | contig 48890 bp, 44 predicted proteins | sample P32metaG_FD_120480 | JGI IMG/M metagenome (GOLD analysis project Ga0182024, IMG submission 120480) | Permafrost microbial communities from Stordalen Mire, Sweden - P3-2 metaG (Illumina Assembly) | ecosystem: Environmental > Terrestrial > Soil > Wetlands > Permafrost | place: Sweden: Stordalen...
CCGGGCAATTTTGGACTGCAAAAGGCTTGCGGCATCTTTGCGCCTTGGAAGAAGCCAGGCATAATCATCATTGGGAAGAACTTTGGGTCGCGAGCAATCCGTAACAGTGTACGGATGCGCCCGTCTTTACCAGTCAATTCTGCAGCGCACCGGAACGCGTGGGACCGATTTCTTAATTCTGACTTGGTTCCACATGCACGAGCACGTCGTAAACGGACGGGACGGCGGCGCGGACTTTGTTCTTGACGTTGTGGGCGATGTCATGGCCTTGCTGCACGGTCATGCGGGGATCGACTTCCACGTGCATATCGACAAAATATTGGAAGCCCATTTTGCGCACGATGCACTTTTCCACGGCGTTAACGCCCGGGACGGCGCTGGCGGCGGTGCGAATGTCCGAGACCAGGGCGCTGGCGGGCGCGGCGTCCATCAATTCGTTCAAGGCCGGGCGCAGCAGGCGCCAGCCATTGCAGGCAATGATGACCCCGGCGACAATGGCCGCGGCGTCGTCGGCAAAGGCGAGGCGGGGTCCGCCGAACAGGGACAGGCTGATGCCAATGCCCGCCGCCAGGGAAGTGATGGCGTCGGTGCGGTGATGCCAGGCGTCGGCGAAGAGCGCGATGCTTTGCACCGAACCGGCCTCGCGGGAGACGAAACGAAAGAGGATTTCCTTGGTCACAATCACGGCGATCAAAACATAAAGGGTGAAGGCTTGCGGCCTGGCCGGAGGGCCAAGCAGCCCTTGGGCAGACCTGACCATGATGCCGAGAGCGGCGAGCAGCAGTAGGATCGCGACCGAGGCGGCGGCCAGCGGCTCGGCTTTGCCGTGGCCGTAGGGATGATCGGGATCGGCCGGCGCCGCCGCCACGATGAGTCCGCGCCAAACGATGATGGAACTGAGAATGTCCGCGGTCGATTCCACCGCGTCCGCCGTCAGGGCGTGGGAATGGCCGAGGATGCCGGCGGCGAATTTGGATGCAGTCAAGGCGGCGTTGACGGCCATGCCCAAGAAGGTGGCTCTCAGACTGCGTTGCAAACGATTCGGTGGCACGCCGAATTAGAACAGCGGACGGGGAAATTTCAACCCTGAACTCCCGGCAAAACCGGGCGGGGGCGGTGCAAAAGGGCTGCAGGTTCCTGATTTGCAGGGTTATCAGTGGCGTCATTTTTCCCCGGTAATCCAGAAAATCAGTAACATGTTACCGTTCTGTTTCCTTTGGTGTTACCGGTTAAGTCCTTGATGCTCTAGGTTTGTTACCGTGTTACCGATTTTCCGGACCAATCATACATATATCCCTTCCGCTGCTGCGCGGGGCGACCGGATGTCAGCCAGTGAATTTGCGGCGACCTTCTTACGGTTTGCCCGGAAACGCCGCCTTGAATTCCGGCGTTTGGCGCAGCCTGGCCAGACTTGGGTCCTGGTAAAGTCGTTCGCTTAGATTGATCGCTTTCGGATTTTGTTTCACTTCCGCGGGGTTAAGGACAACGACTTTTTTGAGTGAAGCCACAGCTTGGGCTGTTTCGCCGCGATTGGCCTGGACGAGGGCAAGGTTGTACCACCCCTCGGACGAGTTGGGGGCCAATTGCACCAGTTTGAGAAATGCCTCCTCGCTTTTGGCCACGTCGCCGATGCGCAAATACAGGGTGGCCACGGTCACCATGAAGTTTGGATCCGCCGTTGGAAAATTCAGAAGCTGATCCAACATTTGTTTGGCGGTGCCGTTTTGTTTGGCATTGATGGCGCGTTCAACCTGGGCAAAGATTTGGCTGATCTGATCTGTTTTGCTGTGTTCGAACCGGTTGATCCAATCATCAATCTGGCCGTTGTAGGGGTCGAGTTTGTGGCACGTTTTGAGAATCAAAAGGACATCATCGATGCGGTTGGAGTTGAGGAGCTGGTTCATCAAATCAAAAACCGCTTCCGGACTGTAAGGGCAATAGGCAAAAGCCTGCTTCAAGGCAAATTCGGCCTCCTTGGCGACGCGCGCCCGCTCAGCCGGATTGTGAGGGTTGTTCATGTGCCACCGATAGATGCTGGCGCCAATCGAGCTGCGCATTTTGGAGAATGCCTTCTGGCCATCGTCATCGCGCACGAAGTTCCGATCGCCCGTGAAGCCGGCAAAGTTGTGGCGCAGATAGACGTTCTCCGCCCAGTCGCAAATTTCCTTGATGCTAGTGTCGTAGGTGATCCAGTTGCCAATGGTGCGCTCCGAAAACCGGCTCCAAAAAGCGTGGTCTTTGTCAATAATATCCTGGGTGATCTCCGGCACCGGCTGGCGGTTGATCTTCATGATCACGCCGAACGGTGTCAAATAGGGGTACATCCAGTCCAGCGGGAAACTTTCCTCCTCGTAGAATTCGTGGTTTGGATTTTTGTCGAAGATGATTTTGGTCAGCAAACCATTGATGCTCATGACGGTGGTCTGCCCTCCGGCAATCTGGACGTTGCCGTTGACAATATGCACATCTTCGCCCGGCTTGATCTGGGGCGGCTCGTTGGGATACTGCGCGTCGTGCTGCGCCCGTCTTGCGGCATCGCGATAATATTCATTGATGCATTCCTGCGAATCTTCCGAGGTGGGCGTAATGATTTCAGTGTCCGGATAAACGCCGCCCAGGCTCTTGACGATGTCGCCGGGATAGGCTTCTTCCAACATGCGCCGATTGAGCCGTATGGTTGTCGCTGGAATATTGTTCCAGCCCATCGCGTCAACAATCAGCGGCGGTAGCTTGATTCCTTTGAACCGCTCCGGGTCATAAATGGATCCGTCCTGCAGGATGGCATTGAAATCTTTGGCGAGCGCACGGCGCAACGCGCTCTCGTCGCCCTGACCGTCCACCAATGCCTGCGTTTCCTTGCTCAGTTTGCCGTAAAGGAATTTCGACAAACTGTCTTGATGATCGCCCTTGCGCAATTTGGCCGCCAGATCCTGCACATTGCTGAATTGGTCCGGCTTGAACCACGACGTGCCGGTGCGGCGGCGAAATTCAATCTTGCCGCCCAATGATTCAAAAATCGTGTCCAGCCAGGACAGCCAGCGCGTCGGGCCGTGGAAAATGGTGGGAAACGTGCCAGGCAGGAGATTTTGAAAAAATGGCGGATCGATCTGCGCGCTGCGATTAAATTGCGCGCGGATATAATCCAAATAGACGTTATCAGCCAGGGCATTTTGGGTGATGATGTAAACATCCCGGCGATCAAAGTTCTGGTCTTGCACCGGCTGGCAACTGTGCGGAATAAAGCTCTCCGCAAAAATCATGTAGGTGGGGCAAAACCGGCCCGGATCCGTGCCGCCAAAAAGAACCGCATCCCGCGCCATCTCCGGATAAACCATCGCGCCATTTGGCCCCTTGGCCGCCGCATCGCGTTGTTTGGCGTCGTAAGTGAGCTTACCGTCGGCCCCCACAAACGGCGGCGTGAACATATCGTGCCCAAACCAATAGCCGAACCAGTGATTGTTCTGCTGGCTATGGAACCAATGGGAAAGCCCCGAATAAAGCGGCATGGCGGCAAACAACGCCAGAGTGATGAGCAAGGGCGCCCGTTGCCGATAAATCGCCAGCCCCGCGATGAAAGCAAGGACGAGCGCCAACAAAATCAAATTAGCAATAATGGGCAGCCCGTATTGATCCTTGATAAAAGCCTGGCCGATCCAGTGCGGCAAATCGCCCCAGCTAATTTCGCCATCCAATCCGAAGAAATGTTTTCCGGCAACGTCTTTCAAGTTGAACAATGCCAGCGGCACCGCCACCGCGACAGCGCCCAAAAGTCCCCAGCGCCGGAACTTTTGGTAATGCGTGGCCATGTACGCGGCAGTCAAGGCCAGCCCATAGCCGATCATAATGGCCACCAGCGTATGCGAAGCGATGAAGAAGGTCTTCACCAAATCGGAGGATTGGCGGTCGGGCGTTGGGCTGAGGAAAATGCTCAACAGAACGCCGAGGAAAGGATACAGGCCCGCCACCAGCACAATCCAGGCGCGCTCGCGCTTCTGCATTTTGAAGATAAACAAAAGCGGCAACACCGCGAAAAACATGTAAACCCAGCTAAACGCATCCGCCACGCCCTCGATGAGCATGCCCAGCTCAACGACGAAACGATGGGGGTCCTTGAAAATATCCGTTGGATCCACCTTGTTATATTGCCCGCGACTCAAAGCTTCGAAAAAGCCCGCGACTGTGCGGGGGTAGCCCCATTCCATCGGCGGATTGGTCATGCCGGCCAAAGGTTCATAAAAATAAAACGAGACTCCAAGAAGCCCTAATACCACCATGCAAATGACTGCCTTCCACTCGGTGAGGATGCTTGCGGTCTGGATGGTCAGCCAGACGCAGGCAACGATGGAAACAATACCGATGGTATTGAAAATAGTTAAAATCATCGGATTCGCCCCAGCCAGGCTGGGCAAAAGACCGGCCCCCTTGGCAATCAGCGCACCTACCCAAACAAGGCTGTTGACCAGGAAAAGATCGCGACCCAATCGCACCTGGCACATGGCGATGCCAATCTCAATACCCAAGGACGCGAGAATCAGGGTCTGGTGAATGGTCGCGCAAATCCCAACGAAAAACATGGCGATATAGAGGTAGCGCCGCTGGTGCGGGGCATAAATCCAGCGCATCATAAAAACCAGAACGAACATCAACCAGGGCACGCCGAAAGGCGAAATGCGGTTCACGGCCACCGATTCAAACCACATGGAGCTGCCGAATCCCATCAACAGGCCCGCCGTCACTCCCGACACCATGCAAATGGCTCCTTCCCATTTGCCGGTCATGCCGTTGAGTTCTTCGATGCCTTCCATGAGCATACTGCTGCCCCGGGACACCATCAAAGCGAGGACCGCGCAGGCCATGGCGGCGGTGGATCCTTCGGCCAGCGTCACTCGCCAGGCGATATTGCCGAATGGAACCAGCACCGTCCAAAGCCAGGTGTAAATCGTCCAAAACGGGTAACCCGGCGGATGAGGGATACCGGCCCAATACGACGCCGTCGTCAGTTCGCCGGAATCCTCCAGGGTCACCTCGGGCGCCAGGGTCATGAAATAAACGAGCCAAACAATGGCAAAGGCAATCGCCATCGTCCACCAATCAATCCGCCGAAAGAGCGGCGGGGTCGGCGCAGGCGCAGGCGCGGCGGCGGCGGTTTTGGCCGCTGGCGTTTTCGCAGGCTGCACCGGGGCCGGTTTCGTTTTAGGCTTCATTGTTTACACGCATATATTGATGTTTTCACCGGATAGACCCCGGGGTCGGCCATTTTGTATAATGTTGCGGCCGGAATCAACTCCCGCATTCCTGAACTTTTGTCAATTCACATTTGGATACGGGGGGGCCCCCAGGGGTGCGGCGTAAGATTGAACTATTCTGGCTCATGCTGGCAATTAAACACGAACCCGCGCACGCGGACAAATTTAAATTCAGATCACGCTGATCGGCAGTTGTAGTCGGGTTAAAACCCTGGCAATTGTAAGACCGTGATCTTCACAGCTTTTTCCTCTCCAACAAGCCCAACTCGCCCAGCCATTCTTTGGCGCGACTGGGCCAGCTACTGACCAGGTTAGCTGTCGGACGCAGGCCATAACCGTGTCCGCCGGTGGGATAGAGGTGCATCTCGACCGGAGCTTTGGCGTTTTTCAAGGCAAGATAATAAAAGAGACTGTTCTCGACGCGCACGCTGTCATCCTCGGTCTGGATCAGAAACGTCGGTGACGTCCTGGCAGTCACTTTGAACTCCGGCGCGAGCTGGCTGTACGGGTTCTTGAGAACAAGAGCGCCGGGATAAATCAGCATCGCAAAATCGGGACGGCAACTGGCCAGATCGGCCTCGTCCACGGGTTCATACGCTCGTTTGTCAAACCTATTGCTCAAATGCGCCGCGAGATGGCCGCCGGCGGAAAATCCGAGGACACCAATGCGCTTCGGATCGATCTTCCATTCTCTGGCATGATAGCGGACCAGACCCAGCGCGCGTTGCGCGTCCTGCAATGGCAGAACGTGTTGTTCGTCACCCGGGCGCTTTGGCACGCGATATTTCAGCAGAACCCCGGTCACCCCGATGGAGTTTAACCACTGGCAGATTTCCGTGCCCTCGAGATCCATCGCGAGAAAGATGTAACCACCCCCGGAACACACAATCACCGCGGTGCCGTTATCCTTTCTCCTCGGCGGGCGATACAGAGTAATGGTCGGCTGGCTGACGTTGCTCAGCCGAATCACCCGCTGGCCGGCCACTAACTGGCCATTGGGTTTTGTCGTGTCACGTTCCTGGCCGATATTGCCTTTTTCGTCCGGCGGGCCCTTCGGCCAAAGTGGAATCGGGTCCGACACATTGCCGCCCAACGCAAGCGAGCCGGCGCCAAACGCCATCAGCAGTAAAACAAAGCAGAAAGCGAGCGTCTTGTTCACGGTGTGATGATAAAGAGAAGAGCGGCTGCGATGACGGGCCGGCTAAAGCATGTGGCAAAACATGGCATCGCGAAGCTTGGGCTCGAACCAGGTGCTTTTCGGGGGCATGACGCCGCCGGCGTCGGCGATGGCCATCAGATCTTCAACGCGCGTCGGGAACAGGGCGATGGCGCATGCGTATTCCTTGCTGTTGACAAGTTTTTCCAGTTCCGGCGTCCCCCGGATGCCGCCGACGAAATGAATGCGCTTGCTGGTGCGCGGATCCTCGATGCCAAAAATCGGGGCCAGGACGTGCTTTTGCAGCAGTGAGACATCGAGGCGTTCGACGGCTTCCTGCGCCGCGCTGATGTTGGGATGAAAGTGCAATGTTCGCCACGCGCCGTCGAGGAAAAGCCCCATTTCATGCGTGGCCCCCGGCTGCGGCGGACCGCCCGGAGTAATGACAAAAAAAGCCTCCAGTTTCTTGAGCAACTGGGCGGGAGTCAGCCCGTTCAAATCTTTCAGGACGCGATGGTAGGGCAGGATCTGCATCTGATCGTGCGGAAAAATGACGCTCAAAAAGAAAGCGCTTTCGCCCGCTCCGCCCCGCGCCTGGTCCACGCGCGCCGCCGCCGCGCTGCGATGGTGCCCGTCAGCAATGTAAAGAAACGGTATTCTGTCAAAAGCATTTTTAACCAACTGAATGTCCGCCGGGTCGCGCACCGTCCAGGAAGTATGATGGATGCCATCCTTGGCGGTGAAATCGGTGTCCGGCGTCGCGGCGGTGTGCCGGGCGGTGAAGTCGTTCAATGCCTTGTCGGCGCGATAGAGGAGAAAAACTGGGCCGGACTGGGAATTCAGAGCTTCCATGTGCCGCACGCGATCGTCCTCTTTATCCGGCCGGGTGAACTCATGTTTTTTAATGATGCCATCGCGATAATCCCGGCAGCTCGCCACCGCCACCAGTCCCGTCTGGGAATGCCGCCCCATGATCTGGCGATAGAGGTAGAAAAAAGGATGGGGATCCTGGCGCAGCGCGCCCTCGGCAATCAACCGTTTGAAGTTCTCGCTACCTTTGGCGTAAACCCGCGGGTCATAAATATCGACCGTCGCCGACAAATCGATTTCCGGCTTGCTGACATGCAGGAAACTGCGCGGATTGTCTTTGGCGATATCGCGAGCTTCCGCTGACGACATGACATCGTAAGGCAATTCACAAATGCTCGCCGCCCAATCCGGCCGCGGGCGCAGAGCGGCAAAAGGTTTAATTTGAGCCATAAAAAGGGGGACGATAATGAGCCGTGGGGCGAAAGGCAACCTCACTCCTGCCCTGCCGGACATACCTGATGTAACGAAGTTTCCTTTCCTCGGCGAAAGCTGTCCAATAATCCCGCTAGACCAAGAAGGGCCACAACTCCTCCGCCAACAATTGGTAATGCGGAGTCGTTTGAGCCGCTATACATCCTGCCGCTGGGTCGAAAAGTCAGGATATGTTTAATGTAATAATCATGTTGGCCTTTGTGATTGAAGTAAAAGCTCAACTCACCATCTTTGTCGAGATCATCGATAAACGCTTTATAGCGAGCATCACTTTCGGACCATGCGAAGAACCGAGCCGTACTAAATGCCAAAACCAATGCTCCCAAAAACAGTGAAACGAGTGAGACTGCAAGTTGGGAATTCCGCTTCATCGAAAGCACTCTTCGCATCGATGGTCATCTTTCAGGCCGCTTGCAACGCGGCCAGAGGGTGAACGTCCCGTTCAATTTTCCGCTCGCGTTCATATCGGGTCCTACGCAAGTCATAATCCGCCTGCAACCCGGTCCACAGTTCCGCCGTGGTGCCGAAATACCGGGCCAGCCGCAAGGCCGTATCCACAGTGATGCCACGCTTTTCCAGAACAATTTCATTAATGCGGCGCGGCGGCACACTCAAGGCGCGAGCCAGCGCATTCTGCGACAAGCAATGCGGCCTCATAAACTCCTCGCGGAGAATTTCACCAGGATGAATCGGGGTCAACTTGTTCGTTTTCATTTGTCCTCAAACGTCTGTAATACGTCTTCGGGCAAGGGGGCGTTGAAGTCATCCGGCACGGTGAACTGGCTCTTGGCCAAACCAATTGGACGCGGCTGGGAAAGTGGCGGGGGATTCAGAATTGTGAGCAAACCAGACGCCCTCTCCGGCAGAGCTCCGTCGCCTTTCGGCACAACGCGCCCATGATCAATTTCGACCTCGAGAGTTCGATAGCTCATGGTGTGTGAAAGTACACTCGAACTCCCATGTCTGCAAGGAGTGAATGCCATCCTTGTGAGTTGGAATCGGAACCCGTTGGCCAAAAATCTTGTTGAAACAGTTTCGGATTAAGATTGCGACTACGATTATGAATCAGAGTCGGAGATTATTGACTGTCCGGCAGGTAGGAGCGATAACGTGGCGGCATGATCTGGGGAGTTCCACCGGGCGTGGGCGGAGCGCCGTGCGGGCCGGGGTCTTCCGATTCAACGTAATGCTCTTCGCCGTTGGGGTCGCGCCAGATCTCGACATGCACGGTGCCCTGGCCGGTGTGGGGAAAGAATTTCTCGAAAACCAGGGTATGCGCGGTGGCGGTTTGTCCCGGGGTCAATACTACGCCAAGGTCTTGCCACATTTGCGCCATCAGCTTCTGCATATCGTCCGGGAACGGCTTGACGGTGATGTGGACGTGGCCCGCTTTGTCCTGCGCATGTACCGTATGGTGGCGTTCCAAGCCGACAAATTCCCGTTGATAACGGCGGATGATCCGATTCACTTCCGGAATCTGCGTTTTGGTCAATTGCAGCGCCGCAATGATGCGTCTCCCCACCAGCGGAGCGTCAGACGTCGCGCTGAAAGTGCCATATTCGGACTGCGGAATCGGGCGGGTTTGCTTCCATGGCCAATGGTCCTTGAGGAGAACATAGAAAAACACGGCCAGCAACGCCGTCCCGGCCATGAGCGTGAACTGGCGCAGATAACTCCAGTTCCGATGCTCCTTTTTCGGCTCGGGCGGAACGTCCAGCCGGGCTTGGAATTGGCCGGTCACCGTTTCGAGCGCGGCGCGCATCTCGCTGGCGTGTTGATAGCGGCGGTTGGGATCCTTCTGCAAGGCGCGCATGACGACTTCATCCAGACGCGCATCGACCGCTGCGCCTGTCCTAGAAGGCGCTTCGAACCAGCCGAGCGGCAGTTCGCCGGTCAACATCTCATAAAAAACCACGCCGAGTGAATAGATGTCGGCCCGATAATCTACGGCCGACGGGGTTTCAATTTGTTCGGGGGCCATGTAATGAGGCGTGCCCATGACCATCGTGGTCAGTGCCTGGCGGGCCTTGGCTTCGCCGGCTTTTTCGGCCAGCTTGGCCAGGCCAAAATCGGCTATTTTGACGCGCCCCTTTTTGTCAATCAAAACGTTGGACGGCTTGATGTCCCGGTGCATCACGCCCTCCTCGTGCGCGAATTGCAGAGCCAGGCAGATTTCAATGGCGATGCGCCGCGCCTCGTCCGGGCTGAATTGTTTTTCCTGCATCAAGGTGTGCAGGTTCGCGCCATCGACATATTCCATCAGGAAGTAATAGAAATTACCGGCCCGGCCGAAATCGAAAACGCTGACGATGTTGGAGTGATTGAGTTTGGCCAGCGACTGCGCTTCGCGCGAGAATCGTTCGGCAAAGGCCGGGTCGCCGCTCAATTCCGGCGCAAGAATTTTTACCGCCGCAATGCGGTCCAGTTGCGGCTGGCGCGCCTTGTAAACCATGCCCATACCGCCGTGGCCCAATAATTCCAGGATTTCCAACTGCGGAAAGAACTGCGCAATTTCTGCAGGGGTGGGAGGGGCGGGGCGCGCACCGGCGCTGGCCGGCGGCGTGGTCCGGCCCGGATCGCTCTGGCAGCGAAGGCAAAGCCGGTCCGTCGAATCAGTCGGCAATGGCTCGCGGCACTGCGGGCATAATCGCAAAGTGTCCATTAATGTTCCCACTCCTTTGTAAATGCAAACTGCTGGCCCGAGGTTACTACATTCGGGCTAGATTTCAAAGTCGCTCTTAATTCGATCTTTTTTGCTGGTGACTTTGACGTCGCAACTTTCGTAAGTGACCAGGGAATTGGGCGGGACGCTGTGGGTCAGGAAAACGCTGGCGCCAATGGTGCTGCCGGCGCCAATGGTGGTCTCGCCGCCGACAATGGTGGCATTGGCGTAAATGGTGACGTGGTCTTCGACCGTGGGATGGCGTTTCTGACCTTTGAGCAATTGGCCGCCGGCCAGCGAACGCGCCACCAAGCCGACGCCCTGGTACATTTTAACATGCTCGCCGATGATGGCGGTTTCGCCAATCACAGTGCCCGTGCCGTGGTCGATAAAAAAGTGCGAACCAATTTGCGCCCCGGGATGCAAATCCATGCCGGTGCGGCTGTGAGCCCATTCGGTCATAATGCGGGGGATAAGCGGAATTTTTTGCAGATACAATTCGTGGGCCAGCCGTTGCACGGCGATGGCTTCGATGAAGGGATAGGCCACGATGACTTCCTCCTTGCTCAGCGCGGCCGGGTCGCCTTGAAAAGCGGCCTCGGTATCCGTCTGCAACAAATCGCGGATGCGCGGCAGGCTGCTTAAGAAATTGAGGGTCGAAGAACGCGACACACGGCTCAGATCCTTTTTATTGGTTTCTCCCGCGTAATCGAGGCTCTTGTAAATTTCCTCGCCCAACCGTTCCAAAACCGAGTCAAGCAGAGTGGCGATTTCCATTTTCAACTGCGACGAATGGATGGATTTCTCATCAAAAAAGCCAGGGAACAAAAGGCGGAGCAAATCGCACGAGATCGAGGAAATGGCGGTTTTCGAAGGCAGATTTTTGCCGTCAAGATGATTGATACCGCCTACGCGGGCATAGGAGGCAATGAGCTGATCGGTTAATTCGGTAACCGTGTGATCCACGGCCCAATTATCCCGCACCCCCGCCGGAAAGGCAAGCAGCGGGATTAGAATCAAGCGTCAAGAATGCGCCGTGCGGCCTCGATTACTTGCGGGATGTTAATGTCGTTGAGACAGCGCAAATCAATCGGGCACTCGCGGCGAAAACACGGCGCGCAGGGCGGCGGCATCCGTACAATTTGGGCCGTCGGCGAATATAAGGGACCGGTTAATTCAGGCGATGTGCTGCCAAATGGAACGACCAGCGGCGTGCCTAGGGCGGCGGCCAGGTGCATCGGGCCGGTGTCGTTGGCCAGCAGCAGGCGGCAGGTTTTCAGCGCGGCGGCGAGTTCTCTCAGAGTGGTCTTGCCGGCCAGGTTGATTACTCCGTCCGCCCCGCGCCCCGCGTAGCGGATTTCGGTTGTGATTTTTTCGGCCAGTTCCAGGTCGCCGGCCCCGCCAAAGACCAGCCAGCGGCAGTTCGTTTGCTTTTGCAACATCACGGCCGCCGCCGCAAACCGCTTCGCCGGCCAGCGCTTGGCCGGGCCGTACTCCGCCCCTGGATTCAGCCCGAACCACGGCCGACCCGGCGGCGCGGGTTCCAGGCGCAATTTTTGGCAAAGTTGGGTGGCTTCCTGATCGCTGATGAAGATTCGCGGCGGCACGGGCTCAAGCGACGCGCCCAATTCAGCAGTCAAATATAAATAATCGTGGGTATGATGGGCGGCGGGCGGAAAGACCGCTGGCGGCGCGGCCTCCGCGATCAAACGCCGGATTTCCGGGGTGGATCGCTTGCGCATCGGCACGGCATCCGGCCGTGGCGGGAGCAGATGAGTGAGCAAAAGCCCGCGCCCCGGCCGCGCCAAACCGATGCGCCTCGGAATTCCGGCCAAGCAGATCTCGAGTGCCGACCGCATGGAATTGGGAAAAGCGACGGCTTCCGAAAATTTTTTGTCACGGATGCGAAAGATAACGCTCCAAATACTTTCCGATTCGGAAAAGGCAAGCACCTCGTCGAGAAAGGGCTGGTCCTGCCACAGCCCGGCGAGTTTTTCTGGTGAGAGCAGAGTGATATGGGCGGCTGGCCTGGCCTGGCGCAGGCGCTGCAAGGCAGGCGTGCTCATGACGGCATCGCCCAGCCAGTTGACGCCGCGCACGAGGATTTTTTCAGGTGAATCCGGCATGGTCAGCGAAGACAAATTTTGCGCACACAATCATCAAAGTCCTCCGCGCCGCTCAAGATTTTGATTTCCACGCGCATGAAATAAATTGGAAGATCGCGCCGGTCCAATTTGGGAAAACGGACGGCGTCCTTTTGGGTGGTGACGATGATCTGGGCCCGGCGTTTGATGCTGCGGTTGATGGCGTTGAGAATTTCCTGCTGGGTAAAACGATGATGATCGGCGAAGCGTTTTGAATAAACCAGTTCGCGGCACAGTTTAACCAGACTTTGCTCAAAACTTTCCGGCTGGGCAATGCCACTGAGGGAGGCCACCCGTTTTTCGCGTAAAAAATCCAAATCTTTGCGTTCCCCGGTGAAAACATCCTCGAAGTAAAGCGGGGCATGAATGCACTCGATTATTCCAGTGCCTGGGCTGTATTGGCTGATGCGCTGGCGCAATTCGCCAGTATTCCCGTCGCTTTTCGTGATAAAAATGACGCTGGCTCGGGAAAGATGAGATGGCGGCTCGCGCAACGTGCCGCGCGGAATCAAATGCTCGTTGCCAAACGGTTCCTGGCAATCGATCAAGACGACATCCTGACGGCGCCCGGCCAGTTTCCAGTATTGAAACCCGTCGTCGAGCAGGAGCGTGTCGCAGCCGAAGTTTTCAATGGCGTAACGGCCGCCCTTGACGCGGTTTTTATCCACCACCACCACCACGTCCTTGAGGTTGGAGGCGAGCATGTAAGGTTCGTCGCCCGCCGTTTCCGAATCGAGCAGGAGCGATTTTCCGTCCGAAACCAAACGGGGCGGGGTGCTGTCTCCCCGGAAAAGCAGTTTGTTCAAAAGCATTTGGCCGAACGGTTCGGGCTTGGACCGCCAGCCGCGGGAAAGAATGGCGACGGTGCGCCCCTGTTTTTGCAATTCGCGCGCAAATTTTTCGACGACTGGGGTCTTGCCGGTCCCTCCGGTGGTGAGATTGCCGATGGCGATGACTTGGATGCCAAGCGTCGTATCGCGAATCAATCGGGCGCGAATGGCAAAACGGTGCAGGACCAGGTAGAGCTGGACCGCCTTGGAAAGAGCGAACAAAATGGACCGCAACAGCGCCGCGCGATTGCCGCGGCGTTTTTCGAAGATGGTCTCCTTCCAAGTCGGTTCCAGGGCTTCGATCCAGGCTCGAATTGTCTCACGCATGTGGAGGGTCAGTGTGCCAACACATCGACAGTAGGGCAACAGTTGAAAAGAAGAAATCGAGGGGAATTGACAATGGGCGAACTTTGAGCAAGATTTGTTTCATGCAAGTGACGCTGGGCAAAGAACTCGAAACTTTCATTGCCGAAAAAGTTCAGAATGGCGGCTACGCCAACGCTGACGAAGTGGTGCGGGAAGCCTTGCGTGATTTAAAGGCCAAGGAAGATCCCGCTGAACTTGACGGCCAGGAATTGGCGGAATTGGTCCTCGCCGCCGTGCGTGGCCCGCATCAGCCTCTCACTTCGGAACATTTTGATCAACTTCTCTTGCGTGCCCGAGGGCAAGCGGCCGCATGATCCGGGTGGTCCGCCAGGCGGATATTTTCTGGGCCGACATGCTAAAACAAGTTGACTGATACCGGGATAAGGCCGGTTCCGAAGTGGCGGAAGGATACGTCAACGCCGTTGAGGCCACCCTGCAAAGACTGGCAACAAACCCAAGCCTGGGACGTCCGCGCTTCCCACGCTGGCAGGAATTGGCTGGTATCCGGTCTTGGCGCGTTGAGCGTCCCTACCACCGCCATTTGATTTTCTATCGTTTTGATAATGAGGCACTCATAGCGGAACGCATTATTCACGGTTCGCGTGATCTCCCCCGCCGCCTGCTTCCATCAATGCAGGGCGGCGGCTAATCGAATCTTTCATAAGGAAAGGGTAGCGCGTTAGCAACGCTGTGTCGTCAAGCTTTGCCAATGAATTCCTGGTGCAGCCGGGCGTAGATGCCGCCAGCGTTTAGCAGCGTCCGGTGCGTGCCGCGCTCCACGATGCGACCCTGTTCGAGCACCAGCACGAGGTCCGCTTTGCGGATGGTGCTGAGACGGTGGGCCACGACAAAGGCCGTGCGCCCGCGCAAAAGAATTTCCAGCGCCTTTTGCAAACGCATTTCTGTCACCGTGTCAATCGCGCTGGTCGCCTCGTCCAATACCACGATGCGCGGCTGGGCCAGCAGGGCGCGCGCAAAACACACCAATTGCCGCTGGCCCAGGGACAGCGCCGCGCCTCTTTCTCCGATCTGCTGTTGCAGGCCGCCCGGCAGGGCTTCGATCATGTCCAGGCAGTCGAGGGCAACAAGCGTGGCGCGCACATCCGCTTCCGTGGCGCCGGGACGGGCGAAACGGATATTGTCAATAATCGAACCGGAAAAAAGGAAATTGTTCTGCTGTACGCAGCCCATTTGCCGGAGAATCGAGTCGCTGGTGATATCCAGCAAATTGTGGCCGTCGATGCGCACCGCGCCGCGCGTGGGCAGGTAGAATTTTTGCAGCAGGGCCGCGATGGTCGTCTTGCCGCTGCCGGTGGCGCCGACCAATGCCACCGCCTGGTCTGGCTCGGCCACGAAGGATATGTCGGCCAGCACGGGGCGATTGGGCTGGTACTCGAAAGAGACGGACTCGAATTCAACGCGGCCGCGCAGGGCGGGCAACGGCTTCGCGTCCTGGGCATCGCGCCAGTCCGGCGCCTGGTCGAGGAGGCGAAAGAGGCGTTCCGCGCCGGCCATGGCGGTCAAGGCCTGGTTGTATTGATTGCCGATGGATTGCACCGGCTCGAAAAACAAATTGGCGAGGAAAAAGAACATGACCAGGTCGCCGACTTCAATGTGCAGCCAACTGTGCGGTTGCAACGCGCCGTAACCGGCCAGCAAAGCTGTCGCGCCCAGGAAAAGTTGGCTCTTCATTTGCAGCAACGGGACAAAGACCGCCCAGGCGCGCGCCAGGCCCACATTATTGTCGCCATGGATGGCGACGAGCTTGCGAAAGAAACCGGCGTTGATTTCCTGCCGCACGAACGCCTGGGTGACGCGAATGCCCCCGACAGATTCAGCCAAAGTGGAACTGAGGCGGCTCCAGGATTCCTGCACTTTGCGCAAGCGCCTGCTCATTTCACTGCGATACCGCTGGTTGACCAGCCAGATCAACGGCACGAGCAGCAGCATGAGGGAAAATAACTTCCAATCGCACCAGGCCATGAGCACCGCCGAAGTGATCATTTGCAGCGCCTGCACCGTCACGATGAACGCAACGTCCTGAATGCCCGCGCGCACGCTGTCGATGTCCGAGGTCAGCCGGCTGATGATGCGGCCGAACTTGGTCCGGTTGAAAAAGGACATCGGCAGAGTGGTGAGCTTGCGGAAAAGTTCCGAGCGCATGTCGTGCGCCACAGCTTCACCCAGTTCCAAGGCAAGACGCTGCCGAAAATGCAGTGTGATTACCATGAATAGCGTCAAACCCAGATACCCATCGGCGTGGAGATAAATCCCCGGGAGATTTTTCCCGGCGATGGGGCCTTTGATAGTGCTGCCGATCATCCAGGCCAGAGCGGGCAACTGCAAACCCCTGAGAAACGTCAATACAAAAAGCCAGTTCCGCTTTGCGGCGTAAGGCCGGGTGTAGGAAAAAATACGGCGAATGAGGTCCAGCCGCAACGGCACCTGGTCCGCCTCGCGATTCTCGGCCGGATCATAATACGTGATGGCCTCGCGGTCAGCGGCCGGGGCGGCGGACGGAATGGCGGCGCCAGCATTCACGCGGCCCGGCCCTCCGGCTGGCCCAAGTCCATGAGTTGCAGCAGAGCGGTTTCGTGGTAAGGGCCGGGCCGATGAATCAATTCATCGTGCCGCCCCATTTGGGTGAGTCGTCCGTCTTCCAGCACCAGAATTAAATCCGCCCGGCGCAGCAAACTCAGCCGGCTCGAAACGACGAACGCGGTGCGGTCGGCCATGGCCACCCGCAAGGCCGAGGCAATTTCATGCTCCGTCCGGGGATCGACCGACGCGGTCGGGTCATCCAAAATCAGGATGGGTGGCTGCAGCAACAAAGCCCGCGCCAAAGCCAGACGCTGCCGCTGTCCGCCGGAGAGGTCCACGCCGGATTCCCCCAGCACCGTGGCGTAGCCGCGCGGCAACGCCATGATAAATTCATGCGCGCAGGCGATGCGGGCGGCCTGCTCGATTTGTTGCGGCGTGGCGTGCGGATTGCCGAAGGCGATGTTGGCGCTGACGGTGTTGGAAAACAAAAAACTTTCCTGGTAAACCAGGCCGATCTGCCGCCGGTAGGCGTCCAGGTCCAATTCCCTCAGGTCCTGCCCGTCAATCAAAATTTTCCCCCGTTGCGGATCATAAAATCTGGGTATCAGACTCAATAACGTGCTTTTGCCCGCGCCAGTCCTGCCAAAAATCCCGATGACCTGGCCCGGCCTGGCCTCGAACGAAATGTCGCGCAACACCGGATCGTCCGCGTTATAGCCGAAAGTCACGCCGTCAAACACCAGGCGCCTCGTCAGGCGCGGCGCGGCGATGGCGCCGGGTTTGCTTTCGACGCCCAGCGGCGTGTCGAGCACTTCGAAGACACGGCGGGCGGCGGCGAGACTTTGCTGGACGGAATTGGCGATGGTTGAAATGGTGGCGACCTGGCCGTTGAATTGTTGCAGCAATCCGGCGAAGACCAGCAATCCGCTGCCCAAGGGGATTTGGCCCTGAACGTAAAGCCACCCGCCATAAGCAAACAGAACCACCAGGCTGCACTGCGACAACAATTGCGTCAGCGGCGTGAAGACGGACAAATCCCGAAAAATGCGGCGTTGCTGGCCCGAAACCAGTCCATTGGCCTCCTTGAAGCGGGCAATTTGCTGCGGCTCGGCGGCGAAGCCCTTGATGGTTTGCATCCCGCGCATGCTCTCGGAAAAAAGCTGCACCAAATGATCGGTCAACTCGCGGTTGCGGAGATAGGCCGGGCGCAGGCGGCCCGAATAATAATGCGTCACCCACCACAGAGGCACCGCCACGCCGAGGCACGCCACCGTCAGGGCCGGATGAATGCGCCACATGAAGACGCCATAAGCCGTCAGCGTCAACAACATATTGATTCCCTGCAAGAGCACGCCATCGACAAAAAGCCGGGTATTTTGCACGTCGCCCGTCACCCGGTTGAAAATCGAACTGGAACCGTGCAAATCAAAAAACGGGAAGCTCAACCGCTGCAATCGCGCATAAAGGCGGTCGCGCAAGTCCGGCACGATCTCCCCTTGCGTCAGGCGCGCCGTGGTCAAATTGTAACCGTACGTCAGCACGGCCCGCAGCAGGGCCTGCGCAATGATGGCCAGCGACAACACCGTGACGATCCGCAAGGCCGGCCACCCGGCGGGCGGCCTCCAGCCGAAAGGATAAACCGGCGCCTGTTGCAAGGGATCGAGGGCGTGGCGAATCACATCGATGACCACGCCCAACAACTGCAAGCCCAGCAGCCCCAGCAAAAGCAGCATCAAACTCAGGCCAAGCGACAGCAGGAAGTCCGCGCGATACTGCCACGCCACGCCGAGCAAGCGCCGCACCAGTTCGCTTGCCGGATAATCGCGGCCCGCCGCATTGATCGAAGGTTGAGGAGGGGTTTTCAAACCGGAAACACATTGAACGTAAGCGGGGGCGCGACTTCAACACATTTTGGAACGAAAGGGGGTAAATGAATGATTGGTCCAAAAAATCGGCAACACGGCAACAAGTCCTGATAGTCAACGACTTGACTGGCAACAAAATTGGCAACACGGCAGCAACAGACCGGCAACATTTTACTGATTTTTTGAAAGGGATGTATTCTGCCTCTGCACATTGCATTTCTCCGCTTCCTAATGATTGGTCCAAAAACCCCGCAACATCCGCTACATTGTTTATAGTCAATGGGTTAGTGTGCAACACGAAATGCAACAAGGGTGCAACATGTTGCTGCTATTGTGGATTCCCCAAAAAGCCCTATGGAACGGTTAAATTATTTCAAACCAAGGCAGAAGTGACGGGCAGGCAAAGATTTACGTTTCATGTTGGGCTCGCGCCGCTATGGTGCTCCAACCGGCTCCGCAAATCGTTGCGATAGGCGGAAAGATTTTTGACCACTCTGGATATAACGCTTTCCTTGTCGCGGGTGTCCGCCTCGTGGAGGAAGAACATTCTTCCGGTTTTGGTGTGTTGTAACCCGCTTTTCTCCAACACTGTGAAGCCGTGGTTCAGCGCGTGCTGCTTCAAAAATTGCGCGAGGTTACCGGTTGAGCCATCTGGCCAGAGAATCGGACCAAACACCAACAACAACCGCAAATTCTCACATACCCGCAGCATTGTGCCGTTCACATCAAAGACCAAAGCGAAGGGGAGCTCCTCGGACACCAGTGGAAGGCCGAGTGTGTCACGGTAAAACTTTTTCGCACGATCCGGATCACGCGTGGCCACAAAGGTAAGGATGCTTTGTTGAGCGAGTTTGAATTGTTTTGTCATAAGGTCATGATGTCCTTGAAAAGCAATTGTCGCAAGAGGGTTACAACGCCATAACGTATTTAGACCCTCTCAAACCGGCCATTCCGCCGCTTCACAATTGTTTGAGGGAAAAATTGCGGATCCAGCCCATCGCATCGAGGCCCCATGTAAAACCCACCCCTCCGTGATCCAGTGTCTCGCCGCCAATGGTTTCGTCCATTTTGTCATCAAACACGTCCACAATCTTTTCGCCGTCAACCCAGATCTGAATGCGCTTTCTGAGTATTTCGATCACGTATTTGTTGCCGTTTTGCCGGTCGATTTTCAGGCCGTCCCCTTTGGCCAGCTCCCGCTCGGCGTCCCGGCGGGGATTGCCAAATCCCGACGGGACCGCGCAGTAATCGTTGTAAATGCAGCGCAGGAGCCATGACCCATCTCCGTTCACATGGAGCATGTACATGCTGCTCCCGCATTGGTTCCAATTCTCCTTGGCGTCAGCGATATGAAAAAGGATGGCGCCATCGTGGTAATCGTCAGGCATGCCGTAAGGATTGAACTTCGGGTTGGGTCCCGTCCCGCAGTAATCGAACTCGGCGCGGTAATCCTTCCAGCCCGGTTTGCCGACGCCTGCCAACAGACAGGGACCCCTGCCGGCGCCGGCGTGGCCGTAGTTAAACCCGGGCCGCGCTTTTGGCAGCGTGACCAGCTTGTCACCCCGCACCGCAAACTGCGTTTTCCAAGGGAGCCAGTGTTGGCCGCCGAAGGCGATGGTCCCCTTTTCGGGCCAATGCTGAACCACAAGGAGAACGGCCACGGCGGCCGCCAGAATGGCGCAGATGATGCTAAGTTTGATTTTGCTCATAATGATAAATCCAAATGCGTTGGGGGTTGCGGCAGGGACGGCGGCGGCAGTCAATGCCGCACCGGAAACCGTAGCCGCCAGGCCGGCAGGGGCGGCGGAGGCGGCCCCGCCCGCCAGCACCGTTCCCAGCACTGCCGCCGGCAGGATCACGCCGCGGCGCTTGAGGAACGAAGTTCGTCCAGCGCCCGCGCCACCCGTTTCTGGGCGGCATTCTCGCTGCTGCCCAATACAGCGCCCACGGCACAGAAATCGTATTGCTCAAAAAACCGGAGTAGAATCGCGGTTCGGTCGTCGGCCTTGAGTTCGTTGATCGCCTCATCCAATAACGGCCCCACCTGCGCCATGTATTCTTCCGAATGGTCTTCCTGCGTGTTCATCTCGACAGCCTTCCTTTCACGGGATTGACGACGGCGTTGACCTCGCTTCAAATTGGAGGCCACAAAGCAGGCGTGGCGATGCAGCCATCCGCCGAGCATGACATCACTGGAAATGGCGGGAGCCTTGCGAGCCAGGTCAACGAAGACGAGCTGGGTAACGTCCTTGGCCAAATCAGCATCGCCATCGAGCATTCGGACCGCCGCCGCGTACACCAGGTTAATGTAACGGTTGACCAACTCTGCAAAGGCCGCTTCCGAACCGCTTTGGGCGTATTCTGTCAGTAATCTTTGGCTGTCGTTCATCACGATTTAACATTAAAGAGCCGCCCAAAGACAAAATCCGCCAATAAAAGAGAAAGGCGGCTTTATCTTGCGTTTCTGGACACATTTTGGATCATGGAACGGCAAGAATGAGATGCCGGATGAACTTGCCCCGCATCAATTCGATGCCACAGGACAAACCTCGTCACACCATTGTCTTATTTTTTGTTCGATCAGGTCCCGCACCTCGCGTGTCTGGGCGAGTTTCTCTTCAGGCGCCCCTTGAAAACTTGAGGGGTCGGGAAAACTCCAATGCAGGCGCGTGGTGACGCCGGGAAAAATCGGGCAACGTTCCGCGCTGGCCTCGTCGCAAACTGTAATGACGCAGGCAAATGTTTTTCCCGATTTGACGAAATCAGAAACGGCTTTGGTTTGATGGCCGGAAATATCAAGGCCGGCTTCCCGCATCACCGCGACGACGATGGGATTTAGTTTCCCCGGTTCCAATCCGGCGCTGTGCGCTTCGAATTCATCTCCGCACATCTGATTCAAAAACGCTTCGGCCATCTGGCTGCGCGCGCTGTTGTGGATGCAGACGAACAGGACTTTCTTTTTCATAACGCGGTTTGCGGTTTCATGCAGCACCCAGGCTCGCGCACACAGCGGCAGGCCAGCATGGCCGCGCACGCGCCCAGCGGCGGCGCGGTGAGATAAATCCACAAATGCTGGCAATGGCCGGAAAGGAGCGCGGGCGCAAGGGAGCGCGCCGGATTCATGGATGCGCCGCAAATCGGTCCGGCAAACATCGCTTCCAGCGCGATGACCGCGCCGACGGCGATGCCCGCTGTCATGCCTTTTTCCTTCGCGCCAGTCGAGACATTGAGAATCGTCAGCATCAGAAAAAATGTCAGGACGGTTTCGAGAACAAACGATTGAAATGCCGCTCCGGCGGGCAACGTCGTGCCGAGCAATTTATTCTCTGGAAACAGCAATTGCAACAGACCGCTGGCGAGCAACGCGCCGGCGACCTGGCTGCCGATGTAAGGCAGGACATCCCGGCTGGGTAATCGTCGCGCCACCCAAAAGCCGATCGTCACCGCGGGATTCAAATGCGCGCCGGAAATGTCGCCGAATGTGTAAATCATTGCCAGGACAACCAGGCCGAATGTCAGCGCAATGCCGACGTGCGTTATCGCGCCGCCGCTGGCCTCGTTGATGATAATTGCGCCGGTGCCGGCGAACACGAGGGCAAACGTCCCAATCATTTCAGCGCAACATCGTTTCATTGCTGCAAAGGCTGCCAATTTCACTCCTGGCCCACAACGCAAAACGTTTGGCGCGGCGGGACAGCACAACATCGAACGAGGAACCAATGGCATGACTTCAACACATTTTGGAAACAACGTGATTTGCCGCAAAAAGGCATAAGGAGCGCAAGTAATGTATGGTTGGTCTGAAAAATCGGTAACACGGTAACAAGTGTTTATAGTCAACGACTTAACCAGTAACACAAAAGGCTACACGGCGGTAACATGTTACTGATGCGTTAAAAGCGTCACCCCGTCAGCCAGCCCAACTTTACACTCCCAACTCTGCCTTTGATACATAGGTCTGGAAAAGGGGCAACATCCGCTACATGGTTTATAATCAATGACTTAACCCGCAACAAAATATGCAACAGACCCGCAACAGACTAGCTACATTCTGTCCGGGCGGGCACTGGGCTAATAGGAATCTGGCCCGTAACCTCATGCCTCTTACTGTCTCAATGAACTGCTTGGCGGGTTCTGAGGCAAGTGATGGTGGCGATAATGGGCTGGCTGTTGGGAAATTGTCGGAGAAAGCCGGTTAAATCAAATCTGCCCCGTTCGTCCGCAATGAGGATCGAACTATCCAGGATCAATCCCATGCTGGCCTAACGGGAGGAAGGCTGGCACGGGCGCGCTCAATGTCATCCGCAAACGCGCTGGCTTCGTCCGGGGCCAGCCTCTCCAGATTGGGCCACCGGTCAGCCAATTCCGCGCAAGTCAGCGCCGGAGCGGGTAATGGACTGAGTGTCGCGACGCGTTGTCCATCGCGCACGAGAATGGCCGGTTCGCACTTGCGTTCCACCCGTTCGAGTACACGTAAGAAGTCCTTGGCCGCCTCGGCGACAGGAATGGTCGTTTCACTCATTACCAATACTTTAAAACAATCGATCTGTCCCTTCAACCCGCCAGAACAAGCGAGATCCCAAAAAGCCGCCATATAGACTTGCCTAACTTTATTAATTGACAAAAACATTCCTTTCGCTATCTTAGCCATCGTGGCAAAGTTTTGGCCAATGGCATGAGTGAAAAATTGGATAATTCCAGCGCGCCAGAGCTTCGTGAACCGGCGAAGGGCGCTGTTGCCTCGGTTTCGCATCCCGGCAGTCTGTCGCTGGAGGGAATGCACGGCAGTGTGGCGGTGCCTCATCATCAAGCCAGCTTTTGGCGGCAATGGCGGGCGTTTGTCGGGCCGGCCATTCTCATTAGCGTCGGTTACATGGATCCCGGCAATTGGGGCACGGATTTGCAGGGCGGCGCGCAGTTCAAATACGGGCTGCTCTGGGTGGTGGGCCTGGCCAGTTTGATGGCCATCTTTATGCAGGTCATTTCCGCCCGTTTGGGAGTGGTGACTGGAAAAGATTTGGCGCAATGCTGCCGGGATTGGTATCCGCGCTGGACGCGGTGGCCAAACTGGTTGTTCTGTGAACTGGCCATCGGCGCGTGCGACCTAGCTGAAGTTCTCGGCAGCGCCGTGGCTCTCAACCTCATGTTCCACATTCCGCTGCTGTGGGCGGTCATCATCACCGGGCTGGATGTGCTGTTGTTGCTGGGCCTGCAACGGTTCGGGATGCGGACCATCGAGGCCATCGTGCTGCTGTTGGTGGCCACAATTGGGGTCTGTTACTTCATCGAGATTTTTGTTCTGCCGCAGATGCATCCTAATTTCATGGAAATGGGGCATGGGCTGTTCACCCCGAGTCTGCGCCAGGTGGGAATGGCTTATGCGGCCATCGGCATCGTCGGGGCCACGGTCATGCCGCACAATCTGTATTTGCATTCGGCCCTGGTGCAGAGCCGCCGGTTGCAGAAGGATGAATCCTCCATCCGCAGCGCCATCCGGTTTAATACCATTGATTCCGTTACCGCCTTGACCGTGGCCTTTTTTGTCAATGCCGCCATTCTGGTGCTGGCTGCCCTGGTTTTTTACGGCAAGACCAGTGTGACGGTGGCTGGCGGTCATGTGGTAAGTTTAGCCGACAACGACTGGTTTCGCATCGCGTATCTCACGCTGGCGCCCTTGTTGGGAACGGCGGTGGCGAGCACGTTGTTTGTCGTAGCGCTGCTGGCCAGCGGGCAAAGCAGCACCATCACCGGCACGCTCGCCGGCCAGGTGGTGATGGAAGGGTTTATGCATTGGAGAATCTCGCCGTGGCTGCGGCGGCTCATTACCCGGATGCTGGCCATTATTCCGGCCGTGTTGGTTATTGGCATTCGAGGCGATAGCAGCACTACTGATCTGATCAACCTCAGCCAGGTTGTGTTGGCGCTGCAACTGCCCTTTGCCATGTTTCCGCTTCTGCATTTTACCAGCTCCGGCAAGAAGATGGGCGCATGGAAAAACGGCTGGTTTTTGCTCATCGCCGGCTGGGGCAGTGCGCTGCTCATTACTGCGATGGACATCTACGGACTGCCGGAATCGCTTAAATCGGCTTGGCATGTCATCACCGGCGGATAAAGCTTGAAGCCGTGCCGGAATCACCCATGTACAAAACTATTCTAGTGACGTTGGACGGAACTTCAACCGACCGGGCCATTATCGGACACGTCAAATCCCTGGCGAAGCTCGCCCAGAGCCGTGTGGTGTTGCTCCATGTGGCGGACGGATGGGCGGCGCGCACCTATGGGCCGGATGCGGTCAGCCCCGAGATCACCGAGGACACGGCCTATTTGAAGAAGATACGGGCGGAGTTTCAGAACGCCGGGATTTCCGCCGACGCGGAACTCGCCTATGGGGATCCAGTCAAGGAGATCGTAAAATGGGTCAAGCAAAAAGGCTGCGATCTGGTGGCAATGAGCACGCACGGGCACCGCTTCCTGGCCGATATATTCCTGGGCACAACAGCCAGCCGCGTCCAGCACAGCATTAGTGTGCCTGTTCTGCTGCTCCGCGCGAAGTGAATAGCAACAGAACGACTAATGACAAAATCCTAATGACCTGCACCCGGTTTCTTTCTTTACTGCGTACTGCTTCTCAAAGATCGGTTGTATTATGCGGAATTCCTGCTGGGCTATTTATTCTTCCGCTGTAGCAATTTATTCTGCCGTTTTATCAACGTTTGCGAACGCCCAGAATCCGGCAACGTGATCGTAAAGAAACTATCAAAAGAGTCGTTGGTGTATTTGTGGCCCTGCTCGTCGATCAAATCCCAGTCTTCTTTGATCATTGCGTTGGTTGTGCTTCCAGTAATCGTTTTAAGAAGCTCGCCCGATGGGGCCTTGATTTGAATCTTATATTTTCCGTTCGATTGCGCCAATTGGGCATCAAGATATGCCCCACGGTCGTCAAACATGCAGTCGCTCTCAAAGAAATGACAAAGGTTGCTTGAAAAATATGCCGCGACCGGACCCTTTATGTGAGTCTGGTTGTACCACACTTCAGTTGGCACCATGAGCGAGGCCTGAAGCGCGTATTGGCTCGGAGGATCGTAAGCAGTATTCCAAACGAGCAGGCAGTCGCCGTTGGCTGCGCGTTCACAATCTGCCAAGGTTGGTGTAATCTGAAAAGAATCGTCGGGTGGGCTATTAATAATAAGGTCGAGGCTCGCGCCAGGCATATGGGTCACAACATCATAATTGATCGGCAATTGATACGTGATGATTTCTGGTTCCCGGCCGGTCACTAACTGTTTTAGGGTAAGCATTTCATCCAAGGAAAGGTAATTGGTGCCGGTTGCGCTTTGATTCAAAAGAACTTTGTTCAGAGGATTGCCTTTATATGTCAGCGTTTGAGGGGCGCCAGCCGGAAAAATCCATGTGGCTTTCTTGTATTTCGGGTCGGTAAGGAGTTCATTGACCGCCTTCTTTCGCGAAGCTGCTGCTTCGGCCTCCTGATCTGCTAACCGCTTCGCCAAGGCGGCCTTTTGAAGCTCTTCTTGATGCTCTTTTTCTTCGTCGTAGATTTTGGCCGCATCGGTTGAGGCAGGGCGCGGCCAGACCAAGTCGCCTTCCGTCGCCGCCATTTCGCGTGGCGTAAGTGCCAATCTTTTCTCAGTGCTGTGCAGATTTGTCGCAAAAAGATTGGACATAAAACCATTCAGTTCACTGGGGTTGAGACCCTGCTTCAGTTTTGGCAGTTTGCCTCCTTCATCCACGCAGTTCAAACCGATGGAATAGAGTAGGAAATGGCCGTCGTCGCCGAGCGAATAGCGCAACGGTTTGCCGTCAATGAAATCAATCGGCACGGTCTTAAGGAACTCAGGCGCAAGATCAGCGAGGGATTTTGGATACGAACCGTGTCGAGCACGGAAGCGTTTTATGGCAAGGGCCGCGACGATAATTCGCCGACGAGCTTCCGCCTCCGCAGTGCGGCCAAATAATCCAACGCCTTTGCTTTCAAAGGCCCTTCCGATGCGGCGGGTGTGCATTCTCAGCACCGTCACCGAACGCTTGCTTTTGGCTTGAGGCTCGAAATCCACATGGTTGGTAACGCCGGGAAACCGGCGCATTTCCTCCCAAGTTTTGGCTTCAACGGCGCGGATGGCTTCAACTTGTCGATTGAAGGAAAAGAGCAGCAGGCTATTCTCCTCTTCGTCGTTCGTAGAATCATGACGAAGCCTTTCCAGCCGGGACATTGCCGCGTCGCTTACACCGGTGAATGCCACCGTATCGGGCAGGCTCTTGAAAAGATCAAGCGATTCCCATTCGCATTGCAGTTTTGCAAGGTCGCTCTCCGGCCAATCATCGTTTTGCATGGCTTGCCAGCTCAGATTGTAAACCGTCTCTAGGCAATCGCAACGCATGTATTGTGAGACTTCCCCCGGTTCGATTTGCCAGCCAGTCACGATGCGCGTAGCCGCGAAAAGATTTGTCCAGGCAGCTTTTTGATTGTGGTCGTGCAACGTGACCATGGCACGACCAGCGAACATTCCCGCAAGGTATCGCAATCCGGCGAGATGTGGAAGCGGAAGCCCCCATCCTTTGCTGAAATCCAAATCAAATTGAAAAGGACCGGACAACAAGGGAACTGCGGCAGCGTCCAACTGCGGGTGGGCCTGGTCGAGCGATTCGCGCAAGGCTTGCCAAACATCTTTTGCCACATCCGCCTCGTACAAATAGGAGTGCCCAACAAATCCGGCCGGATTTACCAACGCCGCTTGCTTCCATATTACCAGCGCGGCATTTTCGCCAACAGGTGTCATAAGATCGGTGTCGTTGAGGTATGAAACTGGACGCGACAGATTGACGGTGTTGTCCAACGTCAACACCGAAGCGCGGTCGCTCATTTCCTTAGGTGTGACACGGTTGAAATCGGACAAGTCAGTTTTGATGCCTCGCTGGCGAAGGGCGAGACGGGTTTGTTTGGTTACGGTTTGTTCACCGCCACCAAACTGTGCAAAGAGCATCGTGCCGGTAAAGGCCAACGTCAACAGCGCCACTTGAATTTTCCCATGTGTGTCCATGGTTCCGAACTTCAGTAGATCCAGACTCAGTCAAAAGGTCAAATGGGTCAATCCTTCGCGGCTATTTTTTTTATTCAGCCCTGTGGTTTTCCCAGCAATCAGAGTTTTTCCAGCAGTTTGTGGATTTCCTCGTCGGTGTTGTAGAAGTGCGGGGACACTCTGATGTAATGCTGTCCACTCCGATCGGTTCGTAACGATGTCTCTATTCGTGCGGCCATGAGTTTTTCCCGCAGTACGGGCAAATCGGCCTCGGGCCGGTAAAAGCTGACGATGCCGCTGGCGTTTTGAGCCGGGGCATCGGCTTGCAGCACCGCCCAGCCTTTTTGTTGCAATGCGGGCACAAGCAAAGACCGAAGGTGTAACAGCCTGGCGGCAATATTCTCCACGCCGATTTCCATGAGCAGTTCCATCGCGGCGTTTAATCCAACCAACCCCAACAGATTGGCTGAACCCGCTTCGTAGCGTCTCGCGTCGGGTGGATAGACGAGTTGCTCCTGCGCGACAAAGTTCGGGCATCGGATATTGTGCCAGCCATAAACAGCCGGCCGAAGTTTTGTCTGCAATGATTTTCGCACGAAGAAAAGGCCCGCGCCGCACGGGCCCAACAGCCATTTGTGGGCGTCAGCCGCGAGGAAATCAATGTGTTCAACGCTGGTAGGGAATGCGCCGACCGTTTGGATGGCGTCAACACAAAATAAAATATTCCGGTCGCGCAGCGCCTTGCCGACGGCGTTCACGTCAAGTCGATATCCGCTCACGAAATGGTTCGAGGCCAAAGCGACCAGGCGGGTCTGTTCGTCCACCTGGCCGATGACATCGACCGCACGAATGCGCCCGTATTCCTTGATATTGAGCAGGCGCACCTCGACGCCCCTTTCCGCCAGCGCCATCCAAGGATACACGTTGGACGGATAATCATCGAAATAGATGAGGAGATTGTCGCCCTTGCGCCAGGGCAATCCACTGGCGACGAAGCTCAGGGCCAGCGAGGTCGGCCCGACAAAGGCGATCTCCTCCGCCTGCGCCTGGAGCAGTCCGGCGGCGAGGGCGCGCGCCTTTTGGATTTGCGCGACCGGCATGGTTTCCTCCTGGTCGCCCAGAGTGGCCTTAAGGGCATAATCACGGACCGCTTCCGCCACTCGCCGGGGTAAAGCGCAAACGGCGGCGTGGGCCAGAAAGATTTTTTCGCGCGTCACAGGAAATTCGTGCCGGCGCAATTCCTCGTCCGATAAAATTTCCGCGAGGGTCATCTAAAATCCAGCGCCTGGTTGAGATCCGCCATGGGGCCGTGCGCATACCAGGAAACGATCCTCCAGGCGACAACCAGCAAGACCCCGATGTGAATCACCTTCGCCGTCCATTGGGACAGGTTTTTCATTCGGGCCGCGCCCTCCGTCTGGTAAAGCATGTGCAAGCGGGTGAGGGTTTGGTCCGTCGTGCCGCTGACTTCACCCGTGTGATAGAGGTTGGCAAAAAGTTGAGGGAACCGGTCCGATCTCGAGACCAGTTCGGACGGGCTCGAGCCTTCCTGGAAGGGCCCTTTCCACCGTTGCACCGTGCGGTCCAGGGCGGGCGAGCCGCTGGCCGTGGCCGCCAATTCCCACGCGGTCACAATCGGCACGCCGGCGTTGAGCAAACTTTCCAGTGCCATCGACAGCCGGGCCAGAGCCAGGTCCTGGCGCGCGGTTCCGAGCAGGGGAATGCGGCTGAAAATCTCCTCCATTTTTCCGCGCCAGCTTTCGCCGTGCCGCCCCTGGCAGGCATAGATGATAAAAAAAACCACGGCATAAATCGGCACAAGAATTGCCACAATCGTCCATATAAAGTGCGCGAAGGTCCCGGTTGGCTTGATCAGATCGACGAAGGCAAAGATCAGGACCGCAAAGTGAAAAACGAAAGCCGGGTAGGCCATGTCCGAAATCATTTGCCGCACCATTTGGGCGCGTTCGCGGTAATAGACAGCCATGAGTTTAAAGCAGACGTCGAGGCGGCCGCTGCGCTCCGACGCGTCGATCAGCGCGACATCAAAGGTGGGAAGCCATTTGTCAATCATCCGGACCGACTCGCTGACGGTGTGGCCCTCGGCCAGATTGGCCAGCAATTGGGAAATGGGCGCGCGCAAAGCAAGGGACGGCGGATTGCTTTGGAGATGTTCAAGCGCCTTGTGGATTGACAGCCCGGCGGTGGTCATAACCCCGAGCTGATGATACAACTCCGCCCGTTGATTCAGTTGCTTGGGAGTGGTAATCAGTGGCATGGGCAGCGCCCAAACGATTCGGAGGCCGGTCGTCGAATATTAAACCCCGAGCAACTTGTCGATGTTCGATTTCAAGTCTCGTTTGGAGCACATGCCGACAATTTGCGCGGCCACCTCGCCGTTTTTGAAAAAAAGCAGGGTGGGGATGGCGCGGATGCCATATTGGGCGGCCAGGGCCTGTTCCTCGTCGATATTGACTTTGCCGATGCGGACGCGCGCGTCGTATTCGGAAGCCAGTTCGTCCAGCAAAGGTGAGATCATTTTGCAGGGGCCGCACCATTCCGCCCAGAAATCGACCACGACGGGACCGGGCATGCTGAGCACTTCAGTTGGAAAATTCGCCTGATTTAATTTTAAGGTAGTGGGTGAAGACATAATGAACTTGAACTGGTTTTAGGAGCCGGTTGTGTCCTTCAAGAAAAACGCCAGGTAAAGCACGGCCGACATCCCGGCCACGCTGGCCACGGCGGCGGCAATAGCCAGCGCTTTATCCAAAGTAGTCAGTCCTTGGACAACAGTGGGAACAGGGCGCGGTGCGGCGGATGCGGCTGGGCCGGGTCTTTGGGCCATGGTGCCGGGAGCGGCGGCCACGCGTTGGGCGGGTGCGCCGGACGACGGCGGCTGCTGAGCAGCGGGAGCGCGAGGCGCGGCGGCCACGGGCGCGGCAGCAGCGGCCACGGCCATGGTGGGCGGCGGCGCCCCTGGGGCGAGCGTGGGCAATTTAATGGTCGGCGCCGAAGTGGGCTTGGGCGGCAAATTGATTCGTACCGTCTCTTTTTTGGGTTGGACCTTGGCAGCTTCAGCCGGCTTGGGCGGCATCGCGGCGCCTCCGGGCGGCGGTATGGGCGGTATCTCAGCCATAAATTCCTCTCATATACTCCCCCCAAACTAGGGTTGCAGCGCGTCAGTGTCAAACCCTATTGCGCTTTTCTTCGGGTCTTTATCTTTATGTTCTTCGTGCAACCAGAAGGGATTTGGGATAGGATAAAAGATTGCGATTACAAATCAGAAAACCATGAAAACAAGACATTTGCTTTTGCCGGCAGTTTGTCTCGGGCTGCTGCTGGCCTTGTGCGCCCGCGCGCATCCGTATGCCTCGGGCCTCACCAACGAGAGCGGCGCTATTTCATGGGTCCTCAATGAGTCCGCCACCGACGTCAAAATCCTTTTTGATAACGGCACGCTGACCAACGACCTCGGTTCCGCGCCGATTGTGGGCACGAACACCTTCAGCATTGGGAGCCACACCAATTTTTCCATTGTCGTTTACAAGGTGGGGTCCAATGCGCTCAACCAGATCAGCAGCGATAACAACGTTTACAACAACTTTTACGGACCGCGCGGCGTGGCGGTCAACAAGAACCCCAAGATCTGGAACTTTGGCCGCATTTACGTGGTCAATGCCGACCCTGGCGACGCCAGTCCCATCCGCACCACAACGACCAAGGGAATCTATGCCATGGACGCCGCTTCCGAGGATTGTCTTCACCTCGGCAATACTGCGGCGACGGCCGGCATGACCCTGGGAACCGACAACACCCATTCTCCATTCCGGGTGTTTGTGGGGCCGGATGATTCCGTATATGTCGGCGATGCCGGCAGCCAAAAAATTGGCGGCGTTTGGCGGGTAGACCCCAATCTCGCGACATCGGTCAATCTTTTTGGACTGGCCAATCCCAGCACGAACACCGCCAGCAAAGGCACCAACTTCGGGCGCGCCATCGGCACGCCCAATGTCACCGGTTCTTCGCCCGGCGTCTTGACGCTGACGGCGTGGGATTTGAACCTTGTCAATTCGTCGGGAAAATTTGGTTCCACAGCGACCAGTTACCAAAACATTTACCAGTATAATCTCGGCGGTGGTGCGTTGCCTTCAATAGCCTTTCCCACCGTGATCGCCAACCCGATCGGTTTGGGCACGGCAAATGGGACCACCTTGACGGATATGGAAATCGGCCCGGATGGCAAATACTTTATCGCCACGGCGCGCAGCAGCGCCTCCGACGGCACCACCAATGTCTGCGTCCTCAACAGCGCCGGCACCACCGTGCTGTGGGACTCAAAAACGCAAAGCGCCCTCTACTTCGGCGATTCGGTCAATGACCACTGTTCCATTAATAACTACTCCATCGCCGTTTCTCCCGACGATAAGTACGTCGTCATTCAAGGGGCTGTAAATAATAATTTTCTTCTCATGTCGCTGACCAACGGCGTGCCTGATATTTCCACGCTGACGACCAATACGACAGCCGGGCAGGGCGGCGGTTCGACCTGCTATGCCGCCAGTTGGGATGCGGCCGATAACATTTACATCACCAGCGGAGGCTCGGACACCTTGCGCATTATGTCCCTGGGATTGACCACCACCTGCGTCACAAGCAACGCCGCCGCTTGCACCAACGGCAGCTTCCAAATGACTGCCACGTCCGCCGCCCTGGCCGCGATTCAAACGCAACCCGCCAGCCAAACCGCGCAATGCTCCGGCAATGCCGCTTTCTCCGTTGGCGCTTCCGGCGCGGCGCTCAATTATCAATGGTACCTGGCAGGAACGGGGGCCGTTGCCGGCGCCACCAATTCGACGTTGACGCTGAATGGCGTTTCCCTGGCCCAAACTGGCGGGAGCTATAGCGTCGTCGTCAGCAACACGCTGAACAGCGTCACCAGCCAAGTTGTAGTATTGACTGTGGCTGACACCGTCCCGCCAGTGGTGATGTTGAACGGCAGCGCGACAATCAATTTTCCCCAAGGCACGCCGTTCACCGATCCGGGCGCGACCGCCTACGACGCCTGCGCCGGCAGCGTGCCGGTGACAACCAACGGCAGCGTCAACGTGAATGCCAGCGGCATTTATTACCTGGACTACGTGGCTACCGACCCCAGCGGCAACTCTGCCACTAACATGCGCACGGTGATAGTTCAAGCCACCACCGGGCCGCCCTCCATTCCGCAGCAGCCTTCCAATCAAGTTGCTCAATGCACTTCCCCCGCGATTTTCAGTGTGATCGCGGCTGGCGCGACTCCGCTGAGTTATCAATGGTATGATGGCGCGACCGCTCTTTCCGACGACGCCGGCATTTCTGGTTCCTCCACCCCAAATCTCACCTTGAGCGGCACGCTGCTTTCACAGGCGGGCAGTTATACGGTCGTCATTACGAACGCCTTGAACAGCATCACCAGCCAGGTTGCGACACTGACCGTGAATGATATGACCCCCCCGATCGTAACCGTCATTGGCAGTACGGTGGTTAGCGTGGTTCAAGGCTCAGTGTACACAGACCCGGGCGCAACCGCCATGGACGCGTGTGTCGGCGGTCTGCCGGTGACAACGTCGGGCAGCGTCAACGTAAACATCCCGGGCATTCACATTCTCACTTATACGGCGACGAATTCCGGCGGTAATTCAACCACCGCGCAACGAACGGTCACGGTAACGCCAGCCAACGGGACCGTGAAGGCCGGCATTCCCAGCATCATTCCTCTGCCCGTCACCCTGTCAAACCTCGCCGGCATTTTTACCCTCTGCCCGCCGCAGCCGACCCCGCCCGCGCCCTCCCATGCCTTGATTAAGATTCTTGTTGACGACGCGTCGCAACAGACCGGGCAATACCTGGCGGCGGCGCTGTTCAAATCCACCGGGTATCAATTCCAAGTAGCCGCCAGCACTGCAACCAACGCCGTCAAGGAAGCGATTTTGATCACTACGTCCAACGCCATTCCGGCGTTGGGTGCCGAAGGCTACGAGCTGACCGTTGCGCCGGATTCGGTCGTGATCCGCGCGCCGGCACAGGGCGGGACGTTTTACGGCGTGCAATCGTTGCTGCAATTGCTGCCGCCGCAGATTTATTCGCCCCATATTGTCACGGGTGTGGCTTGGGCCGCGCCCTGCGTGTATATCGAGGATTACCCGCGGTTTCCGTGGCGCGGTGTGATGCTGGATGTGGCGCGCCATTTTTTAACAAAGATAACGTCAAGCAGGTCTTGGATGCGGTGGCGATGCACAAACTGAACACGTTCCATTGGCATTTGGTGGACGACCAGGGCTGGCGTCTGCAACTGACCAATAATTATCCCAACCTGACCATCACCGGCGCTTGGCGAGCGAGCATGGATTACGGTTTGCCCCCGCGGGCCACGACGGAAACGAATGCCGCCGGACAATATGGCGGTTATTACACGCAGGCTGAAGCGAGGTAAATCGTGGCTTACGCGGCGCAGCGGCACATTACTGTCGTGCCTGAAATCGAAATGCCCTGCCATTCGACCTGCGCCCTGGCGTCGTATCCGCAGTTCGGTTGCGGCAATCCGGTGGGCGATTACGACATGGATTACCCGAGCATCAATTATCTGGTGGACCTTTACAGCCTGGGTTCTCCGGGAACGATGGCTTTTCTGAAAGACGCCCTGACCGAGGTCATGGGAATTTTTCCCGGCAAATATATCCATTGCGGCGGTGACGAGGTGGTGTCCAGTACGGACATGCAATGGCTGAGTTACACCCCGGACGTGACAAATATGGCGGCCATTGGCATCAGCACCATCGTCGAGTATCAACACTGGTTGTCCACCAATCTAGCCGGCTTCCTCCAGGCCAACGGCCGCGTCATGATGGGTTGGACGGAATTTGAGAACGGCGGAATTCTTACCAACGCCGCGCTCATGGATTGGGAGTCGCAATCCAGCCAGGCCATTCCCACCGCGGAGGCCGGAATGCCGGTGGTCATGTCGTGGAACAGCACCTGTTATATTAACGACAACGAAACAACCAGCACCACTTCCGAGCCGCCCAATTCGCCAGGAACTTGCACCCTCAGCACAGTGTATGGCTTCAATCCGATTCCTTCCGGCCTGCCCGCGCAATACGATTCCAACATCCTTGGCGCGCAATGCAGCTTGTGGGGGGAGGAAGTGCCCTCATTCAGGAATGTCATGTTCAAAATGTTCCCGCGCGAATCGGCCCTGGCGGAAATCACATGGACGCCGCCAGCTTCGCAAAGTTACAGCGGTTTCACCAACCGTCTGGTGACCCAGGAGCAGCGCCTTGCCCAAATGGGAGTCAACTATGATCACGAGAGTGTCCCAACAATCGGCACATGGGGTCCGGCCGTTCCAACGAACGCCACCACGATGACGTGGAACATCACCGCCAACGTCACTGCCGCCGGCGAAATCGATGTCAACTTTATTTATACCAGCGGTGCGGACGGCCTTTCCATCACTTCAGTGGCCCTGCTGCAAAACGGCGTGCAAGTGGATATTGACGTCCATGCCGGATTTGCCGGGAGCGGGCCAACCTATCCAATGTACATTGTTCACCTTCCTGAAACCAAACCGGGCGCAACCTATACCATTCAAGCCGTGGTGGCGGGCTTCGGCGGCACCGCGTCCAGCGGCACTGTTTATCTGCCGAATTGGGACTGAGCTGCGCCGGGACGCGTCCCCTCGCATGGGAATTTTCCGCTTTCCAACCTCGTCCTTTTTGAGGATCATGCCCTATGTTCCTCCGCGCCGTAAATGTCTCGGCGGCCATGGTGATAGTGCTGCTTTGCTTGCATTCCGCCCACGCGGCGCTGTCCCCATCCAACGGAGAGCTATACGACGCCGACCCAAACCACCTGTGGAACCGGCTGCATCGGGCGCTATTTGTCAGAACCACGGCGGATGGCGGCGAATTCGGAATTGATCAGTTGGATCCCTTGTTGTGGTACCGGTCAACACATCTATTGGAAGGACCGTCGCATGAGAATGCAATCGCGGTCCTGGACGAATTTCTCGCCACACACGGGGAGAATCTGGTTCGGGACCCGCTCAAACGCGCCATTTTGCAGCGCGACCTCTGGGCTGTCTTTGATTGGACGGCAGAGTCGCCCGCCAGCGACGCCCCGGAAGCCAAGCCCCGGCAGGATTTGCAACGGCGTCTGAGCGCTGTCATCCGGCGGCTGGCCTTAACCAAGGAACAAATTGACTCCCTCCCCGATAACTATGCGGATGCCGCGCAGTCCCGTGTGTTTGAAAATGATTACGATGAGAACAAGCCGGAAACCCCTTTCCTTCCTGCGGATCTGTTCGCCACCAACGGCCCTTGGGTTTGTGTCGGGCTTAACAGCGAAGAGCAGATTGCCCCTGTGCATGTCAGCCGGTTCGGCGGACGAGCTGCATTTTTTGTTTTTATGCGAACGCCAGGCGGACGTCAGGAGGCAACCAATTATTTAAGGCAGTTCCGCGAGTTTCCGCGGCCCTATGTTTACGAGACCAATCAATTCTTTACCAATCGCATTGAGGCCGTGTTGACCACGAATCTGCCGCAGTTTCCCAACGGAACGACATTTGCCCTGGTGCGCCAGATGATTTTAGTGGATCAAAACGGCGGGCTTGTCCCAACTCATTTGACCGAAAGCGTGCAATTCCGACGTTACAACGACGTCCATCCAAAACGCGGCCCCAACGGCCGGGTTCTGCCCGGGAGTCAAAGCATGTTTGAATTCTTGCTCAGTCGAAAGCAACTGTTCACCGGGATGGCCGGAGGATTGCGCGCCGTCGCCCCTGATGAAAGGGATTTTCTTCAGTTCATGGACAAGGGCTTTGATCCATTTGATGATTCCGAGCGGAAGCATGGGCCGGTTTCGTTGTGGTTTCATCAAGCCATGGACTGCATGGGGTGTCACGGAAATCGTGGAGTGTTCTCGGTCAACAGCTTTACTCGGCTTTTCCAGAACCAAACATCAACTCTCCCGCAAGTCGTTGGGACCAGCGTTCAATGGCAGCGCGATGCGGCACCTTACTGGAAACAAACCCAGTTCAGTTGGGGACTCCTCCAGGGGTTGTGGGCGCAGTCATATACGGCCCCTGCGGAGATTCGCGCGGCGGCTGCAAATGAGCACCCTGTCGGCGCTCCGCACTCGGCTTCGTCGACAAGCCTGCCGGATCCGACGCTTTTGCATTTCGCCGCCACCCTTGGACTGACGAATGAGGTCGAACTTCTGATCTCCCGGGGCGCTGATGTCAACGACAAGGGATCCCAGGGAACGACGCCGCTGGCCGACATGGCTGCGGGAGCTCATACAACGGACGACGACCAGGCATATGCTGACGTTGCGGCCATCCTGCTGGCGCATGGCGCCAAGGTGGACGCCCCGGATGAATTCGGCGAGACGCCGTTGCTGCGCGCCGTCGAATTCGGCAAGCCCAAGCTGGCCCAGGTCCTGATGGAGCGCGGAGCCAGCCTGTCAAACACTTTCAGTGGAACCTACTCAAGATTAACTCCTTTGTCTTATGCCGTGGAAGAGGGCAAGAAGGACATGGCCGCGCTGATCCTGAAATTCAAACCGCCGCTTGAGACGGTTGATCCGGAGGGGGAAACGCCTCTGCTCTGGGCGGTCAAACGGAACAAACTGGAAATGACCCGGCTGCTCCTGGAGCACGGCGCCAGTGTGACCCCCACAACCAATCTGGCCAACTCGGGACTGCCTCCTGCGCAATTGAGCTTCATTAACATGAACAACCTTCGCAACACGCCTTTGCACTGGGCGCTTCTTTTCAAGGATCAGGAAATGATCTCGCTTCTCCTGCAATTCAAAGCCCCGCTCGATGTTGCGAATAGAGCCGGAGAAACGCCGCTGGACATGGTCAAGCGTTTGGACGACAAGGAAATCAACGAAATCTTCCATCGCGCCGCGTCCACGACGGGCGCGGAAACGACGACCATTCCTTCGCGCGAAGCCATGCAGGCCGTCGCAAAACGAATTGCCAGCGATGACCCGGCAGCCTTTGATGAACTGTCAACCATTGCGGACAATCTTTATCTCGGGATAAATTACAAGAAAGATCGAGCGCGATTGTTGTTGAACTCGGATCGCCTGCGAGCTGCATTCAGCGTCCTGGGCCAGGAGGCCGCCGGGGGCAACGAGAAGGCGTTTCAGGCGATCAAGAAATCCCTCGGCAATCGTCATCTCAAATCGTTTGCGCCGGACGCCCTCGCCATTGCCGCGGGAGCTGGTCACAAGGAATCCTTGGAGATATTGCTCCATCATGACGAATACGGCATTTTGGCGTCGGAGGCGAATCTGGCGCTCGAACCGCCCGCGACGGCGAATCTGGAGCCTGTGGTTGATTATTTTGCGGCGATGCTGCTGAATCCTGCGAACGCCCACCGGGGTGTCTTCGGTGCTGCAAAAATGGCCTTGAAAAACGCGGCTGCCAAAGGGAACCAGAAAGCCAAAAGCGCCCTGGACCAATACGCCGCCGCTTTGGCAAACAAAACCACCGCGCCGTTTTAATCCAACCCCAACTTCGTGCATGTTTATAGGCACTTCTATCAAGATATGAGCCAGTCTCCACTCCGCGGGCTATTGGAGCGTTATGTGCTCGGCTGCATTGGTTTCCTCCCAGCCGAGTTGGAATCCTATATGTGCCGGCGCATCCGGCAAACTCATGGCGGCGATGACGATTGGAAAGCCACATTGCGCGGCGTTCTTCATCTTGACGACGGCCTGGACGATCGCCTCCGGCAAATGTGGAATCTCCATCAGCAGGAGGCCGCTTCGGCGGGAACGCCGCCGGATCCCGGCGGATTCACGCGCCGCGCCCTTGAGGACGAGAGCTTTGCCCATTTGCTGAAGTCCAAACCCATCGTCGTGCCTCCGATCCCGTGGGTCGGCCCGATCGCCGTCAAGGCGGTTGGTTTCTGGCGGCTCGCTGACGGAGCCTGCCCGCAATATCCCACACCGCAGGCGCTGGTGCAGCCCGGCTGGCACGCGGCGGAATTGAAGCGCATCATCGCCTACCTGCGTTCCGGTTATAACGCGCATCCGGATCTTCAATTCTGCGGCTGGTCCATCTGCCGATTCGAGGGCTGTATTGAAGGCGAGTACAACGGTACGCGCGAATTTACGGATGGCGAATGGGGCTGGCCGGAAGGCCTGGCCCATTACGTGGAACGCCACGCAGTTATCCTGCCGGAAGAATTTATTGACACCATGCGCGCCAACCACTGGCGCCCGCCTCCGTCGCCGGACCCGCCCCATCGAACCAACCTCGATGTCTCGTTCTGGATTCACTGGGCCGGGAGATGACACGGTTTTCTGATTTGCCGCTAAAACACAAAAAACGCAATATGTGGTGGTTTTTTTCTTTACGCAACCCCGCCGACTGTGGTTTGCTCTTTCCCCACGATGCATCTTAAGAATATAACTGTTTTGGGGTTTAAATCGTTTGCGGACAAGACTTCCCTGAACTTTCAACCCGGCGTTACTGCCATTGTCGGCCCCAACGGGTGCGGCAAGTCCAATGTCTCCGATGCCATCCGCTGGGTTTTGGGCGAACAGTCGGCCAAGGCGCTGCGCGGCGACGAAATGGCCGATGTTATTTTTAATGGCACGGATTCGCGCAAACCGTTGAGCATGGCGGAGGTGTCGCTGACCATTGGCGGCGTCGATGCCGAACATCTCAGCGCCGCCGGTGTCGAGATTGCCTATAACGAAGTCACGTTGACGCGCCGCGTTTTCCGGGATGGCGCCAGCGAATATTTTCTGAACAAAACCCCGTGCCGCCTCAAGGACATTCAGCAGCTTTTCATGGGCACCGGAGTGGGGCGGGCCAGTTACAGCATCATGGCCCAGGGCAACATTACCCAAATCCTGTCAAGCAAACCGGAGGACCGCCGGATGGTTTTTGAAGAGGCGGCGGGCATCACCAAGTTCAAGGCGCAAAAACGGGAGTCGCTGCGCAAGCTCGAAGCCACTGAACAGAATTTGCTGCGCGTGGCCGACCTGATTCGTGAAGTCAAACGCCAGATCGGTTCCCTGCAACGCCAGGCCGGCAAGGCCCGCCGTTACAAGCAATTGATGATGGAGTTGCAGCATTTGGACACGCAACTGGCGCGGCATCAGTTCGACCTTTGGCAGGCGGACATCCGCGCCCGCCAGGAACAACTCGAACAATCGCGCGCACAAATTGAATCCCTTTCCGCCAATGTCCTGCGCGTCGAAAACGAGCTGGCCGCGTTGCGCGAAGAGCTGGCCGAACAGGAGCAGCACATCAGCCAGATGCAGCAGCAGGGGTTGGAGTTGAAGAATCAAATCGACCGCCACGAAAGCCGCATCCAATTCAATGACGACCGGCTGCGTGACCTGGCGGCGCAGAACACGCGCGCCACCAGCGAAATCGCGCAGGCGGAGGAACGCAAGCTCGTCGCCACGGTGGAATTGGATGAGGTGACCCGGCGTTTGACCGCCGCCGCCGCCGCTTTGCAATCGCATCAGGAGGCTTTGGAAAAGAAACGCCAGGCCATGCAGAGCGTGGAGAACGAGTTGCGCTCCAACCAGGAGGAATTGCGCGAGGCCCAGACCCGCGCTTTCGAGGAGGCCCAGCAACTCAGCCGCGCCCGCAACGAAATCACCGCGCTCGATTTGCAAAAGGAAGGCAACGCCGTCCGCCTGGAAAAATTGTCGGCCGAGAAAGTCCAACTCGAAGAGGAACGAACCCGGCTGTCCGGGCGGCTCGAGCAATTTTCCGCCAGCGTCGAGGCCGAGATTTTGCACGCTCAAAGCCATCGCGGCACCTTGGAGGAACGGCAGCAGCGGTTGCGCGAGATTCAAGGGCAATTGAACGACACCACGCAACAGTTGGACGAACTGTTGCGGCAACAGGCCGAAAAACGTTCGCGCCTCAACCTGCTTGAACAATTGCAGTCCGAACACGAAGGCTTCGGCTCCGGAGCGCTTTCCGCCCTCAAGACGGCGGCCAACGTGCTCGGTTCGCTGGCCGATAAAATCCGGGTGCCGGACCAATACGTGGTGGCGATCGAAACGGCACTGGGCCGCCATTTGGAATTAGTCTTGACCGAACAACCGGAGGCCGCCCGTCAAATTTTGGACGATTTGCGCGGCAACAGGGCCGGCCGGGCCAGCGTCGCAGCATTGCAACTGACAAGCTTTGCCACCCATCCGCAGGAAAGCGAAGCGGCGATGCGGGTGCGGGTCGGAGCGGTCGCCGCTGCCGGCGTCGTCGAGGCGGATGCGTCGGTCCAGCCGTTGTTGCAGCGCTTGTTGGGGCAAACGTTGATCTGCCCCGATCTCGCTGCCGCCACGGCGGCATGGCGAGAGTCGGGCGGCGCTTTTGATTTTGTCACCCTCGAGGGCGATCTACTTAACCGGCATGGAGTTTTCACCGGCGGTTATTTGAACGGCCACGATTCCGGCAAGGCGGCCGCATCCATCTTGGGCCGCAAGAACCAGATTGCCGAGTTGCACGGAGCGACGGCGGCGTTGCAGGAGAACGTCACGGAAATCAGCCGGCGCAAAGGCGCGTTGCTCGGCGAACAAACCCAGTTGCAAGCCGGCTTGCAGGAGGCCCAGACTGAATTGCGCACCCAGGAAGTGGCCATCGCCACCCGGCAGGGTGAATTCAACGCCTTGCAAAATTCCTCGCGCATCCTTCAACAGAAGATTGAGACCGTCGTTTATGAAGTCAACAGCCTGGCCGCGCAGGAGGCGGAAGGCGCGCGCAAACGCCAGAGGCTGGCCGCGCAAGCCGCCGACTTGGAAACGCGCGAGCGCGGATGGCAAAGCCGCGTGACTGCCTTGACTGCGTCGCAGGAAACTCTGCGTCAGCAGCGCGATGCGGCTAATGCCGCGTTGACGGAGACGAAGGTGGAACTGGCCACCCAGGACCAGTTGTGCGCTTCCTTCACCAGCCAGAAAAGGCCGCTGGAACAGCGCATTGCGGAATTGGCCCATCTGGCCGAACAGCGCCGCGCCGAAATTCAATCGTTCCTGCAACGCAAACTTCAAGCCGAAACGGAAATCGCCGAATCGCGGCAAAAAATCGAGGGTCTCCAGCATGAGCGCGAGCAGGTGAACATCCAGGTCACCGAACGCCTGGCGCTCAAGGCCAGCAAGGAGGAGCAGATCGCCGGCGCCGACGACGGGTTGCGCGAACAACGCCGCGCCTTGAACGAATTCCAGGAACAACGCGCCTCCATCGAAGTCGAGCTGGCCCAGAAAAACATGGCCTTGCAAAATCTCCGCGACCGCATCCGCGAGAAATATCAACTGGACTTGGACACAGTGCGCAGCGAGTGCATCACCATCACCCTGGCCGACGAAGGCCCCGCCAAGGTCCACACTCTGACACCCGAAGAAATGGCGGCCAGCGGCGCGGTCACGGACTGGGAGGCAGTGGGCCGGCAGGTGTCGGCATTGCAAACGCGCATCGACGAGATCGGCCCGGTCAATCTTGTAGCCATCGATGAATACGAGGAAACCGAGCAGCGTTTTAATTTCCTGACCAAGCAAAACGACGATTTGGTCCAGGCCAAAGTCCAATTGGTTGAAGTCATCAGCCGCATTAACGCCCAGACGCGGCAGATGTTCATCGAGACCTTCGAGAAGATCCGCGCTAATTTCCGTCAGATGTTCATGGAAATTTTCGGCGGCGGCAAAGCCGATTTAATCTTGACTGAAGAAGGCGACGTGTTGGAGTGCGGCATAGACATCGTGGCACGCCCTCCGGGCAAACAATTGCAAAATATCTCGCTACTTTCCGGCGGCGAACAAACCATGACGGCGGTGGCGTTGCTCTTCTCCATTTACCAGGTCAAGCCCAGCCCGTTTTGCGTGCTGGACGAACTGGATGCGCCGCTGGATGAATCGAACATCAACCGTTTCATTCACGTGTTGCAACGGTTCATGGTGTATTCGCAATTTGTCATCATCACCCACAACAAACGCACCATCGGCATGGCCGATGTGCTTTACGGGGTGACCATGCAGGAACACGGCGTGAGCAAAATCGTCAGCGTCAAATTCCACAAAGCGGACGATCCTGCGAGCCAAAAGGCGCACCCCTTGGAAGAGCCGCCCGCCGATCCCTCCATTGAAAAAGAGGAAGACCGCGAGCGCCCCCGCGAAGACACCATCGTCATGGCGAAATAAGGGGCGCCTGCGGGCGAAATCTGCCGCTGGCTCCAGCTTGGCGCGGGGCGCATTTCGTGATAACTGTGGGCGATGAAATCATTAACCGATTATTTATCGTTTGAGGTGCCGGCGCGGCGCGGCTTTGTCAATATTACCGATGCGGTGGACAAGCTTGTGCGGAAAAGCGGCGTCGCGGAGGGGCTTTGCCTGGTAAATACCCTGCATATCACACCACAGTTCAACCGGCGGTTCCGCAATAAGGGTTGCAATGCCAAAGCGGTTAGGTTATTCTAAATACGGACTGAGAATTCTCGGTCGGTGGGCGTTTCCTAGCGTAAACTGGAAATGCCCATTTGCTTTTATGGGAACACTTTCCACCCACTGGCAGCGATTCGGAGAAGAGATAAAACACCTGATGACAATGGTGGATGTTCCAAGCTTCGGCCAGCGTGGGACGTTTTTTGAAATATTATCCCTTGCAAATCCCAAGGCCTGTGGCATACTGAACATGTTGGGTGCTGCTGGTCGGCTCGATATGGTTTGCCCAGCCCAACATTAAACCTCGCCTCGGGCGGAGTTTTGTTTTTGAAATACGTCCCATCCTTCCCGCCCAAATGCAACAAGTTCGGAGTCGTCCGGAAACACCTTCAAGCCATCAAGTTTCTGCCCGCCTTGGCGCTTGTAAAAGTAAGGGAGTAATTCACGGAAATACGGGAAGGTGAAATCCTTAATCTTAAACGCGCGATATACATTGTAGGCACACAAGTCCGCAAGCTGGATGCCATTGGATAATTTGCTGTCAGTGAAAAATGGGTATTCAACAATGTGGTTGAACCGAACGTTCTGGTTGCCCTCCCGCTGAAAAAATGCGTGCTTCATGGACACTGCCCGGTTGCGGAAGCAGCAAGTTGGCACAACTTCGTGTTGTCGCCGCCCCCGACATCTCCCGCTGAGTCGTCCGCTGAGGATTTCGTGGATAAAATGTGTAGGAGAGAAAAAGAGTTCACGAACTGCGTTAGTTCACAGTTTGCTGAAATAAAAAGCCTCCCCGTTGGGGGAGGCGTGATTTCAATAGTCTTCGCCACAGGCCGTCTATGCGCTTGTCGCGTTGCTTAAGCTGCTTCAATGCTCCTTTTGACTCCGTCCCCGTCTCGAAACCTTTCTCCCATGTGGCGTTGGCCATCTGAATCGCCACTATCAGCTTTTTCCCGGTCATATTGTAAATTCTTTGCTTCGGATTCCGCTTTTTTAACTTTGGCAGCGAGTTTTGCAGCTTGAACGTCCTCCGGTGTCGGAGGCGGAGCGGACGGTCTGGATGCGATCATACCCGGTCAGGAATCAATCCGATCCGCCCACGGCTGCTCACATTGACTCGCCACTGAAACGGTTGCCGCTTCTGCCGTGTCTGATTTGGCAAAGGAATGGAATCGCCGAACAGCAAACGCATCTCGCCCTGATTTCGGCAGGCCAATTCCATCGCCACCATAACATCGCTCACAAGCAATGCGTGTTCGAGAAACAGCCGGCCAGCGACACGGTTTTTTCCAGCCCAGTCCAACGCGTGAAAGGGAAGCCCAAGCGATTGTTTCAGCAAAGTCGATCCTTTGCTACCGAGCCCGCAAACTATCGCCCGCGAACCACCCTGCCGGTAATAGTCAATTTCCGCGCGGGGCCGCTCCAGATAGCCATGATGATAAAGCAACTGCAACCGCCACAGAATCTGCTGCGGACTGCTGTTCATTAAATTTTTAATATGCGAAGAACGCAAAAACCTGTGCTGGTGAACCAGCCGGATGATTGCGCGATCCCGCTCGGTGAGTTGCATGGAGGCAACGTCGGCGGCACGTTTGAAACGGGGAAGACGAATGAACTTCATCCCTCCATTTTAACACGGAATGGAATTACTTTGCTTTTGATTTTATGGAAGCACGACGGCCCTCCTTGATGATTCCCTCAAGTTGAACGCCCAAAGCACCGGTCAGACGAAGTAATGTCTCCAAAGTTGGGTTGCGTTCTTCCTGCTCAACGTAGCTTGCCTCCATCAAGAAACCCGACATGAATCAGGCACCTCGGAATGGCTGGTTTTAAATTGACCCTGGCTGGCTGGATTCAAAGTAAGCGGGGACAGTTTATGCCGTGGTTTCGGCTTTGAGCTTGGCGATATAGGCTCGACGCCAGGCTGGATGATGATGGACAGTCCAATCGATGAGGGCGACGTCAAATCCAATGTCCCTACCTGCTTTTTCGCTCTCGATCCATTTGTGACGGAGTATTTCCGTTCTCTGGGCGCAAAATGCCTGGTAAAGCCTCGATTTCATGAAGCTCTCCGGCGCACTCTGAGGAACAACGAGTGTCATGAGTATAATTTTCCCGTTGAACTGGAACACCTTCAAGCAAAAGTTATTCACCGTTTCGAAGAACGAACCGACCTGACCGTTGATGAAGTGCTACCTGCGCGTATCCCACGACGTGTCTTTCATGGTTTATCGATTTTTATGACTTTCCTAAACCGTCGGATGATCTCGTCTCGCACCGCCTGAACCTTCTTTTGCGCCAATCCAATCTGCTCGGCTCTATCGAGAACCTCAGGTGGCATCATTGTTGTCAACGGTAGCAATTTCTTTGCATCCCGGTCGCCTGATTCTCTCACGCTGGCTGTAAACTCAAAAACAGCTTCAAGATAGCGATTGGCAAGAACTCTGTCTGCCTCATCAATGTACAATCCATTCTTCATCACAAACACATTCACGTCCCGAATCATCTGTGAGAACCGCGATGTTTTCCTCTCCGATGTCCGCAGCCTGATGTGGATATCCTCCAACCGCCCCCAAAGCTCGTGATACGCCCGAGACTTCTCATCCAACGCTGCATTCTGACGGGGCGCGTGCTGCTGCCGCTTCCACTCCCGATAGCCAACTACAACGATGATAATCATGCCAACGAGAGCAATCGCCGCCGGTAAATGACTAACCTGTTTTTGTGTGCTTTCGCTCATTTTCATCACTGCTACCACCAGAACCAAAGCGGCAATGAGAGATAGAATAAACAGCAGCCTTCCAAAATTGCTTTTCTTAAGATTCTTGTCCGGCTCATTCTGTTTTGCGATGCCTTTAAGCTTTCCCGATCGGTCAGCCGGAGATATAAAAGCGCAACGTCTCACAGTAAAAAGTTCGTCCCGCTTGCCGGCGATGATTTCTTCGGCCCCGTAATGTTTTTGGAGTTCTTCTGGCAGGGCATTATAAGTTTCTGCGTCAACTAAAAGCTCGCCTTTTTCCGCCGCCGCTTCCAACCGAACTGCCCTTATTACTGTTGTGCCTACGATGCGCCGTTCCTCTGCAATGATTAAAACAGGACCGGTGGCCGCTCCCATTCGGAACCACCGTTTAGCAGACTCGACAGATTTTGTGCGGTTGTGTTTGAGCGCGGCCTCCTGCACAAACTTTGCGAATTTGTGCATTACAGCCGCATCATCAAAAATAAGCAACGCGTTATCTCCAGCAGTGGCAAAAACCACATCTTCTCTGCGTATGCTGAGTTGGTTAAGGCCTTCGTCAACGAAAGATTGTATCTGATCCTGAAAATGTTTAACGGCCTGAACATCGAGATGTTCTTCGAGAACACGCGCGATATCGCTATACGCGGCAAGATCGAGTTCAAGGACCGTTTTAAGACTATTCTGACCAGGCGTCATGTTTATTTGCTTTGGCGAGATGTTCCAGATTATTGCAGCAGAAGGTGACGTGGATGTCGAGAAGTAGGGGAAGATTTCTGTTTTGGCATAGTGTCAGCTCTGCACTCCGATTTGCCGGGCCACAAACTTGACACGTCACGCGTGTTGCCTTTGATTTCTTCCCCATCTGCATTGCTGGTAAAAGCTACACTTTTCAATTTTGACCATTTGCAACCGTAAATTCCAAGCCGCAAATGGTCATTCTCGGCAAATGGTCATTCTGGAGGAGGCAGGGCGTCGAGGAGGTCCAGCGCCGGTTTGAAATCCGGTTGCCGTTGGATGGCTTGCTTCGCGGCGGGCAATGAGAATCCACCGGGCTTGGGCTCCTGTTTTTGCTTCCGTTCGTGGCGTGGTTTGGTACAAATGGCCTTGCCAGTCTGTTCCATGAGCAATCCCGCACAACGCGAAGGCCCTGACAAAACGATGGTGGTGTCGTTACCTCTGACCGAGAAGCCGGGCGATAAGATTGGGCGGTATAAACTGCTGGAGCAAATCGGCGAAGGTGGTTTCGGGGTGGTCTATGTGGCGGAACAGGAAGTGCCGGTGCGACGCCGGGTGGCCTTGAAGGTGATCAAGATGGGCATGGATACCAGGGAGGTCATCGGCCGTTTCGAGGCGGAACGGCAGGCGCTGGCCCTGATGGACCATCCCAATATCGCCAAAGTTCTCGATGCCGGGGCGACGGAAACTGGCCGTCCTTACTTCGTCATGGAATTGGTCAAGGGCGAGCGCATCACGGAATACTGTGACAAGCATAATCTTTCCACGCGAGAACGGCTCGATTTATTCACCCAGATTTGCCATGCCATCCAGCACGCGCATCAGAAGGGGATCATCCATCGGGACATCAAGCCGTCGAACATCCTCGTCACGCTGCACGACAGCATGGCGGTGCCGAAGGTGATTGATTTTGGCATCGCCAAGGCGACGGAGCACCGGTTGACGGACAAAACGGTTTACACGGCTTTGGAGCAAATGATCGGCACGCCGGCCTACATGAGCCCGGAACAAGCGGAGATGACCGGTCTGGACATTGATACGCGCAGCGACATCTACAGCCTGGGGGTGTTGCTCTATGAATTGCTGACGGGCAAGACGCCGTTCGATGGGCACGATCTGGTGGCCTCCGGCATGGAGGCGATGCGCAAGACCATTCGCGAAAAGGAGCCGGTGCGCCCAAGCACACGCCTGGCGACGCTCGTGGGCGAGGAGTTGACCACCACGGCCAGACGCCGCCAAACCGACCCGCCCAAGCTGATCCACTCCGTGCGCGGGGACTTGGATTGGATTGTGATGAAGTGTTTGGAGAAGGATCGGTCACGCCGCTATGCGACCGTCAACGGCGTGGCGGCGGACATTAAACGGCATTTGGCCAATGACCCAATCGTGGCCCGTCCACCGAGCCAGTTATATCGTTTCCAGAAAATGGTCAGCCGGCACAAACTGGCGGTGCTTGCGACCGCGATTATAATTCTGGCGCTGGCGCTGGGCGTGATCGGCACCACCCTCGGATTCCTCCGGGCCGAAAAACACCGTCAGCTCGCCGAAGCAGCCCAGCGGCAGGCCCGCGAGAATTTTGATCAAGCGCGCGCCGCCGTGGGCGACGTGCTGGCCGTTGCGGACGAGGACCTTTATGATTTGCCGGGTCTGCAACCGTTGCGCGTCAAATTGTTGCACGCGGCGATTGACCGTTACCAGCCCTTTCTCAAACAAGCCTCAACGGACCCCGCGCTGCGAGCGGAGCTGGGCCGGTTGTACCTCAGATATGGGTTTTTCTCGAGGGAAATTGGCGCTGATTTCACCAATATCGTAACTCCGGCCTACAAGTCGGCGCTGGCCATTCAGCAGCAATTGGTCAGCGAGCAACCGGGGAACCAGTCCTTCCGCGCCGACCTGGGTTGGACAATCGTTTACTCGAAGTTATGGCACGATGTCTCCGAGGCCAAAATTTACCAGCCCCAGGCGATCGCCATTTTCGAGGGGCTGGCGCGCGAAAATCCTGATGATCCTTTTGCCCGCCTGGGTCTTGCCTGGGCCTTGGGACTTAACCATGGCATGGCTGATGTAGATGTCTCGGAAAAAGCGGCAAAGTCTGAAAGAAGGCGGGAGCTATTGGAACAACTTGTGCAAGAATATCCCCTTTCGGCCGAGTTTCGCCGCGATTTGTGCAACCAACTGACGTATGGCAGCCCCGGAGAAAGTGCTTCTGATTATCTGGCCAAAGTATCCCGCGCCAATGAATTGCGAACAGCAATCCTGAAAGGCCTGGAGCAGCATGATCCGGCCATCCTGGCGCCAGCGTACCGAAAAGATTCGGAGGCCGGGCTGATTCGGCCGAGCCTGGTGTGGGGCAAGTTCGACCTGGCAAATGGCTGGCGACAACAGTCCCAAGCGCTGGCGGCGCTTAAACGATGGCCGGATGCCGTCTCCTTTGCTGACAAATCCATTGCCATGGCCCGCGACTTGTCGGAACAAAATCCCTCCCTGAAAACGTTTTCCTTTATCCTCGACCGTTGTTTCTCCAATCGGGTGGAGGTGGCGGAACAGTCGGGGGACGCGGCTGGCGCGCAAGCCCACCGTTTGGAAGCGGATAACTTTTGGCGCACCCATCCGTCCATTAACCGGTGATTTAGTCCGGAGGAGGCAGGGCGTCGAGAAGGTTCTCGGCGCGTTGAATTCTGTTTCGCGGTTCCGGCGTGAAACCGGCGCGGCCCCGGTACATCGTGACCCCCCTCAGCCGGTTTACCGGCTGAGGAAAATTCAATGTATCTCGCAGAAAACATGGAACCACTTGAGACGCTGGTTGCGAGAGGGCACCCGGCCC
>Ga0182024_10002203_pt1 | contig 48890 bp, 39 predicted proteins | sample P32metaG_FD_120480 | JGI IMG/M metagenome (GOLD analysis project Ga0182024, IMG submission 120480) | Permafrost microbial communities from Stordalen Mire, Sweden - P3-2 metaG (Illumina Assembly) | ecosystem: Environmental > Terrestrial > Soil > Wetlands > Permafrost | place: Sweden: Stordalen...
CCTGGGCAAACAGGGTGCCGTGACCACCGAGCAGTCCCAACAAATGCAAACCACTTCGATCTCGGCAGGCTCGACCGTGGCAGCTGACCAGGCAGCGATCGGCAGCGTCCAGGCGATGATTACCGCCGACCGCGCCACCTTGCTCGGCGCTCAGGCTGAGGTCAGCTCGTCGCAAGCGGCTGAGCAAAATGCCGAGGTGCAACTAAGTTATACGCAAGTTAGCGCACCGATCAGCGGCATGGCAGGCAATATTCAGGTGCTTAACGGCAACCTGGTCAAACAAGATACCGACACTCTGGTGACGATCAATCAGATTGCGCCTGTCTATGTCAGCCTCACCGTTCCGCAGCAGCAGTTTCGCCAGGTTCAGAATTACACCAGCGCCGGGCCCATTGCCGCCAATGCCTATGCAGAGACGGGCGGTCTACTGGACGAAAACGGCAAATTGGTTTTTGAGAACAACACAGTTGATACCACCACTGGCACTGTCCTGTTGAAGGCAATGTTCGACAACACTAAACAGAAATTGTGGCCGGGACAATTTGTCAACGTCGTGCTCACTCTGACTGTGACACAAAATGCGCTTGTGGTGCCGGATCGCGCTGTGCAGACAGGGCAGAATGGCTCCTTCGTCTGGGTGATTAAGCCGGATAACACTGCTGTGATGCAAACTGTAACAACGGCGCAGTCTGTAAACGGTTTCACAGTCATCCTCACCGGTTTGACCGCAAACACGACGGTAGTAACTGATGGGCAGCTGCAATTGCGCACGGGTGCGAAAGTCAGCTTGAGCCCTCTAAAGGGGCTGTAATCATGGACTTGTCGAGCCTTTTCATACGCAGACCGGTGATGACGACACTGGCGATGATCGCTATCGTTTGTTTTGGCATTATCGCTTTTCGTCTGTTGCCTGTGGCGGCACTTCCGAGTGTCGATTTTCCAACCATTACAGTCACGGCTAGCTTGCCTGGTGCCAACCCTTCCACTATGGCCAGTTCCGTGGCGACGCCGCTTGAACAACAGTTCACCACAATTGCTGGTCTCACTTCCATGACATCAAGCAGCTCATTGGGCACTACGCAGATTACCTTGCAATTTGATCTCTCCCGCAACATCGATGCCGCCGCTCAGGATGTGCAGACGGCAATTGCGGCAACTTCGTCGTTGCCGCCCATGCCCAGCCCGCCAACATACAAGAAAGTGAATCCTGCCGATCAGCCAATTCTATATTTGGCGCTCAGTTCAGATTCTCTGCCGTTATACAAAGTAGATGATTACGCCGAGACACTAGTGGGCCAGCGCCTTTCCATGATCAACGGTGTCGCCCAGGTGAATGTTTTCGGCTCGCAAAAATATGCCGTGCATGTTCAACTCGACCCAGACTTGCTGGCAGCACGCGGGCTGGGGCTGGAAGATATAAAGAACACCATATCTAATGGCAATGTCAACTTGCCTACCGGCAATTTATATGGGACCTCTTCTGCATTCCAAATTCAGACGAACGGGCAGTTGACCAGGGCCTCTCAATATCAACACCTGGTGGTGGCATACAAGAATGGATCAGCAATAAGGATTGGCGACATCGGACAGGCGCTGGATGGTGTGCAAAACGACAAGACGGCAAGTTGGTTGAACGGCAAGCGTGCAATCGTGTTGGCAATTATGCGCCAGCCTGACACCAACACAGTCGGCATTGTCGACAGCATCAAAAAAGCCCTGCCCAGCCTGCGCGCGCAGATACCTGGTGCCGTGGATATGTCCATACTCTACGATCGATCAATCACAATACGCCAGTCGGTCAATGACGTTGAGGTAAGCTTGCTGGTAACGATTCTTCTGGTTGTCGGAGTTATCTTCCTGTTTCTTCGCAACGGCTCGGCAACGCTGATCCCCAGCCTTGCGCTGCCGGTCTCTATCGTTGGCACATTCGCCGTCATGTATGTATTGGGGTTCAGTTTGAACAACCTGACGCTCATGGCGTTGACGCTTTCGGTCGGATTTGTGGTCGACGATGCAGTCGTCGTTTTGGAGAACATCGTTCGCCATGTGGAAAAGGGAGAGGCGGCATTCGAAGCGGCTATTAAAGGAACCCAGGAGATTTGGTTTACTGTCATCTCCATGACACTATCTTTAGTGGCAGTGTTTACGCCGATATTTTTCATGGGTGGTATCATCGGCAAATTGTTCAATGAGTTTGCGGTCACAATCGGCGCCGCCATCTTAATCTCCGGAGTCGTTTCGCTAACGTTCACACCCATGTTGTGCAGCCGCTGGCTGAAGCAAAAACAGTCCAAATCGAGCAATCGAGTGCTTGAAATATTTGAGCAAGGTTGGAATTGGGTCGTCGATCGTTATGAAGACACACTCAAGGTAGTGCTCAATTTCCGGCTAGCCGTGCTGCTTAGTTTGATCGCAATGGTTGTTGTCACTGGACTATTGTTTAGTGTCATTGGCAAGGGATTTATGCCTGACGAGGACACAGGTCAGATATCGGTGACGACGGAGGCAATGCAAGGAATCTCATTTGACAGCATGGCGAGGCACCAGAAAGCTCTGGCGGATATCATGCAACGCGATCCGTCCGTTCAAGAAGTAATGTCCAGCATCGGAAGCAGCATTACTTTGAATCAAGGACACATGTTTATCGTCTTGAAGTCGATGTCTCAGCGCAGCATGAAAGCAGCCGACATCATCAGGGAGTTGCGTCCGCAACTTGCGCAAGTTCCCGGCATAAAGTGCTATATGCAAATTCCCCCAACCATTGCCCTGGGCGGACAACAAACGAAAGCGCTTTATCAGGTCAGTCTTGAAAGTTCCGACACAGACAGTCTGAACACCTCCACCAACAAGCTTGCCGATCAGATGCGGACAATGACATCAATAGTAGATGTGAACACCGACATATTGAACAATGCACCACAAATCAACGTCAAAGTGAATCGGTCATTGGCGGCAACTATGGGTGTGACCGAAGAACAGGTAGAAGAGACGCTCGCCGATGCATACGGCATGCGGCAGATTTCGCTTATTTACGCGCCGACCAATCAATACGAAGTAATCGTTGAAGTTGAGCCACAATTCCAACTTAATCCAGAGGCTCTTTCTAAGCTGTACATGAAATCGGCAAATGGAGGCGTTGTTCCTCTCAGCGCAGTCGCGAAATTGACCCAATCAACAGGGTTTCTGGTCATCAATCACCTGGGCGAGTTTCCTTCTGCCACCATTTCTTTCAACCTGGCGCCCGGCAGTTCGCTTGGAGCAGCAGTCGGTCAAATAAATGTGTTTGCCAAATCTTCAGTGGCCTCTGGCGTGAGCATGACTTTCCAGGGACAGGCACAGGCTTTTCAGCAATCATTTCAGAACCTGGGTTGGTTGCTGTTGCTGGCCACTCTCATCATCTATACGATTCTCGGCATGCTGTATGAGTCGTTCCTCCACCCGATCACAATTCTTTCCGGCTTACCTGCCGCTGGGCTGGGAGCACTTTTGACGCTGATGATCTTTCAGCACGTCCTGGATATCTACGGCATTCTCGGCTTGATAATGCTCATTGGTATCGTCAAGAAAAACGCCATCATGATGATCGACTATGCTATCGAGCGGCGCCGCGAAAACGAGCAGGTTAGTGCGCATGATGCCATTTACGAGGCGTGCCTGACTCGTTTTCGGCCAATCATGATGACAACAATGGCCGCTTTGATGGGCTCGATACCGATTGCATTGGGTCTGGGCGCCGGAGGAGAATCACGTCAGCCACTGGGTTTGGCAGTTGTTGGAGGATTGCTCGTCTCACAAATGTTGACACTGTATATAACACCAGTTGTCTACATATACGTAGACGGATTGCAGGAGCGCCTGAAGCGGGGTCATCAGTCGCGGCCAACTAAGCCGACCAAGCCCGCCGCCACGAAAGCGCCAGTGTAGTACTAGGAATCGCATAGTTTACGAAATTAAGAAACACTGTAGTTTCACCCACTCACTCATCCACGGCACTAGAATGGTAGGCACCCTCAAGGATCTTTATCGTGAAAACAATTACTGCTGCAATCACAAGCTCCCACATCATGTTGCAAGCTCCTGATTTTGACGCATCGCTCGAGTTCTACACGGAAGCCCTGGGATTTAAGACAAAATATCCAGTTATCGATGCTCAAACCGGGCGTTGGGTAGAGATCGAAACACCAGGTGTCACGATTGGCCTCCATGAGGTGATGGATAAAGGCACTATCACTCCGTTGCCAGAAAATGCGCCGAGACTTGGTTTCAACGTGGATGATTTGGATGCAGCTAAACAAGAACTGGAATCCAGGAATGTGAAGTTTGCTCCACAAGGATTTGAAACTCCTGCTATTCGTTTTGCTTTCTTCAGTGATCCAGCCGGCAACCCGTGCTACCTGGCTCAACTAATAAAGAACTAAATCGGCGTGGTAGTTGAAACATCCATTACCGATGACCCGGCTGAAGTGCTGACCGAGTGCGGAAATGGATATTACATTAGGCTGGCTACATTGTCTGATCTCTCAATGATTAGGGAGATTGAAATTGTGGCTGGCTCCAGATTCATCGGCACTGGGTTGCTGGATAAATTTTTCAATGATAGCGGCGACCAAAAGATCACAACTTTCGATCAGACGAGACTCTGTGCACTTGTGGAAAAACAGCAAGTATGGGTCGTTTGTCACCATGCTGAGCCTGTGGGATTTGCCATCTGCGCCATTTTCGGAAAAGCCGCATTTCTTGAAGAGATTGATGTTCTGCCAGCGCATGGTCGCCGAGGATTGGCTACTAAACTGATCGAGCATGCTTGTCGATGGGCGGCGAACAACGGACTTGAGTGCATGGATTTGTGCACATTTGAATCTGTGCCCTGGAACGGTCCTTTTTATAAGAAGTTAGGATTTGTAATTCTGTCTCCAGAGGAATGGTCTTCAGAGATTCTGGCTGAGCGAGAAATGGAAAAGGTGGCTGGCTTGCCGATGGAGACTCGGATCGTCATGCGATTGCACCTGGTCCCTTCAGAAGGATAGGCGCGAAGCTCTTGATGCACGAGCAATTATGGCACCAGCGGGACACTCACCTGGGACGCACTTGTTGGGGTTGCCAAATTTGGTAACCCTACCTCAAAATCTGAAATTCCCAGGGAGAGGTAGCGTCGCGCAAGCACCATGCCCCTACGCGGCACCTTGCCATACGATGTACGAACATAAGCTCGTCAGGGCTGTATCGGGTGATAGCGGCAGAATCTATACAACACAACGTCGCCCGACTTGGGATCGTACAAAACTGGCTCCACACTGTCGCTGGTGATGGTGGCAAACTCATTTGCGCTGACAGCGACTTCTCTTTTGAAGACATTCTTATTTTGGTCGTCGAACAATAACCAGACGTGGAAGTATTCTTGACCAAACCCACCTGTAGATTGCACACAGTCAATCACACGTGCCAGTGCCGGAGTGCCGAGTTGCGCCAGTTTTTTCTGCTTCCTGGCCGGGCTCCAGATTATCCATTCAAGTATGAGATTGAGAATAAGACAGAGAAAAAAGTTTGCCATGTCCAGCAATTGTTTGGTGCCTGGACTGTCACCAAGTTCTTCCGAAATGTCCGGGTTCGACGGTAGCACGCGTACCAGCGTCTTTTGTCCTACCTGGTATTCATCTCTCACGTTAGTTTCGCGGGTGTAGGTTCTGTCATTAACTTCATAACTGTATGCAACGTTGGAATTGAATGAACCTTGAAGCTCCACGTTAACTATAGTGGCCGAAACATCCTGTCCATGCATTCTCAAGTCATTGTCCGGTCCAAATGACCAAAAACCGAAGAAGAGCATAAGCCAGACCAGGGGATTGAGAATCATGATCCGCTGCCATACCTGTGGGCGGCTAAGACCACTGCCTCCGTAATAGAATTCGACTTTTCTTCTTGGCGCGATCAGCAGCTCTGGCGGCAAAGAGGGGGCTGGTGCCTGAGTGGTCCGGCGCGAGGGGGCAGGTTTTGCAGGCACTATCAGCGACTGATGCCCGGTCGATTGGTTTGTCGCAGCGGGTGAAGCACCAGGTTTTACTGGCACCGTCCACGATTGATGCATGGTTGATGGCGCCATGGGTGATGGCGCTGTTGTTGCGTTCTCCTGCTCGAGCCAATCGGGCAAGTTGCCTCTAATCAGCCGTGGACCGCTGCGTACTACAGGCACTCCTTGGGAAAGGGGTTCCAACAGGCGATCGTCCACAGAAGGCACCGGCAATCTCAGCGCAGGCACCACAGATGGATCATTCTTCAGCTGCTGGCGAAGAAAGCAGCCCAGAATATTCAGCTCCGCATTTTCGTGTCTTTCGAAAGCGGCAAAGGCATGGGATTGGAGCGGATCTAAGAAATCGGTCTGCCTGAAAAGCAAACAATCATCGCCGCCACCAAGCTGGTGCAGTAGGCGTGAATCAATCTGCAATCCTTTTATGGATGCATAGATTACCCAAGCGGAGAAATTGTCCAGGTATGGACCAAAATGTTTGGTTGCTCGAGCCGGATGCTGATAGTTACGGTGTCCAAGCTCATTGGCTGCAAAACCATGCATTGCTGGAACGAACATGCCATCATAATCGACAAGCCTCAACTGATCTCGCCAAACGATAATATTTCCGTGCTGAAGGTCACCATGGGCGATACCAGCGCTGCGCAAATCATCCATCATGGTGACAAATTTATCGGCCAGGCGCCCCAATTTGCCAGGATTGGCAAGGTTCTCCACGATGTAATCATCCAGGGATGGTCCGTCCACCCACTCCATTTTCAGAGCAGGCAACCATTCCGCCAGGACCTTGATGCCGCATTTGAGAAAATCGAACGTGACGGTGTAGGGAAGATCATCGTGCTGCACAAAGTTGGATATTAAGGCGTATCGCTCTTTTTGATCGCTGATGTTTCTGAGAAACAGCCGCAAGGCAAAATCCTTGTCCTGGCAATGAAGGCGGTAGACGGAAGCAAAAGATCCTGTGATCGGGCGCGGCAGTCCCAGAGAGTCAGTGTAGACAAGCCCTTGCTGCAGCTCAGGATCTTGCAAATTGCCACGCGTGATCTGAATGGCCTCGTTATAGTCTTGTGGTGTCGGCCACCAGCAAGTCAATCTCGGCTGTGTCTGCGTTACCTGGAACAAAAGGCCATCTCCCTGAAGAGCGCTTATGGCTCGGGCAAGCGTCGCGCTGCCCATGAGTTGACTTGACGGGTTAATTCTACACCCGTCTGGCTTAACCGTGACCAACTAACTTGATGAAGAAAACTCTTGTTCAGCTGGCAGTGGCCGCCATTGAACGCTATGACATACTAAAGGTAGTCATTGCGCGTGGATGCTCTCATGTCAAAGCGAAGAGATAGTTGGACAATTGTCGCAGGAGCCACTATGGTCGTCTGCGTCTTAGCGGGCGTTGCTTACGCCTTTTTCACCAAAGACAATCCGCTGGCACCTGCCGATATAGTGGAACTTACCGTGTTAGGTGCGTTTGCGCTTGTCGCCATCGGCTCAACGTGCGGATTTTTTTGGTCATTGGTGTCTTGGTCGATCACAGGGCAGCTCAACGAAAAATTGCTGGGAATATCGTCTCTCGCGTTAGTTTGTTCAACTGCTGGCTTCGTGATTGCTGCTTTCGGATTCGAGGTTTGTCATATGCGTTGAGTAAGGCCCTGGCTGGCTTGTCCGTGAGTTCAGACTTTTGTTATTCAAGCAATTCGTCGATTGCGTCGAGGACCTCATCCGCTGAGGCAAATCGATCCGTCAGCTCAATCAACATTTACATATACGACAACGGCTCGCCAAACTCGCCACTCGAATTCAAAGACACAATTGATCTCTCCAAAAGTGGCATTAATATTGATGGACTGACAAGGCCAAGCGTCTTTCTGGATGAAGTTCCTCTTGATGATTGCACCGGCATTTTCGGCAACTTCAATTGACTCCCACTGTTGCGGGTGGGCTCGCGAACTTGACGTGAGAGGATTGACTACTCTTTGAGATCTAGATTGCGGTCATAACCGCCGGTGATTAATCGCGTCGCGATCCGCGGAATATGGTCGACGCATAAGTAGAGCGGTCTGAGAACGGAATACATAGAGAAGAGCGCGTCAGGCAAAGGTCTGCGTACGCATTCGTCAATCGTCGGCTTGCTTACCAGGGCAAGGAGAAGCCTGAGCTTATCCCGCCATTTTTCCTTTAGGGATAGCTTAAAGGTCCACCTTCTCAATTCCTTGCACTCCAGAGCCGTCGGATCGCGCAGAAAGCGTTGCATTATTACATCGCCTAGAGCTTCTACATATGGTTGCGCTTTAATGCGGTCATCCAACTTATCCAACGAATGGCGCCGTGGCAGGAACCGCGTCAGGTACACTCCCAACAGGACCATGCGCTCTGTGCCTGAAGCCCTCGCCCAATCAAAAAACCTATCCCAATCTTTATTTTGCACATCTTGCATGCGATCCAGCAGTTGCGCGATATCGACGATCCAGTTCATGCGATACCATCCGTGGTGCGACGCATGGGCGCACAGCAACATCAAAGAAAGCTCGTCGTCGAAGACGGTTGCCATTGTGCCTTGAAACGACCGTTTTTCCACATGCTGCATCAAATCTGCCCAATCTAACGGCAGAAATTCATTGGCCATTAACTGCCAATGAAGATCGACAAATATTCCTTCGTCTTGGCTGAAGAAGGTGTATTCCCAACAGACATTGGGAAACTGGGCAGAATGAAAAAAGGTCTCAGGTAGCGGTCCATCTCGCCAGGGGCACGGCGCGTAACCGCGTTCGCGCAAAAGTTTGATCGCCGACATCACTGCTTCTTTGGGCACCAGAATATCAAGATCGCCTGTGGGTCGCAGCGTAACGCCGCCATAGAGAGACTCGGCCAGCACCGGACCTTTAAAAGGAATGCAACTGACGCCGTGCTTCTCGAAAAGACTTATCAATGAGGCGAGTTCAGCAGAAAGACGGACGCAGCGTCCGGCGCTGTCCATGAATAACTCGGAAAGTGCTTGTATCTTATCGCCTGGGAGAATATCTTTGCAAATGGATTTCAGGTGCCAATATGCCAGGGGCGTCAGTGCATGTGTTTCTGCAGCTGTGAGAAACACGTTCCAGTTGATCTCCTGGGCGCAAAGCTGCTTAATCCGATCTCGTGCAGCATCATCAAGCGTCACTCTAGCGCACAGCAATAGCAGTTCAGACTCAGCCGTGGCCTCACGTTTGGTCGTCACTTTCAGCTGTGCATCTGTCAACCGCAACTGCGCCGGCGTGTCCAAATGCACTCCAACGTCCATATAAGTTGCTCGCAAACGCCCATTGGCGCGCATATATGCGTCTATTCGAGCCTCAAAGGTGAAGCCTATGAGCCCATGAGTAAAACGCATTGATGACAGTGCGAAGTGCTCGTATATTGGCTGTGCGATTTCGGCGCGTCGAACAAGAAAGCAGTGATCCGTAAACCCATCACCGATCACGAAGGAGCCACATCGGCTGATTGACCACGACTCTTCTTTTGCAACTCCGGCCCATTTGGGTAGAGGATTAACAGCAAAAATGTCATCGCGATCTTGCATCAAGTCAAGGCTGGGAGTGAGCCAGTCGCAGTGTCTATCAAGAGTTACGTCAGCATCCCAGTGGAGCATCAGTTCGCTGCCGGGAGTACAAGCTGCGACCAGAAACGCGTCTGAGAAATACATCAATCGCCCGAGCTTTTTCTCAGATAGATTTGTAATTTGATACGCTTGCGCGATATGTTCGTCCACAAAATAATAGGCGTCAATCTCGCCCGACTGCAAGAGATTGTCTGCCTTCGAGCGCGCATCAGTTTTAGAGATGACGTTGTTGATGACGACGATCCTGCTCTTGAACTTGAACTGATTTTGCGCCACCACGCCATTGACGTGCTCTGAGGACAAGACCTTGCGGTAGGTGCGTTCAAAGCAGGTGAGAACTAAATCAACTTCAGCCATATCATTATCAATGCAAAGGTGCCAGTCACTCTAACACACTCTCCATTTGCCTAACTCCGTCCCCACACGCTATACTCCCGGCCGATCGCGCGCGAAAGGGAACGACAGTGAGTGATACGATTCTTATTTCTCCAGAAACGTTTGCTCTGGGCGATTTCGTTTTTCGTTTTACCAGCCGCCATCAAGAAGTGTTAGATGGCGCCCGCAAGCTCTACCGCAGCACGTGTTCCAATTCGAATTATCGTTTGTTCGACCTCGACAGTATCGAGGCGCGAATTGTCGCTTCAGATCCTGCCACCATATTTCATTCGCTGATAACAGACGCATACCGCTATCACGACGGGCACCTCTATATCGATGGATGCGCTTTCATGACAAATCGTTCAGAGTTAGTGCTCTTGGCTGGTGCATCGCACGCCGGCAAGACAACATTGACCGTGGCTGCGGCAGGGAAACTAGGATGGAAAATCATATCTGAAGACCTCGTGCTTATCGATTCTTCTCTCACCCATATAGTTCCATTCGTCCACCCCTTGTCTTTGCGAGTCGGTGCGCAGGATCTTATTATGGAGGCAACCGGCATACCTCCGTCCGGGTTGTACCTGGATCGCTGGTTGGTATGCCCCGATATGTTTTACACTGGTGCCCCGGTGCCACCAAAATTCTCTCTGACGATTCTCATCCAGTCTGATGCAGAATCCTCTGCTCCCAGCCTGACTCTTAGCAGCGCGCACGAATTTCTTCGAGCTTTGCTGCCCTTATCCAACGCTCTGCATATGGACAATGGGCTAAGACTCCTCCATTCATGCATAGACATGGGCCCGTGCTACATTATGCGGGGTGGAAGCGTAGGAGAACGTCTGGCGCTTTTGGCAAAGCTCACAAGTTAAATGGTGCAAAAGAAATGACTACGTTATCGCTGGCGATGATCGTGAAAGACGCGGAACCGACTCTGGCCCGTGCTCTTAAATCCGTGAGTGATGCTTGCGATGAGCTAGTAGTCGTCGACACCGGATCTCTGGACCGCAGCGTTGAGATCGCCAGACAGATGGGCGCAAAAATTCACCGATTTGATTGGATAGACGATTTCGCTGCTGCAAGAAACTGCTCATTCGAGCATTGCCAAAGTGAGTGGATCCTGTGGCTGGATGCAGATGACGTGATTTCAGAACAGTCACTGAGAAGACTTCTTGAGGTAAAGAGCACTTCTTGCCACGAAGCAATCGATGGAATTTTTATGCCTTATCAATACGCCTTCACCTCCAACGGCAAATGCGAATTGACTTTATACAGGGAGCGACTGCTGCGGCGACAAGCTGGTCTGAGATGGAACTACCCAGTTCATGAGTGCATATACGTGCCACCAGAGCGCGCGCTGTACGTGCACGACATTTTTATCGAACACAGACAGACCCAGGAAAGTCGTGCAAACAAGCAACCTGGACGGAACCTCAAAATTCTTGAAAAAGCATTGAGCAGGGGAGAACGGAGCGAACGTAACCTGTTCTATTACGGCAATGAGCTGCGCGATCATGGTCGGTATGAAGAGTCGGTCGTTGTACATAAGCAATTTCTCGAATGCGGTGGTCGTCTTTGTGACCGCTATTGGGCAACAAGGGGAGTGAGCAAATGCTACTGCGCGCTGGAACAACCCGATCAGGCATTGGCATGGGGACTGTTGGCAACAGAACTAGATCCGCAGCGTGCCGAGGCCTTTAACGATGTAGGCATAATCCATTACACACAGGATCGCATTTCCGAGGCCATTACCTTCTTTATCGCCGCAGCAAAATTGCAAAAACCGCAAAGATCCTTCGTGGAAGACTGCCACTACGGATGGTTGCCATACGATTATCTGTCTTCGTGTTATCTCAGCACAGGCGAATATCAAAAGGCTCTCGAGTCCGGGCTCAAGGCATTGCCTGACAGTCCGGATAAAGATAGATCGGAAAAGAATATTGAGTTTCTGCAGCGGCTGGTTAGGTGAGAATTCGCAATTCCGTTAACCATTCTTTTGCCAGGGATTCCCAGGTCTGAGACAGAGCCCAATCTCTGTTATTGTGCAGCATTTGTTGCATATTATTAGAATTCCAATCGTCATGAATTCCATTCAGAATTCCAATCACATCCTTTGCGCTAAACTGTTTCTTCCAAATTATTCCACCCTTCACGGTCTCAGCAAGAGCACCATTCAACCTGGAGAACGGAACGCACCCCGCAGCCTGTGCTTCTAAAGCTGATATACAATATGTCTCCAGGAAGCCTCCATCTTCGGAATTTCCTTGTGGCGGGTACAGCCATGCTTCACAGCTAAGCTGTAGGTCAGCCAGTTCTTGATGGCCCAACCGATCGTGACAGTACAACCCGGGCATTGTTTCTAGCATTACATAAATCTCTGCTATCCTCCTTTCTTGAAGACAGCAAAGATCAATGCTGTACGCTACATGAAGCTCTGCTGCCGGTATTGCTTCCTTGATAGCAGGCCAAATTGCCAAAATCTCTTCCAGCCCTCTGCTCCAATCACTTGAGTAGAGATAACGGTAAGGAACCTTCTTTACATTTTTGTTCAAGTATTCTTCTTGGTTGAGACCGTTTCTGGATACCCATGTCTTGCCTGCAAAGTTTTTATAAATGTCTTTGATATACCGATTATGGAACGAGGACAGCACTACAACCTTATCGATTCGATCAACCCACTCTTGTGGAATCTCATTCTTGCTGTGGTCTGTGACTGCCAATGAGAAGAATGCGTCATGAGCCCATAATACCGTGAGCTTGGCATTGGGGCGCTCCTTCGCAAATAGAGCAGGTAGCCTCCAGGAAATCAGTACATCGCTATAACGCCTGTGATCAAAGCGCTGTGCTTTTCGATAGAAGACATCATCGTAAATGCCATCGACGCCAGAGTAGACAACTACCCGACAACCAAGTCTGGCAAACTCCCTCGCCATGCACATAGTAGCCAGCTCCGAGCCAGCGATAGGCTTGTGCGCCTGGTTGATCATCTCTGGACTAAATTGCGCATTGACTCCGCAGTAGATTCTAATGATCGGCGCATCTGAGTTAAGAGAATCAGGTCGGTCCGGATCGTTGGCTGAGGAGACTGCGAAGTCTAACTCCTCTGTCATCGCAGTGGAATAGACCTTCTCATCAATGGAGAGTGTACGGTGGTGATGACTCAAGATATAGCGGGGAAATTCCTCACGAGGAATGTTGAAGGGTATCTCCCACTTTCGTCTAAATCTATGAAAATGGTCTACCAATTGCTCAAGATCATATGCATTGGTGGTGCTGAGTTGCAGTGCTCTATCCTTCAGTTCATGATGGACTGGTATCTCATACTTTGTGCAGGGTAGCCCGGCCAGGCACGCGCGAATGCAATAATCGTCGTCCTCAAAAGATGCGACAAACGTAAGGTCATCAAGGTAGCCGATCTGCGATAAAGCATTCCGACTGATCCACAAACAAAACCCAGGCAATCTCTGCTTTTCCTTCATCGAAGGTTGACCGCGAAAACAAATTTGCCTGGCTAATTCGTTTAGTCTGGAGACCTTTATCGCGGATGCGCCGTCTATGTGCTCTTGGCGGGGAGAACTGACACCCGAGTTGATGATCTGCTCAAGGTAAATTCGATGTGGCAAACAAACGTCCATGTTCACGAGGAAGGCGCCAAGACCCAGCTGCTCATGGACGAATCGCAGCCCCCTATTGCTGTTTCTGGCGAAGTTCAAATTCTTTTCGCCAAAATAGGGAAGACTTTTGACGAAAGAAAATTCTCCCTCAAAATAACTAATAGTATCCTGTGGCACATTGTCCCAACAGACCACCACTGGGCATTCATATTCACCAAGAGAAATGGATGTCAGCAAGTTGTGCAATAAACCGTTGCACAGTTCATTGCTTTCGACCGCGGGGATCACTAATGCATAGCAAGTTTCAGGCACGAGGCGCTATTTAAATTCGCACTGCAGTTTGGATTATAAATGCAGACCAGCGTACTACTAGCCTGTAGGACCTGTAATGCCTGTAATGCCTGTCGAGCCTGTCGGGCCGAGGGATGCGCCCTTGGCAGCCAGATTGGGAGCGGGCCGAAACACACTGAAAGCGTTGGCAGCCACTGCCAGAACTCCCGCCGCAGCACTGCGCTCAAGAACCGTCTTTATGAACTCTTTTCGAGTTAATCCATTGGTGGAAGATTGTGTGTCTGTTGTGTCCGAATCCATTGTGTCCTCCGTGAATCATCTTAACCAGCACTAACAAATGTCAGGTGAGATGCTCAGTTAGTATAACGCTTAACAACAATTAGGAAGGTCCACGGCATGGCTAAGTTCAAACGCGCTTCAAAGTTGAAGACCACCATATTGCCGGATGGCTATGTCGCGATTTTCTCCACTCCCACAGATCGCGCTTATACGCTGCCTCCGCTGGGCGCCCTGGCGTGGGAGTTTTTTGATGGAGAACATTCTACTGATGACGTTATCAGGGAAGTAGCAAAGGCGATTGGCACCGAAGAAACCGCGCAGCTTCGTCAGCAAATTCTGGATTTGACCAATGAACTTCAACAAAGCGGGTTTCTGGAAGACTGTTGCTGAGATCTGCTGAGACCAGGGGTGATACCGTCAATGGTGGCAATTGGATATTCGGCTGTCAGTCTGATCTCTTATGATTATCAGTATCTGCTGCAATCACTGCCTCATTACATTGACGAAGTCGAAGAAGTGATCCTCGGTCTGGATAAGTATCGACAGACCTGGAACGGGAATAAATTCGTCGTTCCCGACAAGTTCTTCCAGCAACTTGAGGCAATGGACCCGGCTGGGAAAATCAGGATCGTCGAAGACAATTTCTATATTCCAAACTTTACTGCGCTTGAAAACGATACAAGGGAGCGCAACTTCCTTTCCAATTTTGTCAAACCAGGCAACTGGATTATCTCGCTTGACGCTGATGAAGTGATTTTAAATCCGGCAGCATTGAAGGACTATCTTGCCAGTCTCAGCGATACAGATGTCAGCGTTCTGGCTCAGGCGGTAACTGTCTTTAAAAGGCTCCCGGATGCAATTCTCATTGCTAGCAGCAAAATCAAGGTGGGCACTTTTCCGATAGCCACAAAAGCGGTCAATTCGTATATAGGTGCGCGATATACGCAGCAACGTAAAGTTATCTGCCCGGCGAAACTTGTGCACTATTCCTGGGGACGATCCGAGGCCGAGCTCTACATGAAGCTTACGAACTGGGGGCACAGCACTCATTTCGATGTTGAAAGTTACTTCTCTCTCTGGAAAGCGATAGACGGAAATAACTACCGATACCTGCGAAATTTCCATCCAATTTGGCCCGAGGAATGGGTCGAGCTCATCAAAGTCTCCGAAGAGGAGATCGGCTCACTGAGCTTCAGTGCTTTGCATTCGCATGCGCCCGATCTAGACTAGCTAAGTGCCAGCTTTACCCAAGACAGATGAGCAAAGGGAAAGCTAATCTGCTGTTGGTCTGATCTCGCTTACTTGGTCGCACCGCGTTGGTGGTCCGAATCTGCGCAGCATCCTCTCGTAGGCACGGCGGAGTCTGTCATTCTGGATATCCTCGATGTTCATGCGAATCATATGGAAGGTCAATAGTTCTTTTCCGCGCTGAACTGTCATGTCGACCGGCGTGCCGGCTCTGCCATCAGAGATGTTCCAGTTTGAGCGTTGATTATCTTTGCTGGACCATACATGATCATCCGTTTTAATTTCGATATCTCCTGGTTCAACACCTGCCAGAGCGGCGGGACAGTCGGCAAACGCGACACAGATAATCTGCTTGCTGCTGAACATCGACCTTGAAGCGACCATGCCGAGAACCCCAAAATTGACGTTGCGGTAATCTTCAGTGGTCATATTTCGGGCCGACAAAGGGAACCGCTTAGGATGCCGAGAATCAGCATGTGGATTGAGCTTTTGCAACTCTATCTCGTCTTTGCTCGCCTGCGCTTTGATCGGGTTGTTCTTGCTGGTGTCATCCTTTGTGGTGTCGTCTTTGATCTGGGCACTGAGTGGATTGGTGTGTTGGGCACTGCCGGCGATACTCTGCCCGGTGTCATTGTGGTGCACGAAGCCCTGCAAAAAGGTCGGCGGCACCACTCTTTGATCTGTGGTCGGCGATTCCTCCTGCAACACCGCACTCTGCGCAAGGGCACTGTTGGCTGGGGTCGCACCGGAACATGCCTGCGAGCCCAGGACAGATAAGATCAAAAAGGTGCGGCGCAGATATTTCATGTTATCTATCGTATCCTAAACCCGCGCATCCAGCCATTCTGGCAAGGGCCCCGGTTGCAGAACAAGCAGGGATGCCATCGCAGGTTAAGTGGTTATCTCTTGACGTGCCCGGCAAAGGCACCATGACTTTCTATCTAAGACGACGTCCTCATCGGCGGCAGGTTCCCCGAGGTCAGGAGTCGCTTCGTCTGTGACGATTGCTTCTGTTTCTTTTCGGTCTGTGGGGCTTGGTCGGGTCCGATGACATGGTTTCCTTGTATTGGCTTGTCGACTTAAATCCGGCGGGCATATGTTCGTCATCGAATCGCACGCTAAATGAATTGAGTTTATCGTTTTGTATGTTGAAAGTGAATTTCAGCTCAAATGGAGGGACTGAGTACCAATCTTCGAATACTTCTGCGCAACTATATGCGCTGGAGCTAAGCGTCGAAAGACCCGATCCGACTTTATCAACTTTATCGACACCTAATTTGTGTTGCACGTCCTGTCTGCTGTCCTCGGGCCTTATTCCTGCAGGCAGGTCGCCTGAATATGGCTGAGAGTATCCGCCCGGTTCCGTAGCGGGATTTGCAATGTGAAAGAATGCCATGACGAAGTTTCTTCTGTCGCAAAACAACAGAAAGCCGGTCTTTGGAAAGACATAGCTGCCGCTCGCAAAACTCGGTGTTTCGCCGAGGTCCTTAACAAACTGGCGAGAAATCGGATCATCTGGCGATTGACCGAATAGCTCAATAATGCGGCGGTATTGATCCAGCATCACTTGCCCCGTGCCAGTCGTTCCAATTAGTTTCTCACAGTATCTCTTGCAATGAGGTTAGCAGTATCTCTGGCAATGAAGTTAGCACTGTTAATGGTGGCATGTGATTGTGCGGCAAACGTTTGTGGATGCTTCTGCTTTCAAGGAAGAAGACAGCATCACAGCGGGAAAGCTGGTTTTAACGGCGCAGCAGACGTGCTACCGACAAAGGCCGTTCTTTTTAAAGATAGCGGGCGACGAGTCTCGAACTCGCGACCTACAGCTTGGGAAGCTGTCGCTCTACCGACTGAGCTACACCCGCATCGACACATAAATTTTACCACTTGCGGACCGCGGTGGATATCATGAGTTCAGTCAGACGTAATGCAGGGCCAGTGCATCGCTCCACCGATTGGGCGGACACCCGCGCGGGCTCTTGACATCGGGTGGCGGAGTCTGAAGCTGGAGTCTCAAGAAACGAAATCTGACTCACTTCTTAAATGAATGGCAAAAGCGTCTGCCAGTTTATCGACTGAGTGGCCTGCATCTTGTAGACTAGACGTAACATGTTTTGGTTTCACGGCAGACTTCGTTGGGCTTCCCTCCTGACTATCCTCTTCGCAGGCTAATATGCCCAAGGTTCTAGTAATTGAGGATGATCTGGTATTTTCATACCTCATCCAGCATCATCTCGAACAGAATCACTATTTAGTCGAGGCTGTGAAAACTGGGCAGGATGGGCTCTGCAAACTGGAAAGCGGCGCTTTTGATCTGGCCATTCTGGACTGGGTATTGCCTGACATGCTGGGCGTCGATGTATGCAAGCGATTTCGGTCAAATGGTGGCACACTGCCAATCCTTCTGCTGACAGCCAAACACACCTCTGAAGAGAAGGCGATGGGTCTCGATGCTGGAGCCGACGACTATTTAGTAAAACCGTTTGATCCAACTGAGCTATTGGCCCGCCTTCGCGCTTTGATGCGGCGTCCTGTGGCTTTTATGGGCAAGGTATTGAAAGTGAATGACGTGGAGTTGGATACCACTACATTTCGTGTCACTCGCGCCGGCAAAGAGGTGGAGCTGGCCCTGAAGGAGATCGCAATTCTTGAGTTGCTCATGCGCCATCCAAATCAGCGCTTTACAGCAGAGGTACTCCTCCAGCGAGTCTGGCGCAGCGATGTGTCAGCATCGGTAGAGACCGTGCGCACACACATGAAGACCTTGCGCAAAAAGCTCAACGATAACAACGAAAATCCGTTGATCCGAACAACGAGACACTTAGGTTATCGAATAGTCGACGGCGACTGAGCTTGTGTAGACCATAAAAGACATCACTTCTTCTCGTCACTTCTCTGTTGAAGAAGTTATTGTCGACTATAAGCAACGTTAGAGCGGCCGACTATGATTTACTTTTGGAAATTATTTCCCCTTACTGAACAATGCTTTACGGCATAACTTCACGCTTACTTCACGATATCCTCAGCCACACTTTACGTTGATTATGTACACTACTATCAGTGAGTGCATCGCTGAAACGCACTTGAACAAATACTTTCCTCATCAGTGGGTTTCAAAGAATCATGAATCAATCAGCCAAAAAGCTTAAAGTTGCACATCCGGAAGTCGAATTGCTTTCCGAATTGGGCGACGTGGTCCGAAAGAGACGTTTGGCCCTTGATCTTTCTCAAGAAGAGTTAGCCAGACGCGCCGGAGTGCACAGAACATATTTGAGTGATATCGAACGCGGCGCACGCAATATTACTATCACGGTATTGGCCAGGTTGGCTGATGCGTTGGAAGTTAAGGTGTCCAGATTGTTCAGATTGACCGAGCAATCGGGGTTTGATCAGCCGGCAAAAGGCCGCTCTTCCCGCTAAACATACGCTTCCCTCTGACCAGGTTAAATCAGAAGCAGGCGGGACGCCTGCGCTCCCGGGTTAAACGTAGGGCTTTGCATTCTCGCCGGATAAGACACCGAGAAAATGCCTTTGCCATGTTTCAACGTTTTCGAAATTCTTGCCGTAATCGAAAAGCACGTTTTTGCCTTTGGAGCGACTGGTGCATTTCAAGCTCCAGCTTGTCGCAGACACCGGGTTTATCTCCACTTCGATATCTTCTCCTGCTGACCTCCAGCTCTTTCCCGTGGCAGCTCGCGTTATTAAATGCTCGGTATCATCGGAGACATTGCTCACATATGGCACCACCAGCAGTGCTTGCCGGCAAGCGGCAACTATTTCGCGGTTAGTGCCTTCGGCAACGAGCTCGCGTGTTTGCTCCAGCTCCCATATTTCATTGTAATTTCCCTTTGAGAGAAAAAGGTGGGCCGTTAAATCCATGGGCAGCATCACCGCCACGATCATCGCCGAAAACAACAATCCTATAATCAGACCTGCTTTCCAGCCGATCTCAAAAGCATGCGGACTGCCCGTAAATATCAGGAAACCGATGAAGATCATCATGCCTGCGCCGCCGCCGACACCAAGCGTACACACAAGGACTGCGCGTACTATGCGGGCGGAATAGCGCTGAATTGGGCTAGGATTCTGCTTCAGACTCTTCTGGTTGGTCGTCTCTGACATACCATTTAACAAACCTATAAAGCATGTAAACCGGGGGCATGAGAACCATTAAAAAGAATAGGCGGTCAATTGCACGAAACATCTTAGATATCCTCATCCATCAAACTGCACTCTTCTTCTTCTTCTGCTAATTTTACGCCCTCGGCGGCAATGTCTTGGGCATCGATTGATTCTAACTCCAGCTCTTCAACGTGTATGTCAATAGCCGTCTCTGATGACTCAGCAGTCGATTCATTAATCGAATCATTAAGCGCTTCAACGATTTCCGCCGTTACTTCCATCCCGGCCAGCAACCGTCCTTGGGCCAGTGCTTGTTTGGCCGCCAATTTCTCTGTCTGGCTGCGTTTCGGATACAGGCGGGCGCGGCATTTTGAACAAAAGCAGTAGCTGTTCTCGCCCAAATAATTGAAGTCGCCCATCTTGTTACCGACAGGTGAGAAGGCCCTTTGACGGACCAACCGGCGCTCCAACCCCTTTAGTTTGCGCTGAAAAATTCTCACATACTCGTGGCGGCAAGGCTTTTCTTCATTGGCTGCTGGAGGCATTTCTTCGTTCATCGTTCAATTAAATCATGCAGCCAATCACTGTTGCTTGACGACAGGGAATTCTTTCAAGAATCTTCCCTTCCAAAAGATGATCACTGCCAGTTGATGATCGGGTTTGACGATGTTTGGACAGGTGAAGTAGAGCGACCGTGACCCGCCTTCCGCAAACGGCTGAGACTGCGGAGTTGCCACAGGCAGCCCGACGCTTCCGCATTGATGGCGCAAGGTATTGTCGTAAAAAACTGCCGTCAGTGACAAGTCTGTCACGGGCTTGCCGGCCACATTGCGAATGCGGATTTCACCCTCGGGCGTGAGAGAGCCTTTGGCAAGCCAGATGCGCGATGAACTCAAGGCCACGGGTGGCACTCGTGGATCGTCCAGGTGCGGCGCCCCCCCTTTGTCTTGTTTTTCATCCGTATCGGTTTTGTCTTCTTTGGACAGCAGACCAAGCTGTTCGGCAACCCGCTCAGCGTGTCCCTTTACAGACGCTGCTTCTTGAAATTTTTTCTGTTTGGTCAAAAGCGCGCTCCAGTCAAGCAGCACAGACTCCAGCTGTTTCAAGAGTTCTGGCTTGGGGCGCAAATCACAGGCTTCTTCAAAAGCGCGCACGGCGCCTGCATAGTTTTGAATCTTCAAATCAACTGCCGCTAAGAGTTGATAGTTCTCCACACTCTTCTCTTTATCCGTCAAGTCAAGCAAGGCTTCCTGGGCTTGCTCATAGGCTTTCGTTTGACAGAGTAAATCGATCAGGCGGTGTCTGGCTTCCAGATTGTTGCTGTCCGCTTTGGTGACCACTGTGTAATTTTCAATTGCTTTATCGGTTTCATTGTTGCGCGAATAGATGCTCGCCAGCGCCATTCTCGTCACAGGCTCATCAGACACTTTCAAGGCCTTGAGTAGAAGCTCCTTGGCCTGATCGTCTTTCTTGTTGTTCTCTGCCACCGCCGCCAGCTGCCGATAAGCATCGCTGAGGCGATGAGGGATTGAAGATTTTATCGGCTCATGCAGTTGGTCAGAAAATTGACTGGCCAACTCCAGATGACGCACTTGCTGGGCTAAATCGTTGTGCGCGGCATTGTAATCAGCCCATCGAGAGTAGAGCATGCCACGCCCTTCGCTCAACTCACTGGTCGGGCAAGCGTTGCTGGCTGACTGAAAGAGGTTTTCGGACTCGTCGAATGAATCTTGCTTACCTTGAGCTTCGTAGTATGAGGCGTAGGAAAGCACAACCGGCGAGAGGGCTGTGCCCTTTACATTCAATCGCAGCGCGGTATCAAGAGCGGTTCGCCCCTCGGCCAATCGATCAGTGCTCAAATAGACTTGCGCCAAATAGGGAAAGACCTCGGAATTTTCCGGATGCTGCTTGAGCAAATCTTCCAACAACGGCAGAGCGGCAGCGGCCTGTCCATGTTTTATCAAAGTTGCGGCTTTGGTTAAGGGGGTCTCTGCCGGTGTCATGAAATAGTATGTGGAGCCTGCGGCAAGAGCTACTACAACTATCAATACAAGCAGATGCCATGACTTGAAACCAGCTCTGGTGGCTGTTGTTTTCTTTTGCGTTTCAGGTTCGTTCAATCCTGTTTCAGTCATGTCGATCATAGATATAGATGCGCTATCAAAGTTATAATAGCTTGAATATGGTCGTCGATATCAATCTAACGCCCACCGCCTCGCACGTGGACATTGTTCGCACCTGGGAGGCGGCTGACACGGGCGCGGAAGAGCTGAATAGGTCTTTGCCTGCGCGAACCTGGGGCACAGCGAGCGAATGCATGGCTGGTGCTCTTTTAGTGCATGGGCTGGGAGCGCACTCAGGCTGGTTCGAGGGCTTTGGACGGCGCTTGAAGGTAAGAAGGATATATACAGTCGCCTACGATCAGGTCGGCTTTGGACGGCGGCGCCAACAGGTGTTTACATCTTACAATCAGTGGCTTGACGACATAAACACAGCCTTTGATTTCGTGCGCGCCACAATTGGGGAAAAACCGCTTTATATCATGGGAAATAGTATGGGTGCGGCCGTGGCATTACGGGCGGTGAGCAACGGTGACATTTCGCCTAAAGGGATCGTCTTAATGTCACCAGGTTTCGATGGAAATTGGGGTGCCTTCACTTTACCGTATAGAGTGAGAGCGATCTGCCAGGCCCTGACTCAACCAGACACAGAGATAGACTTGCCCTATTCGACCGATCTTGTCACCAGAGATACGTCTGTGCGCCAGTGGATCAAGAATGATCCGGAACGGCGATTTAGGCTTCCTGCTCGCATGCTGCTTGAGCTGCTAAAGCTCACAAGTGACCTGGCAAGCCGCTCTCGGAAAGTGCGGTGCCCTGTGTTGATGCTCAACGCCGGCGTAGAAAAAATCGTAAACACCGACGTCAGCGACAAGTTGTTCAACGGACTGCTATGTCCAAAGCAGAGAAAGATTTTCACGGAAGCCTGGCACGATCTGATGTTCGACCCGGTCATCGATGAGATGACCGACGGGGTTGTTGCCTGGATTAAAGAGACTTCGCGTTAGTAGGCAGCACCATATATGATGCATCTTGCCTATCCGGGAGCGCAGGCGTCCCGCCTGCATCTGACTTCTTGGGAGCCAGCAGCTCCTCCATTTGCCGCCTTCCCCCTTTAAAATATCTTCATAATTGAGCGGGATCGCCACGCTGTTTGAAAGCCGCGAGGCTGCAAGCTCTGCTGCCTGGCGCCCTGGCAAGGTTGGCAGCTGCCCCTACAAAGTTTCTTCACCTTTGACAAGCCGGGAACTGGCTATAATGTAAGCTCGTCATTAAGACGCGGAGTCGGTGTCTACCCGGGTTTTGGCTTACGCGAGAGGAATAGGATGTGTCATCAATTCTAGCTACTCAGTTTTTTGAACGAGCTGCGCTACTGGGCGATCATGTCGCTGTGCGCTTCAAAGAAGGTAAAGGCGCTTATCAGTCAATGAGCTGGACGCAGTACGGCCAGTTGGTAAAGCAGATGACTTATGGCCTTGCGGCTCTGGGCATCAAAGAGAACTCATGCGTCGCCATCTATTCCAACAACTCCCACATTTGGATAGCGGCTGACTTGGGCACCGTATGCAATGGCGGTAGATCTGTGCCCATCTACCCGACCAGCTCTACCAGCGACATTCAGTTCATTATTCAAAACTCGGAAGCTGAAGTTGTCTTCGTGCAGAACGAAGCGATGCTCAGAAAGATAGCTGGAATCAGCGACCAACTGCCGAATATGCGACATATCGTCGTCATGGAGTTAGCTGCCGGCAAATCGCTCAGCGATGCAATTGAAACTTCGCATCCGGTTTCGCAGCACTGCCGACTTCTTACGGTTGCCGATCTGCTTACCGAAGGTTCGCAGTTGGCGGGCACTCAACCTGCACTTTTTGACGAGCGCTTGGCAAAAGTCAAACCCGGCGACGTTGCCACCATTATCTACACCTCCGGCACGACTGGAACTCCCAAAGGTGCCATTCTCACGCACTCAAATTTGATGGCTGTGATTGACGACATCCAAATGACGTTGCCGATCTCGGAAGAAGACGTTTATCTGTCATATTTGCCTCTGTCCCATGTTTTCGAGCGAGTGTGCGGCGAATTTTATTGGATGTCTCATGGTGGGGAAATTGCTTTTGCAGAAAGCATAGAGACCATGGCCAAGAATCTGGGCGAGATAAACCCGACCATGATGCTCGTGGTGCCCCGCGTTCTCGACCGAATTTATGCCAAGGTGAGAAGCGGCATTGAGGGTGCTTCTGGTAACGCTCGCAAGCTCATTGATTGGTCGCTGGAAGTGGGCAAGGAAATGGTGCAGTGCAAGTCTGACGCTCGCAAGCCATCAGCAATCTTGAAAGCGAAACATTTCATCGCTGAAAAGGCCGTCTTCAAAAAGATGCGCTCCCGCATCGGCTATCGGCTGCGCCTGGTCGTCTCAGGTGGCGCCCCTGCAACCGCGCAAACGATTGAGTTTTTCAACTCCATCGGCATTGAAACACTCGAAGGATACGGGCTGACCGAAACGAGCGCACCGGCTACGGTGAACCACATCGGGCGGGTAAAAGTTGGTTCTGTCGGTCCTTGTCTTCCATCGGTCAATATAAAGCTAGCCGACGACGGTGAGATTCTTCTGCGAGGACCATCGATATTCAAAGAGTACTTCCAAGCGGAAGCAGCCACCAAAGAAGCTTTTGTAGACGGCTGGTTCAAGACCGGCGACATTGGCACCGTAGACGGTGATGGCTACGTACGCATCACTGACCGCAAGAAGGACCTGATTGTCAATTCGGCGGGCAAAAATATTGCTCCGCAGCGAATTGAAGCCATTCTTAAAACAGTGCCTTTTGTAAACCAGGCAGTCGTCTTTGGCGATAAGCAAAAGTCGCTCGTATCTCTTCTTACACTGGACGAGAGCGCGATCATGGAATTCGTCCGAGAAAGAAATTGGGACTGCCAGGCGTATTCAGAGGCGATCAAGCATGGCGAGCTAAATCAGTATTTGCGCAAGGAGATTCAGGCGCGCTCAAGTACTTTAGCCGAATACGAAGTGGTGAAGCGCTTTGCTATTTTGCCGGAAGATTTATCCGTGGACGGCGGTGAGTTGACGGCGACCTTGAAGATCAAGCGCAATGTGATCGCCAACAAATACACACCGGTGATCGAAGCCCTGTACCGAGATGGGCCGGTGGATGCCGCCGCTCTCACGGCTGGCAAGCAGGTAAGTGTCCCGCGATGAACGCGGTGGTGTGATCTTTGCGATCATCTACCTACTGATCTTCTAGGCTTCTATCGTTTCCCGAACGTCAGCTTCAAGTAGTTCGAATTGAGTGATCCGGACAGGCGGACGGTTAGGAAAGGATGCGGTGATTTCCAAAGTACCGCCCATTGCTTGTATGAAGTCACGCAGGGTGCTGACATACATATCTGTCCGGTGCTCAATTTTAGATACTGCAGCTTGTTTGACGTGAAGTTTCTCCGCGAGTCGCTGTTGCGACTGCTGCATTGCCTTGCGCAATTCCTGCAAACCCATTTCTTCAGCAATCAGTTCTTCTGCCCGTCTTTCTACTTTTTCTCTTCGAGCGGGTGGAAGTGCTTGAAGGTAGTCATTTAGTGTCTTTTTCATTTTGGTTTTTCCTTCTCAAGCATCCTTGCCTTCTGTTTTTTTACTTTCAATTCAGCTAAATGCTTATCGAATCTGGCGTCTGCTATAGGAATAGTTGTCTTATACCAGCGATTGTCACCGGTTTTATTGCCACCAACAAGCAAGATTGCGTGGCGGTCCGGATCGAATGCAAATAATATTCGCCACGGTTCGCCTTGATACTGAACGATAAGCTCCTTCATTTGTGAATGTTTCGAATCACCTATATTGCCTACTCTGGGCCGTCTTAAAGCTGGGCCAAATGCAGCTAGCACTTTTAGCGCCGCCGTAATTTCGTCCTGGAGATCGTCTTCTTGAGCATGAAACCATGCGGAAAAATCTTCGTCAAATTCGATTATCCATTCCATAGAAGGAATTATATTCCATAAAAGGAATATTGTCAACTTTGACGATCACATCGCACTTCTTCAGGCACGTGAGCCTTTAATCAGCTCCACTAAGCCTTGATCGCGCTAAGGCGTGGCTGTGGGCTCGCCTGCGCCTGCCGAATAGATAGACCGTTCGACTGGTTTTGGCGCACCTGTCATGGCAATGGCTTTATCGCGCATATCACGGAGCGCTTTCCTTGTATCAGGTTCGCAGACCTGTGCCAGACCTTTGTCACACGCAACTTTGGCTTGGCGGTCATAACCCCATGAAAGGCAGCTTTGAGCAATTAAAGCCAAGGTTTTGCTGTCAGATGAACGGCGCTCGATCAAATGATCGGCAAGGTCCCTTCCTTGATCAACTGCACCTGCACCGCTGCCAACAAGCGCATTAATCATGCTCAAATCTTCACTAATTGATTCTCCGCCAATCTTCTCTATTGCCAGCAGCTGAGTGGTGGCAAGGTCACTTTGCCGGCTGCCCACCAGGGCATAGAAAAGATACTGCCGAGCAGCTCTGTCGTTACGATTCATACGCACTGCTCTCGTCAAGGCGGCAAGAGCATACTCCAGTCTCTGCTGCTCCAATGCTTTATATCCAGTGCTCAAAAGCTCAGGAAAAGGCAGGTTAGCAATTTGCTCCAATTCAGATTTGCTCAGAGGTTTTTTTCGAGCTTCCTTTGTGATCGAGACAAACGTAGATCGCTTCATTTCCTTCAGACACATGCGCAGTTTTTCTCTTGCTTGCTCCAGACTGGGATTCAATGCCATAGCCTCTTTCAGGTCCGCAGCTGCGCTTTCAAACTGTCGTTCAGCAAGAAAAGCTGTTGCTCGCAGGTAATACGCTTGCGCATTGCGCGGATCGGCTTTGATCGCTTTGCAATAATCTTCCATAGCCGTGATCTTGTTATTGCTAAGCTGGCTATATAAGCCATGTTTGAGCAGGGCGGCCGCATTGTCTGGATTTTGAGCCAACACTCTATCTAACTGCGCTATAGCCTCGGCATACTTCTTGCGGGAGGCAAAAAGGTCTGCTCGGGCGATCATGTATTCATGCGACCGCTGGGAGTTGCCGTTTGCTGCTAGTTTCAGGTCGTTCAGGGCGCCACTGTAATCTTTCAATTGAGTTTTGACTGTCGCTCTGCCGGCAAAAAATTCTGCGCCGGGGCGGAAGCCTGACATGGAAGAGATTCGTTCGTAGTCCTTGAGAGCCGCTCTAAAGTCACCGCATCCGGTGCACAAGGCAGCTCGTGTGAGGTAGAGATCTGCTAATTCCTCTCCTGACACCTCTCCTGACACCAGCCCTGACACCTGCAAATCGATCGCTTGATTGATGTCTTTCAAAGCGGCCGGCAGCTTGTTGAAATGGGCAAAATGAGCGCTTCTACAGGCATAGGCGACGCTGAGCTTAGGATCAAGCTGAATCGCCTTATTGAAGTCGAGCAGATCCTGTTTATAGTCACCGAGCAATTCATGCACTCGCCCTTGCTCGACCAGCGCCTTCGCACTGGCAGGATCTATCTCGACGGCCGCAGCACAGTCGGCAAGAGCCCGTCCATAACTTGCTTTCGCCTCATAACACCTGGCTCTCTGGATCAGTGCCTCTGCATTGTGTCTGTGATGATGCAAACACTCATTTATCTTGGCCAGAGCGAATTCCGTTTGGCCTTTCTGCAAGTAAGCACAGCTAAAATTGATCAGATTCTGCGGTCTGCGGGAAAGAAGATCTGGTTTTAACCTTTCAATCATGGTCAGATCGTCGATCGTAGTGGCGCTGCGGCCCAACCGGCTACCTAATGTAGCCCGAGCCTGCAGAGCATCCACGTTGCCGGCATCGATTTGCACAGCATGGCTGTAATCGTCAAAGGCTCTCTTGAAGTTGCCGGTGCATTCATAACATTTCCCTCTGAGCAAGTATGCGCCTGATGAATCATGATCGAAAGCAATCGACTGCTGCAAAGATTTTATGGCGCCATAATAATAATGTTGATCGAACTGAGTTACAGCCGATCTATAAGCGTTGACAGAGTTTTGAACGGCACAGGCGTGGAGAAAAACGGCGAATCCAACGATGGTGCAGATAGAGCCTGCCAGGGCCCACATGTTTCTCAGAAGCACTTGCTTAAGTCGGGTGCCAACTTTTTGCGCGCTTTGCAAGGGCGATTCGATGGATCCGATGGTTTCGCTCTCTTGCTTCAGGCAGCTTGGATAATCCATCGACTTGTGGTTTCCACTTTGGCGAGGCGACGGTCGTTGCACAGCTACTTCTGTTGATTGTTGGCCAGGCGTATTCGGGCGCTGCCCTCTGATGCGATTCCAGGTCTGACGTGGCTTAGGTGGGCTCATATCGTATAGCGGCGACAGGCTATCTTTTGCCTCTTGCTTGGCTGGAAGCAGCCCTTGCTGGCTGCTCGTCCAGCCCATGCGATTCCACGTCTGAATCGGTTTAGGCGGATTCATATCGTAATGTGGCGACAAGTCAGTTGTGGCCTGCTGCTTAGATGGAACCAGACCATCGGAGCCAGGCTCGAAATTGATTAACTCTTCTTCGTCTGCGATTGTTTGTTTCAGCACTGTATACGCCTCCATTTAACCAACTTTGGTGATCTCAGCCAAAGTCGTTTGGTTTGTGGAGAAATTTTCTCTTCTGAAAGCAGCTCTATCTGGGCTTTCTGGGTGCAGCACTGAGGATGGTGCTGCTGCTGGTGAAGTTTTCTTCCGCGCCTTTGTAGCAGAACACATGGTTCCTGAAAAGTTATGCCCGAGAGAATGTCAGCCGGTAACCGACATTAGAGGAGTTTAAATTCGAATAGTGTTCCCGACCGCCATGTGCGGGAAGCAAGCGGCAGGCGGCATGCGTTCCAGCGCCGCCGTAAGCGCTGGTGGCTCTGCAAGTGACACCAGTTATGGTGGCGCCGAGGGCTCCCCCTCGCCCGCTTTGTAAATCGACAGCTCAGCAGGCTTGAGCTTTTTCTCTGCCAGTTTCTTGACGGCAGCATCGCGCAGTAGCTTCAAATTACCTGCTTTTTCTATGTCCGGCGTATGCTTAAGGGCTTTATCGCACGCCGCTGCTACTTTGTCGTCATACTCCCAGGTTGAGCAATTTTTCGCGATTAGAGCAAGAGCGACGCCATCTGTTCCATACTTTTCTATCAAATGGTCAACAAGCTTTCTTGCTTGTTCATTGGCGCCAGCATCGCGAAGAGCCTTGACGAAGCCAATTTCATCCTCCACCTTTAAATCACCCATCTCTTCAAGAGCCAAAACCTGTGTAATGGCAAGATCCGGCTGATCATTCACCGCTAAAGCATGAACGAGGTATTGTCTGGCTGTCTTATCATTGGGATATTCTCGTACCGCTTTCGTCAATGCAGCCAGGGCATATTCAAACTTTTGCTTTTGCAAAGCCTCATAACCTTTTTCCAGCAGCTGCTGCAAGCCCATGCCGGCAATCTCGTTCTGTTCTGACTTTGTCAGCTCCGGGCGAATAATCTCTGCTGGACTGGTGGCAGCCAGAAGTTTGGACTGGTAGACGCACGTCTGCAGTTTTTCTTTTGCTTCCAAGAGTCGAGGATCCAGTGCTAATGCTTGCTTGAAATCGGCTGCTGCGCTGTCAAATTGTTTGCTGTCAAAATAAGAGATGCCTCTGCGCAGATATGCTTGTGGGTTATGCGGATCGGCTTTAATTGCTCTAAAGTAATCGTCCATTGCCGTAATTCTGTTGTCGCTCAGTTCGCTGTACCAGCCGTGTCTAAAGAGCGCCTCGGCGTTGTTATGGTCTTCAGCCAAAACCTTATCTAACTCTGCCAGTGCCAGCTTGTAATTCTTAGACGCGGCAAAAATATCGGCTCGTTTGATCAGATATCGAGATCTATTTTGCGGTTCAACGGTGGCAGCCTGACTGACGTCTTTCAAAGCTCCATCGTAGTTCGACAAGTGAGCTTTTACATCTGCTCTGTCTAGGTAGAACTCGCCTGTGGGTTTGAAATCTTCAAGAGACACAGCTTTCTCATAGTCATTCAGTGCACCCTTGAAGTCACCAATTCTGCTGAGCAAGAGAGCACGCGCACAATACATCTTGGCTGATCCCTCAAGCTTTACGGCTTGATTAGCTTGACTGATCGCAGTGGCAAACTGATAGAAATGCAGAAGATTGGAAGCCAGATATGCGTGGGCGGCGGCAAGATCAGGATCAAGCTCGAGGGCTCTGTCTAACTCGGGCTTATCATGGACGTAATCATTGAGCAGCTGATAGGTGTTTCCCAGCTCAGCATGAGCCAGCGCGTTACCAGAATCGTAGTGCACGGCATTTTTGCAGTCTATTAGCGCATCTTGATAGTCCTTGATAGATTGATAGCATTTGGCTCGCTGCACCATGACATTGGCATCAGTCTTGTAGTGTCTCAGGCACTCATTGATTTCCGCCATGGCCAATTTGTCGTAGCCGGTCAGCAAGTAGGCCTGGCTGAAATTGATCAAAACCTCTGGTTTTTGAGTGAGAAGCTCGGGCTTGAGTTTTTCTACTTTTGCCAGATCATCAACTGCTGTTTTAGCTAAACCAAGCTTTATGGCAACGGCGGCGCGCTCCTGAAGAGCTTCTACGTTTGTCGGATTCAGATTCAGCGCTTGATTGAAGTCATCAAATGCCCGCTTAGGGTCGTTGGTGCTTCTGTAAGCCATGCCTCTGTATATGTAAGCGTTTGAATAGTAGCGGTTGAAAAAGATCGCTTTATTTAAAGACTTAATTGCTTCGTAATTTTCATGTTTTTGGAAATGCTCCAATCCCTCTTTGTAACATGATTTTGAATTGATAAGGGCATAGTTGGCCAGCATCAGCGCACCACATGTGAGGCCTGTGGTGATACCAGCGACAAGAAACGCGTTGTTGACAATAAAGCTTCCTAAAAGCGAAACGAGGATCTGAGCTCTCTCAAGATTGGTCTGCATCGAACCAATTTTCTTCTGTTCCTGCTTGAGGCTGTCGGTAAAGTCCATGAGTTTATGTGTTCCGGTGGCACTCGGTTTACGTGGCACCGTTTGTGATGGCATGTCCGTCGCGGCCTTGTTGGACATCAAATTGTCTTTCTGCACCGAATCTGGTGCGGTGGTTGATTGTGTTGTCACATCTGCTGACGATTGAGAGGATTCACGCGAGACTTTCGCAGTCTTAGGGGCATTCAAGTCGTAGCGTGAGGAGAAGCCCGGTGATTGGCCTTGCTCTGGATCTTGACCTGGATCTTGTTCTGGATCTGGTTCTGGATCTTGTTCTGTGGCTAGCGCTTCGCTGGGCTCGGTCGAAGACTGAGCTTGTGCTTCAGTTTGTGCTTGAGCTTGTGCTTCAGTCGCTTCAATCGCTGCTTTACTGTCAGCCTGAGCAGGCGGGGCTTTTTCTGATGTGTCTGTTGCTGCTGGAGTGGAAGGTGCAGAAGGATCCCCAAAGCGCCAGATTGTATCGGTTGGTCCAACCGCGCCTCCTGGACCTGAAGGTCTCGAGTTTAGCGATGCAGAAGTTGAGGCTGATGAAGATTCAAGGTGGGGATCATCATCATCATCTTCTTCTGGTGCAGATGGGAACTGTTTTAGGTAAGTCCAATCCAGTGGCGCCGATGATGGCGGTTCGACGTTCGAGTCCGTCGGTTTCGATGGCGAAGGCGGTTCCACCTTCGATTTCATTGGTGACGATGGAGATTCAGCATGATCCTCTGGTGCAGATGGGAACTGCTTGAGAAAGGCCCAATCCACTGGTGCTGATGCCGACGGCGGTGGCGGTAGCGGAGGCGGTTCCACCTTCGAGTCTGGTGGTATCGATGCCGACGGCGGAGGGGTTGGAGGTGGTTCCACTTTCGACTCCGGTGGTGTCGATGGCGGAGGTGGTTCTTTCGACTGTGGTGGTGTCGATGGCCATCGCAGGCGCTTTCGCCATCGCGGTCCCACTTTTGACTCCTGCGGTGCCGATGGCGATGGCGGAGGTGGTTGCACTTTCGACCCCAGCGGTGTCGATGGTGATGGCGGAGGTGGAGGTGGTTCCACTAGTGGTTCCCGTTTCGACTCCGCTGGTGCAGAAGGCGAAGGTGGTGGCGGAGGTGGTTCCACTTTCGAGTCCGGCAGAGGTGTCGTTGGAGAAGGCGAAGTTGGTGGCGAAGGTGGTTCCATTTTCGACTCCGCTGGTGCAGAAGGCGAAGGTGGTGGCGGAGGCGGTTCCACTTTCGAGTCCGCTGGTGCAGAAGGCGAAGGTGCCAGCGGAGGCGGTTCCATTTTCGAGTCTGGCGGCGTGTCCGGTGGTGCCGATGATGATGGCGGCGGCGACGGCGACGGCGGTTCCACCTTCGAGTCCGCTGCCAACGATTCTTGTATCAGGTCAGGCGCGACAGCTAAGCCCGCGGAGGCAGCTTTGGATTGTAGTTCTGCCAGTTTAGCTTTGGCCCGCTCCCTTTTTTCCTCCAGTCTAAATTGTTTGGCGAATTCATCCTTTTCACGCTCCGCCCGCTTTTCCTCCAATTCAAACTGCTTAGCCAGTTCGTCTTTTTGAAGCTGCGCCAACCTCTCCTCCGCCTGAGCCTGAGTCGCTTCCTTCTCGAAGAGTTTGGCCAGAACTTCCTCTTCAGAGGAGCCGTGTTTTGCAGATTCAGACTCCATTCGACCGGCCAACTCAGCCACTTCTTCGTCGGTCAAATTGCGATATTTGGGTCCGCTCGGAATCGGACCAACCTTAGGTTTATCCACATCGTCGGGCATCTTTCCAGATGCTCTCAGGCGTGCTCCAAGGTCCGCTGTCGGTTTGGATTGAGCATCATTCTTACGTTCTTGCCCGCTCTTTTTTATTGAAGATGATTGCCCGGCTTCGCTTTCTTCCGGTGAGTTTTTCTCCGCCACGACCGTACCGGCCTCCATGTGCTGAAACTCTGGCTTTGGTCCAAAGGCAGACAGCAGAGTGATTCGTAGCCTTAGGCTCCTGTATTGGTTATGCCCGCAGAGGGCTAAAAATCGACAGCAGCGCAGATAGCTGAGCCTGCAAGATTAAATGTGGATCAAATATGTCATCAACGCTTGCGTGTGTGATAGACCGGGTATAGTAAATAAAACTTTGCGTTGACCACCCCAAGGTCAGCGTAGGTTGTCCCGTGCCGTCCTACTAAATTGAATATGGAGATGACGTCGTGAATTCTACATTCAGAATCCGCGGCAGAAGACAAACCGCCTATACCCTTGCAGAATTTGGACCGACCCTGCTGATTGCTTTCTGCATAATCATATTGCCGGTCCTGGCATTTGGAATGGTTGGCGCCAGGTACATGTTTCTGCTGAACGCGGCTCGTGAAGCCGCGCAGTCAGCAGCGAGGGCGAAAACCTTTCTCACCGACATATCGCCCACAGATCGATCTGCTGTTCACATAGCCCAGGCTGCCGCACAAGTAGCGATAAACGCCATTGGAGGAGGTATGGTGTCGTTGACCAGCACTACCACTTATATCAAGATTTGTCCTAATGGAGGAGGTCCGGCTGCTGTCACCACCCCTGGTGCCAATACAGCTTTGAGTGCTCCAGCTGATCCAAACAACAATACCTACAGCTGCGAGGTAATCTGTAGCGGTACGATTCAGCCACTATTTCCAGGAGCTCCCAGTATGGCAGGCAGCTTGCAGGGGTTTAACGCACCAATAGTAACCACTGTTCGCAGTGACTGCTTTTTCGAAAACGTGTCCAACCTTAACCAGTGAGAATCTACGTCATGAAACGAGTTTTTTCGAGTCGCGCTAGAGGAGTCAGCGCTATGGAAGTAGCCATCGCCGCCTTTATAACCATAGTTGCCGCGGCTGTGGGTGTCGATATGACAATCTTGACGATGGGCTACAGTGTGCTCGATCAGGCCACAAGAGATGCAGCTCGAGCAGCCGGCTCCAGGCAAGATTCAATTAGCGCATTTCAAGCCGCACAAACTCAACTATCGATTCACCAGACAGACGGATTTTTCATTAAGCAACCGGTTCTCAAAGGGTTGGGCACGCCGGCACCAAATGGCACTCAACCATTCGTTTATCAAGACTTCGGTGGTGCACCGCCGGTGCCCGCCAATGCGTCACCGTATGTGATGGTAGTTTGCACTGAGGATATTCACCTGCCCATCAACATTCCTTTCTTCGGAAATAACATCAGCAGCTACACGAATGCCGCCGGCTATTTCACTCTGCAAAGAAACTACTTATTCCCCATCGTGCGTGAAAAATTCCATTAAACCGCTTTTCCCGCAAGCCTGAGTTACTTGCTTCGCACACCTTGAATCACAAAGCATTCGCTATTAAGAGAATTCCATGAGCAGCAAAAATACAATTAAAAACAGACGAAAGTCCGGATTAGCAATCACCGCGCTAATGGCTTTTATCGCCATTTTCATTATTTTGCCAATCGCCTTTTTTGTCTATGAGATGACTCAATACAATCTTTGTCAACAACAATTAAAGGCATGCGTCGATTCGGCGGCCCTTACCGCGGCGTGTTCAACGACCGCCTCAAACAGCAACAATCCTGCCACCACGCAAACCAACGCGATGAATCAAGCAGCCTATATGTTTGCCGCGAATAGCATTTTAGTTTTCCCTCTCACCACCACCCCAGCTTATTCATATGGGACCGCAAATCCTGTCTGGACACCAGTGGCCAATCAAGCGCAACTTTATTTTGAATTTCTCGATCCCGTAACCATGCTCCCGGTTCCATATGGCAGCCCGAACGGCAAGATTATGCGCGTGTTCGGATCTTTTGGCTTTGTCCCAGTTTTTAGTAACTTTGGCTTTGCCAATTTAGGCGTGGGACCATATGTGGTGGCAGAGACATCCGATGGCGGTTTACCCATGCTTGATGTAGTTCTGTGCTTTGATATCTCTTCATCAATGGATGATTTCACCAATACCACTCTGGTCAAGCGTTACGACAACGGTGGCGTCAACAAATATGCCCTTCCTCCCTCGATAAACGTTGCCGGAAACAACACAGTTCCAGGACCTCTGTATTACGCAATTGGAGGAACGAATACACTGGGTCTTTCTGCTAATGCGACCTACCCTCTGGACCTACCAACCGTATTGACTCCGGGTCAGGGTGTTCTGCAGTTTGATACCGCCGGTCATGGCACTCATCATGGCGCTCCGGCACCATTACCTCTTGGTGGTCTAATCCTAAACGGATTTACCGATTGCGTCGTCAATCTAGACGGCACCGCCACTGAAAGCACAGGCATCACAGTCAACGGTTGCTTCTTTCCGCCCGATGACTTAGCCACACACAAAGGCATTGGTACTCTTGTTGAAGCAGCTCGGGGAAATCTGGAGAGTACGGCAATCGCTACTGCCGCCCACGTTCCCTATGCTGCCTGGGGGGTCACACCTACACCGGGATACTTCAACGCCTATTATCAGGCTTCCATGTCTGCCAACCAGGGCTTTCCCGATCCATCAGTGACCGTGCCTTTGCGTCACCCTATCGGAGACGCCATAGTGGCCGCCAAATCATTTTTTGGAATCCTCGTTAATGACGCTGACGTGCACTTTGGATTGGTCACATTTAGCGACCCGGCTGGCACTAAAGACTCCCCTGGAGACCCTGTGCATCCCGGATCATATTACGTTGGCAGCTATGCGGCAGATTCTCCAATCGTGTCCACTCCTTATCCGACCGATCCGATTCAACCGCCAAGACCGGCGATTTATCTCAATCCCACACTCGGTCCTGCCTTCAGCAACTACGACGGCAGTGGCAGCCCAGCAATCACAAGTGTCAATGGTGCACTGTGGACAAACACTGCCGGCACATTCAGCAGTGTCATGGCGGAAGGCGGTACCAACATCAACGATGCACTTGATCTGGCGCTGGCAATGCAGCTTGGATCAAAAGCATCCGATCCTTCATCCACTCCAAACGGCAGAGCCGCCATGACTCTGGGCAGACCCGGTGCGACAAGAGCGATTGTCTTGTTCACCGATGGCTTGCCTAATTCGGCTGGAGACATCGGCGTCGGCGATCCTAAGTCACAAGCAGAGGCAACATTCGCCAAAGCTGCCGGCATTCCAATCTACACAATCGGATTATGTTTGACCCCTACACTGCAACCGTTGCAAACAACCGTGCTTACAGACAGCGGCGGAACAGGCATCGCTTTTCTGTCCGGAAATGGTGCCACCTTCACCCAAACGACAAACCCCGCCCAACTGAACGCAGTATTTCAGAATGTGGCGAGGCAGCTGGTGCAGTTGGTGCGGTAGGAGTCTCGAAGCGCCGTGATTGATGAGCGCACAGCTGAAACAAGACGATTATTGCCTATAGACATAAGTTTCGGCAAAAATTATGTCTATACGCAATAATTGTTGTTTTTTGGCGAGCAATTTCCTCTTCTCATCACTTAGACGACGACTCCACTTTCACCAACTCTGCTGTCTCAACGGGCGGTTTCTCTGTGATCAAGTCGGCATCCGGCTTGCTCGTCTTTGCTGGCGGATGAGCCAGCTCTACAGATCTGCGCGTCTCCAGTGACTGCTTAATCGCCTCTATCACTTTGACGTCAGCCAGACCTTCATAACCTGACGGGCGAGGAGTTTGGTTCTTCAAAATGCATTCGGAAAAATGGATCAGCTCAGGGGCAAATTGATCGCGCTTTGGTGTCTTATGGGTCTCTTCCTCATCTCCGCGCACCAGCATGTATTTCAACTCATCCACATATTCATATGCAGGGTCGACAGTCACTCTTCCTTCCGTCCCCACAACCTCGTACCTTGATATATCTGCGGCGCCAAAACTGCAGATGAAATTAGCCAATCTCTCCTTCGGGAATTTGAGCACCACGGCCACGGCTTCCTCAATCTCAGCAAATCGAGATTCATTGCTCTTGGCGGCAATGGCCATGACTTCCAGAGGTTCATCCTTGAAAATGTAGCGCGCCGCATTGATGCAATAAATTCCTATATCGAATAAAGGTCCTCCGCCATGTTCTTTCTCTGTGCGGATGTTGCCTTCCTTCACCTGCATCGTAAAGGAAGAGTTGAAAATGCGCGGCTCTCCAATCTTTCCCGAATGCACCAGTTCGACTGCCTTCATATTGGTTTTTTCGAAATGAAGGCGGTATGCAATCATCAGCTTGGTGCTGTTTTCTTCCGCTGCTGCGATCATTGCTTCGCATTCCCTGACCGACATGGCCATTGGTTTCTCGCACAGCACGTGGATTCCTTTGCTGGCGGCAGTAACGGAAAAATCTTTATGCATGTCGTTGGGCAAAGCAATGTAGACCGCGTCAAAGATATTGCTTTTCAGGGCACGCTCATAATCAGCGTAAGAAAAGCAATTTTCGACACCGTATTTCTTTGATAACTTTTCCAGCTTTTCAGAATCGTCGCTGACAAATGCAGTCAGCTGGGAATTTTCGCTGGCGTGCTCAAATGCCGGCAGCACAGCAGCCTGGGCTATGTGCCCCAATCCTACAACAGCATACCGAATCTTCCCTTCACTCTTGCCCATACTGCTCCTTACCCACAGAGGCGGGCGAGGTATTTTTCCATCGATATGTACGTGGATTATTTGCAGTAGTCACTTAGCCTACTCCCCGAGCCGCTATGAGAGTTATTATAATCGTCAAGGATCCTCAATCGATAGAGCTGATGCAGGGGAAAGGGGAGGGACGGCAGCGACCAATAAAGTGCGATTCAAGGTTAATTGCGTAGGAATGGAGATAGCAATGGAGATGCCAAAATGTTCGGAGCAGACTAAAAAGCTCACTGGTTGTGCCTTTTCATCATTTCTAAAAAATCTGTAAGAACCCTTGTCAACTTCCGGTTTTTGCACTACATTCTTCTCGGAAGGTTTCACTTTCCTTCGGTCGTGACGGTCAACTTCTGCCCAATTAGGAGGGGTTTGCGGCTTCAAAACGGTCGAATTTTGAATAGTTCCGTTTGACTCAAATTAAGCGGTCCTTGAACCGCATTAAAAGCAATAATGGAGTTTCAGCAAGCCTGAGACTCCTTGCTGTTTTTGGTTGCTCTTTTGCTGATTTATAGGCTTGTCGTAATGCCATTTGTCGTGTCTTTTCGTCCATGTTTTGTCTGCATGTTTCGCTGCCTGATCAGCCCTTCGGTAAACGTACTTGCACATATTGATTTTCGACATGCCAGTACAACTCTGGCTCGATCGCCTCTCTAAAGGCTTCGTCATGGCTCACCACCAGTAGTGCGCCGTTAAATTGGCTTAAAGCGTCTTCAATGCTTTCGATTGATTCAATATCCAAATGATTTGTCGGTTCATCGAACAAAATCAGATCGGGATTTTGAATCATAATGGCGGCAAGCTTCAGGCGAGTGCGCTCCCCGCAGCTCAGGCTGCTCACATCTTTATAGACATCGTCACCTGAGAATAGAAAACGGTGCAGAAATGTTCGCACATTCGTCTCACTTTGAGAAATCTGTGCCTGCTCAGTGAACCAATCTATTAGCCGGATCTGCTTGGGCCAGCTTTCTTGTTCTTGCTGAAAGTAGCTTATTCTGCCAAGACTGGATCGGTAAATGGAACCCACACGAGGTGCGATATTCCCCGCTATCATATTTAAGAGGCAGGACTTCCCGGCGCCATTTGCCCCGGTGATGACCACCCGCTGACCAGTGTACAACTGCAGATTCAGTTGCCGCAAAACAACAGAATCAGCAAAAGAAAAAGTGACATCCTTTAGTTCGAGCAAAGCTCGGCGGGAAAGTTGCGAATGGGCGAAATCAATTCTGATGCGTTGCCGGTCGCGCGGCTTGTCAATTCGCGTTTCTTCTTGCATCATGTGTTGCAATCGTTTTTCACGCGCCTTAGCTTTGGCGGCGACTTTCTTAGCGCGACCGCGGATGTAGTCATTTTGAGTGTTCTTTTCAGTGTGGCGGGCTTGTTCCTTGATCGCTAGAGCATCCTTTTGGATTTGCTTGTATTTTTGCTCTTGCACGCAATATAAGCGCCATTGATTTTTCAATGCCGACTCTTTCGCCTGTCTGTATTCGGAGAAGGAGCCACCATATTCAGTGAGGCTGCTTGATAGCTGGTCAATTTCGAATGTCTGATTGGTCACACAATCCAAGAAGTGCCGATCGTGCGAGACGATAAGAAATGCTGCCGATGATCCTTTTATGAGCCGCTCAAGCCATCTTACGCAGACCTCATCGAGGTTATTGGTTGGCTCATCCAGCAAAAAAATGTCTGGACGCTTTCTAAACAGAACGCTCAGCGCGATTTTCTGCTTTTCGCCACCGCTTAGCTCTTCCCCTTCAATGTTTTGGGGCAAGTAAGAAAGTTCTGCCCCACGTTCAAGGCGCACGCTGCCAGCATCCACGTCTGTGAGATCAGCGCAGATTCGCAAGAGCGTACTCTTGCCGCTGCCGTTAGCGCCGACAAGGGCAATGCGATGGCCGGGAGCCAGAGAAAAGGAAATATTTTTGAAAAGAGTGCGGTCGCCAAACTCTTTGCGCACACCGAAAAGTCGCAACATACAATGATATCCTCGCTAAAAGATTACTCGCCCGAAGTAAGACAGCCACGGCGTTTGACGCTGGGCGCTTCAGGAATGGAAGAGTGTTGTTAGCGAATCATCGGATCACTGCACGGAAAAGTCTCTCACTCGGTCACTTTATCAACAGACCGATATGCTTGTCAATCGCAAGTTTATTGGCTGTACTTTTTTTTGGTCCCATTTCTAACGCGATAGCTTTTGTGATTTTCTATATCTTTAACGTGCTAACAGCCTCTGAAAGCCAAGCAATTTAATCCGCATATCATTTTAAAGAGATAGCTTTTTCGATTTTCTATCTACTTTGAACCCTGGGGCATGCCACTACTGGTCGATCGTTCTCACGTCTGCCAATTTCGCGCGCGTTTCTGAGCCCCCCAGTGCTGCCACTATAGTCGGTGCCTGGGAAATCGCCTGGGCAATCTTTTGGGCGAGCTTGCCTCCGCCCCGCGCGTTCAAATGCACACCATCCACAAAGTCACCCCTGCCGAAAGCGGCATCATGCGACCACTCGACGAATGCACAGCCATTCTTAGCGCAAGCCGTTTGCAAACGACCTCGATAGTCCTGCCAGAATGTTGCCGGCAGCAACGACCAGTTCGATGCATCAAGAGGCATGCCTACGACAAGCACACTGATGCCTTGCGCGTTGGCGGCGGACAACAGCTTGCTAAAGCAGTCAAACTGTCGCTTATACATAGGGCCGTGTGAACTGCTGTATCGTTTTTTGTAATCTGTAGAATTATCAACGAAAAAATCCGCCATATGCGGTGTGACGACGCACTGTCCTGGTCTTATCAGGGCCATAGATTCATTGTTGGTGGTCAACAAAGGATCCTGACTGATTCGCTGCATCGGTTTGTTGCTTTGTTCCCCGCTTGGTCCCAACTTCTCCACGCTATCGGATTCGATGCGGCCGCCTCGCCAGGCGTTGCGAATCGGCATATTAGTGGCATACCAACTGATCTTCTCAACCGGATCAGTAAGCAGATCAGCGCTGACTGTCGAATCGCTGATGTAGGGTGAAAAGAAACGGAAAACTTCAGTCGAGGTTACCGAAGGCAGCTTGCTGTCGATAAAATCGCGAGGAGAGACTGTCACCACCATTAGCTTAGGGCTGTTCTGAGGCGAAAAGAGCACGCGACTGATCAGGTAATGATCGGAAATCATACTGCCGACCATGCCTATGGCAAAACAACTCGCCGGTAAATGTTCTTGCTTCAATTGACGCTCAACACTGACGCATTCGTGGTTCAAAACATAGTCTTGGGTTGAGTTCAGCAGATCAGCATCGGCTGCCTGTAACCCACCAAGCTGTGAACTGCCGAACAAAACTACATCAGGTGTCGACTTTCGGGACAGATAATTATTCGCCAGCCACCAACTTGCGCGGCGCCCGTTCTTTTTGGCATTATCGATGTCTCCCAGAGCTGACAAACTCAACTTTGGCTTTTCGTGTGTGCCACCAAAGTGAACAACGACATTGACCACTGCAAAAGCAAGCACTGCTAACGCAGCCGCGCTGCAGTACAATCGTGATTGGGCTGTGGTCTGTGCTTTCAAGTGAAGACATCTGGCAATGGCAATATCATGACATTATAGGTTCTTGCCCGACTTTTCCCATGAAAATAAACCAATAACCGTCTGCCGTCCGCCATCTTCGCCTGAGAATAAAAGAAGGATTATTTCCGTCCGCTGTCAGCGGTCTCGTGGGCGTCTTGCGCTTGCGAACTTTGCAGTTGCGCCGCCGCTGTCTTTGCGTGGAAGACTCTGACAATGAACTGCTGCAGATCATCCATGTAAGTAAAAACAACCGGTACCACAATCAGTGTCAGCAGAGTCGACATAAACAAACCACCGACGACGGCAATGGCCATTGGTGCACGAGCTTCCGCACCTGCTCCCAGCGCCAGGGCGATTGGCAGCATGCCGGCGATCATGGCAGTTGTGGTCATTAAGATTGGGCGCATTCTGGTGCGACCGGCGTTCAGTATGGCATCAGCACGGCTGTGCCCTTTTTGCATAGCCACCAAACAATATTCAACCAGCAAGATGGCGTTTTTTGTCACCAGACCCATGAGCATAACGATGCCGATCAAGGCATACATTTCCACCGGTTTATGAAATGCCACCAGACCAAGAAGCGCACCACCAAAGGAAAGGGGCAAAGACATCATGATTGTGAAAGGCTGCAAGAATCCTTTGAAAAGAAGCACAAGCACAGCATAAATGAGAAGCACACCAGTGATGATGGCATAGCCAAAGCCACCAAAGATATCCTGTTGCGTTTCGGCGTCACCTGACGGGTGATCGCTTACCGATTTAGGCATGTTCGTCCAGGCAGGCAACTTGTGGATAGCTTGAATGGCCTGTCCCAGTGACATATCAGAGCCGAACTTGGCGCTTATCGTAATCTGCCTGGCCCGATCGTAACGTTCGATCTTGAACAATCCGCTGTCAATTGTCACTTTCGCTACACTGGATAATGGAATCAGGCGGCCGCCGTTGCCCGCCACTTTTAAATTGCCTATAACAGACATTTTGTGCCTGAACTTAGGATCGAGCTCGACAATGATCGGAATCTGGCGGTCGGGCAGATCAAACTTGGCCCGATTGGCGTCGACATCGCCCAGAGTGGCAACCAGGGCGGTTCGAGCGATAGCCTCTACTGATACGCCCTGTTCGGCGGCGCGAGCAAAATCGGGAACGACAATGATTTCGGGGCGGAAGGCTGATTGATTTGACCGTATGTCGGTGAGCTGGGGAATGCTGCGCACTTGCGTAAGCAGTTTCTGGGCAGTCTCATCGAGTGCCACCGGGTCATAGCTCGTCAACAACACCTGCACAGCCCCCGATCCCCAGCCGCCTGTGAAAAAGATGCGCGCTCCCGGCACCGTTCGCAGAAGCGGACGAATCGCTTCTTCGAAATCATCTTGAGACAACTTCCGTTGGTCACGTGGTTTGAGAACAATTTGCAGCCGCCCCTGATTGACCTCGGAGTCTTTGCCTGCACTGGCGAAGATTGTTTCTATTTCCGGTCTGTTTTTGAGGAGCTCACTGACCCGCTTGACCTTGTCTGCGGTTTCATCCAACTGCGAACCCGGTGGCAGTTCCACGATGATCGATGAGCTGCCACGATCGATGCGTGAAACCAGCGATGTAGGAAGATGCTGGAACAAGACGATTGAGCCGGCAAAGAAGATAATGCCCAATACCACAGTCGTCAACCTGTGCTTAATCGCCACATGCAGACAGTTTTCGTAGAAAATTTGCATTTTCGGTTGACTGCCGTCACCTTCCTTATGTTTATGGGGCTTCAGCCAATAGGCTGCCATCACCGGTGTGACCAGTCGAGCAACCAGCAACGAGCAGAACACAGCCACCGACACTGTCAAGCCAAACTGCCTGAAATATAAGCCAGGAATGCCGCCCATGAATGCCACCGGCAGAAATACCACGACAGCTGCCATTGTTGTGGCCACCACAGCCAGACCAATCTCGTCGGCCGCATCTATGGCAGCCTGATATGGAGTTTTGCCCATGTTCATGTGGCGGACGATGTTTTCAATCTCGACAATGGCATCATCTACCAGAATGCCGATTACCAGGGCTAATCCCAGCAAAGACATATCGTTGAGCGTGAAATCAGAGGCCTTTAAATAAGCAAACGTCGGTATTACAGACAGTGGCATAGCAAAAGCCGAAATCAGGGCTGCGCGCCCGTCTTTCAAAAACAACCAGATAACGATGACAGCAAGAACGGCACCCAGCAAAAGGGCCTCAAAAGTAGCCGAGCAAGACTCGCGAACATATTTGGCGTCGCTGAAAGTGCGCTTAAACGAGACATCGGGCATGCGTTTTTGCAGATTGCCGAGAACTCGCTCAGCGTCTTTTTCCACATCGACAATGTTTCTGCCGCGGCGGCGAATAATCTCAAAACCGATAACTCGCTTGCCATCGAGATACGCTTTGGTACGAATCTCGGATACTCCATCTGTGACGGAGCCCAGGGAGCTGAGCTCAACCCATCTGCTGCTGGGCAGCACAATTCTGGTGGCCCGCAGAGCCTCCACCGTGGGCACACTGCCAAGCGTGCGAATCGATTGCTCGGCCCCGCCAATCTCGCCGCGTCCACCCGGCAGGTTGATGTTGAGCAAGCGCAGTTGCGTGTTCACCATATCGGCAGTGACACCGAGCGCCTCCAGGCGCACAGGATCGAGAGTGACGTTGATCTGCCTTTGCACGCCACCAAATCTGTAAACGTTGCCGACGTTTGCCGTAGCCATCAGTCCTCTGGTTATGTCGTTGTCGACTAACCAGCTCAACTCCATCGGCGATCGCTTGTCTGAGGAAATAGTGTAAGTAATGGAAGATCCAGAAATCCAATCATCACGGGTGATCGACGGCTCATTGATTTCTTGCGGCAGCTGCTGGCGAATCTTGGTCACTGCCTCTCTTACGTCATTGGCAGCCCGATCACTGTTGGTGCCCAGTTCGAACTCTACGTTGGTGTAGGAAGAACCAGTGGAAATCCAGGAGTGGATGTGCTTAACGTTGGGCACGCCGGAGACTGCGTCTTCAATTTTGCGCGTCACTTGCGCTTCCAATTCGGCAGGGGCGGCACCACTTTGGCCAACTCCGATTGAGACGGAAGGCACATCGACATTAGGCTGTTCTTCGATGCCCAGATGGAGCAAGGCATCGACTCCCGCGATCGTGAGCAGAAAAAACAACATGATCGACGGAATCGGATTGCGAATGCACCAGGCGGAAATATTCCAGTTCATTTGCCGACTCTGACTATATCGCGATCAGAGAGGAAGCGGGCGCCTTCATTGATGATAACTTGGCCGGGTGACAAACCTTTCAACACTTCTGCGGTCGTATCTGTGCGTGCACCCAAAACTACGGCAATACTGGCAGCCCGGTCACCATCGAGGGCAAAGACGAACGATTCGCCGTTGCGCGTGACTACACTGCGAACGGGCACCGTGATACCACTGTGCTGGCCCAGGTCGACCTGACCACGAACGAACATGCCTGGTTTCAAACCGGCATCGGCAGGCAGTTTGATCCGCACCGTCCCTTGCCTCGAGAGAAGATCGACTTGCGGGCTGACCAGGCTGACCCGACCGACAATGTTGCCATCATTCTCGTTGGTTGAGATCTTGACCGCTTGCCCAGTTTTGAATTTGCTCAAATCTATGTCAGGCACTTGCGCTCTAAGCTCCAGCCGATTAAGGCGAATGAGAGAGAAAAGAGGCGCTCCGGCGTTGGCGATATCACCGATGTGAGCATCGCGTTTTGCCACCAACCCATCATCGGGAGCTTTGATTACTGTTTGCTTGATCTGCTCTTCAAGCTGCTCGATTTGCCCGCTTGTTTCGGCAATTGTTGCTCTCGAGATAGCGATGTCTTCGGAGCGGCCGCCGCGCTGAGCCTCCAACAGTTTCTCCCGCGCTTGATTGGAAAGAGCACGCGCTGCTTTGATCTTGGCGTCGGACATAGCCAGCTCCTGGCGCGCCGCGTCGGCTGCCAACTGCTTGGCCTCTCCGTCTACAGGACTGACGGCACCGGTGTCGGCAAGAAACAACCACCGTTTGGCGTTGGTCTCGGCGTTTGTCAGGTTGACGTTGAATTCTTTCCTGTGTGCCTGTTCCTCATTAATGTTGGCTTCTTCCTGGGCCAGTGTGGCACTGAGGGCGTTAATGTCTTCGCTGCGATTGGGTTGAATCGCTTTTTTGAAATTGGCTTGGGCGGAACTGAGCCGAGCCTTGGCCTGAGCCAATTGAGCTTGCAGCACACCAGAGTTCAAGGTGGCCAGAATTTGCCCTTTCTTGACGTAGTCGCCCTCCTCGACGTTGACAGCCGTCATTCTCAAACCACTCACCTCAGCACCGATTGAGAGCGGATCCCAGGCCGAGACTGAGCCTGTGACGACAACGAAATCGTGAAGAGTGTCCAACTTCGCCGGGCAGGTGGTAACGGTCACCGCCGCTAGTGCCAGCTTGTCTGGCGCCGTCACTTTTGGCGTATTCATTTGCGTGAAGGCAAATATGCCGGCAGCAACAATGGTCACCGGCAATACTGTCAGCAAGACCAGCTTTGCCGGTCGGGCCGCGAAACCCTTGCGATCTAGACCTGGTGGACGCCCACTCCCTCTTTGTGTGAATTGACCGCTGCTAGCGCTGCTAAGAACGGCAGCGGTGCTCTCATCAGGTAATGGTGTTTTCTGATCTGTTGTCGCACCGATCGATGCAGGAGTTGAGTCTACCTTCACGATCTGCCCTCATCTAACTTTCGCTCTGCATTTTGATCACGCAGCAAAGCACAGCTGGTGTGCCGCAGAAAGCTAGACAATTATGAGACAAATCAAAAGGACAACGCCGTTTTTTGATATTCCCTTAATGTCAGTCACGCCTTCTTGGCAACATGTCAATGGTATCAGAAGTGCGGCTCTTTTATGTAGCTGCTAATTTTGGGAACGCCTCCCAGTGTCAGAGATAGAGGCATTTTCACTGACTTGTATGAAATTTTTCCAATACTGAGATGAACGGTTACCTAAACCACACTTTCTGTCAAACTCGGTTGAGGCGACCAAGAGGAATATCATGTCGAGTGGAAAAATGCCCCGCATTGTCTATTACGGAGCTGATGCTGGCGGCAAGTCGACGAACTTGCAGTACATAAACCAGGTGTTGCCCCAAATCGAAACAGATGCTGCGGGTAACATTACCAATGCTCCCAGTTGTGGACCGATCATGGTTGACCGTCTGATTCCCAAGTTCATCAAAGTGGGCGACGAGGTCGTGCTCAACTTAGAACCGGTCAGTGCGGATCAAGCACCGATCTACAAATATATGTTGCTGCACTATGGCACCGTAGGCGGTATCGCCCGCACCATCAACAACTATGCCTTACCGCTTGAGCTGAACGATCCGGGTTATCGAATCATCATGAATGCCGATGCCATTGTATTTGTCGTTGATTCCGATCCTGGAAGAATGGAGGCCAATAAACAAGCGGTCCATACTCTCACTCATCTGGAGCAGGTAACTGCGAACATAGTTGTTCAATATAACAAACGGGATTTAGAAACAGCTCTGCCCTTGGAAGTGCTGAGCAAGGAATGCAACCCGTGGCAGGCAAGAGAGTTGGAGGCGGTTGCGGCGCAGGGATTAGGCGTGCTTGGAACCAGTAAGGCCTGCCTGGCACTGCTTTTTTGATTGAAGAGATTGCACAGACGGCCTACAGAAAGAGGACCTTACGGTCCCCTTCCGAAACTGTATTTGCTGTGCCAAGCTGCTGGATCTAGCTGAGCGCTGTAGCGTTAGCTGTGCGGTCCGCTTTGTCAAGGGCTGCCACTCTAAGCACTCTTGACCGCCCTGCTTCAAGAACGAAGAGAGCCCCGTCTGAACCAAATGCGACACCAGTGGGATTAACCAGTCCAGTCAAGAAGAACTCGCTCTTGCCTTCGCGATTAACTCTAAGCACGCAACCGGAGCGCCCGGCTGTGACGTAGAGCCTGCCCAGGCTGTCCATCGACAGGTTGCCGTCGTAGCCGTCGGCAAAATTGAAGCTTTCAGGCTCGGCTACCACTACTCTGGCTATTTCGCGGCCATCCAGTGAACGTTTAACTACCGATCCGGTGGCATGCTCAAGACACCACAGGAAGCCATCAGGATCGAGAAGTAATCCCTGGGTTCCATGACCTGGCCCGCCAATGAGGACTTCATATTCGCCGGTGCGATCGATTTTGAAGATGCCACCGGTGTTAGAGGGGAAGTTACTGACAAAAAGCTCTTCTCTTGTACCAATGGCCAGATCGGACAAGAATGTGCCACCACCGGTCAGGCTGCCGTCGAGCTGAGCGAGAATGCGCCCACTCTTGTTTGGATCGATGCGATAAACGGTGCCCTGAATCGTGGCCACATAGAGAACACCCTTGCGATCGAAACGCAGTCCTGAGATGGTGCTGTTGCCCCGGATACGAGCATATTCGGTCAACTGCCCGGCTGAGTCTACAAACCAGACACTGCCGTCACAGGCAAAGTAGACGCCTCCAGGACCGGAAGCCATACGTGAGAATCTGTTTGAATAAGAGGCGTTCAGCTGGGAAAGAACACGCACTGCGTAGCCGCGCGGAGCATCGGGCAGATCGATAATTTGCATATCGGTAGAGGCGGTCTTGGACGGGCTTTCCTTTTGCTCCGGCACGGCGATACTTTCGTCATCATCTGGCACTTCGGCGGAGGTAATGTCGATGTGCAGAATTAGATGCAAAGGAATAAGGATGCGGCGTATGTGAATTTGGCCATCGCTTTCATGCGAGTATGACTCGACATCGATATGGTCGTGGTCCACCGAGAGCACACGGCCAGTGACGGTATTATGGCAACCCATTCCATACCAGATCTGGATCTTCTGCCTGTTTTCAACAAACCCTTGTAATCTGGTCCTGAAGCTCATAACAAACCCAAACCCCCAATGCCCTTGTCCAATAACCTTGAGATCACCTGGACCCCTCCATCAATCTTGTACCCATTCTGAGCGGTCCCACTCTTCCCTTTGTACGATCAAGGCGTGATTCCAAAACTGCTCCAGTTTATAGAAACCGCGCTCCTTCTCGTGTAGGACATGGAGGATGATGTCACCATAATCTAGTAAAACCCACCTTCCATCCTTCTTTCCCTCAACAGACCGCTGAGAGTACCCCAGCTTTGAAAGCTGTTCATCGACCGCATCCACGATCGCCCTCACCTGATTTGCCGTATCTCCTCCAGTTATAACAAAGTAGTCAGTAATTAGGGTAACCTGCCTAACATCCAGAATGATTGTTCCGTGGGCCTTTTTTGTTTCGGCAGCGTTAGCCGCCACAAAAGCAGCCTCGCGTGCTTCAAGCGAATGTTTTGCAGCTGATCTTTGTCCCAAATGAGTACGGCTCTTAAGGTTCAGTAATTTAGTTGTTCCCATTTTGCCTTTCATTTCACACGCCTTTGCCCAAGTTTTTAGCCAAGTTATTGCGAGTATAACTGAGGTCTTTCATGACGCATCAGGCGGCAATTTGTATGCTTTTTCAGAAACATGATTTTTTATGCGCAATATCTTGTCTCAGGGTGCAAGGTACTGTATCCTTCCCGTTTACGTGGTTTACTTGCAGAGCAGGGATATCACAAAACTCAGTAAACAAGGTGGTTTACTAACCTTAAAGGGACAGGAGGAAACTCAGTGAACAAAGCAGAACTCGCTGCAGACATCGCTCAACGCACCAACAACACGAAGAAATCCGTGGAAGAGATGCTGGCAGCTTTTACCGAAGTAGTGACCGAACAAGTAGCAAAGGGAGAACGCGTAACCCTGGTTGGATTCGGCACGTTTGAGCGTCGTAATCGTAACGCTCGCGAAACGAACAATCCACAAAAACCCGGCGAAAAGATCAAAGTGCCAGCCAAGAGAGTGCCGGCATTTGCACCAGGAAAGGAATTCAAAGAGAGAGTCGACCACAAGTAATTCTGCGGCCTGCAGCTCGTCTGAATTTTGGAGGGGAGGGAAACCTCCCTTTTTTCTTGGGCTGTTCTCTTTGCTATTCTTTCATCACGTCGGAATCGACAGGCTGCTCCGGCGGCTTACTCTGCTTCTCTGGTGGCGAGACCTCATCACCTGGGTCGGCAGTGCCACCCAGATCCGGTGCCGGTGAGACAACAGGTGGTGCCTGATTGGCCGGTATTTGAGAGGCCGGATTGGGTAAAGGTTGGCTGTGCAA
>Ga0182024_10002204_pt1 | contig 48847 bp, 47 predicted proteins | sample P32metaG_FD_120480 | JGI IMG/M metagenome (GOLD analysis project Ga0182024, IMG submission 120480) | Permafrost microbial communities from Stordalen Mire, Sweden - P3-2 metaG (Illumina Assembly) | ecosystem: Environmental > Terrestrial > Soil > Wetlands > Permafrost | place: Sweden: Stordalen...
AAGAACGACGGTGGCGCGAGCTTCAGCTTGCAGCGTCGGCTTCAGCCGACGGTCTTCGCGCTCACAGAATTCCGGCGAATGTGCGGCGAAGCCTGGGCTGTTCTTCAGGGGAGCGGTTTCTTCACCCCTGCTCAGTGCGCTGCCGAAGCCTTCACCCGCTCCTTGGTAAGCAGCCTCGTGGAGCGCATAAAATCGGCCCGCTCCGCCTCATACCATACCCCGTTCTTCAGGAATTTAACGAAAACCCCAGTGCTGTCAGCGTCATCGGTGAATAGGTGTCTTGGTCCTGGCAGGACGGAAATTCGCTTTTCTATCTGATCGCGGTCGCTCGGCGCCCAAGCCCGGAACGAGCCCGTCACAACGAACTTGCTAAGGTACATTTCTAGGAATTCTAACCCGAATTGTAAAGGATTGTTACTCAGAATCCACCTGCCACATAGCTTATTTTTCTAGGCTTGATCCTCGCTGGATGGTACTCTCGTCCCGATGCTCCCTTCGATCGTCCGCGCCGTCAACACCGCCGTCGATTCCGACAATAGAATCCATGACGATCGGATTGCCGCCGAGTACGGCTTTACCGGCGGCCTCGTTCCCGGCGTGACTATTCATGGATATATGGCTTCCGCGGTGGTCGAGCGTCTAGGTCCGCAATGGCTCGCGCGCGGCGCCATGGACGTCCGATTCTTTCAGCCTTTTTATGAGGGCGAACAAGTAGCGATATCGATCTTCGAGCAGGAGCAAGCGCGAATCAAAGTCGAAGCCGGCTCTCGCGCGGCAGCAACGGCTTGGCTCCTCGACGATGCCCCCATTTCCGATTACCCGCCAGAACAGCCCATGCCCGGCCGCGTGCCAGCCTCCCGCGAAAACATCCGCCCAGGGCTGGTTCTTGGAACTCTCGCGAAAACTCTCGACCTCTCGCAGCCCGGCATGAGTGCGCCTTTGGACGCCTTCATCGGCAAGGAACGCTTCGCCCATCCCGCTATTATTCTCGGGCTTGCGAACGAAATCCTCATGGCCAACTTCATCCTCGGCCCCTGGATTCATTCCTCCAGTGAAGTCCGCAACGCCACCCCCGCTCACGATGGCGACCAGTTGCAAGTGCGCGGTAAAATCGTGGACGCCTATGAGCGAAAAGGACACGAATTCGTAGTGCTGGACGTCGCGATTCTCCGCTCCGATCTTCTGCTCACCCGTATTCGTCACACCGCAATCTGGCAGCTCCGCAAAATATGAACGGCCTCCGCTTCACCTGCCAACGCGGATGCATCAACTGTTGCGATCAATCGGGCTTCGTCTACCTGACCGAGGACGATCTCCTCCGCGGCGCGAAATTCATGAGCATGACCCCGCGCGCCTTCGAAAAAAAGTACGTCTATCGCACCCGCCACCAGTTGCGATTCCGCAAACCGAGAGAAAAGGAGTGCCCGTTTCTTCTGGAGCACAGTTGCAGCCTCCATCCCGCGAAACCCACCCAATGCAAAACGTTTCCCTTCTGGCCCGAACTTGTGGAGAATCGCGAAGCCTGGAACAAGACCGCCGAATACTGCCCCGGCATCGGCAAAGGCGACCTGATCCAAATCGGCACCGCCATGGAAATGGCCGAAGAACACCGCCGCGCCTACCCCAACGACTACCCGCCCGTTCTTTAACCTCCCTCAATTCCAAACAATCTGCCATACTTCACACAACCCAGTCTTGTGGGGCGGCCAATTTGGCGGCAGCCTGCTTTGAGCAGGCTTTTCGAGCCGTCAAAAAATACATCACCGCAATCCCCAACCTCTTCCGGCGTTGTGGCGCACGCACTCGTGCGTGCCGCGTCGACACTCGTGTCGACGCCCGAGCTCGCCCACCTCACCTCTGACTCAGCCCCCCATCCACAGCAATCAACTGCCCCGTAACAAAATTCGTAGCCGTCAGAAAATACATCACCGCATCCGCAATCTCTTCCGGAGTCCCCGCCCGGCAAGCCGGCGTAGCCGCAATCAATTTCTTCACCCGCTCATCAGGCTCCCCAAACGGAATCACCCCCGGCGCAACCGAGTTCACTGAAATCTTAGGAGCCCACGCCTTCGCCAGAGCTCTGGTCAACATGACAACTCCCGCCTTCGATGCGCAGTAATGCGCGTGATGCGCCCACGGCTTGATCGCTCCCAGCGAGCTGATGTTCACAATCTTTCCGCCCTCGCCCGCCATCATGTGCTTCGCCGCTTGCTGGCAGCAAAAAAACGTCGCCTTCAAATTTATGTCGTGAATAAAATCCCAATCCGCCTCCGTCACCTCCAACGGATCGATCCGGGTGAACCTCGCCGCGTTGTTCACCAGGCCGTCGATACGTCCGTAATCGCGCGAAATATGGTCGAATAAGGCCTCAATCGCGTCGATTTTAGTGAGATTAGCAGCGTATAAGGATGCATTACCGCACTCTTTTGCCGTTTTGCGAGCCTCTTCTTCCGACTCGTTGTAGTGAATCGCCACCCGCGCGCCTTCACTGGCGAGCCGCAGGGCGATCACGCGTCCAATCCGCTTCGCCGCGCCAGTCACAACAATCACACGATTTTCTAAAGCACTCACGTCTATATGTTAAACCGTCGGGTCGTCGTGAACTTCAATATCGTCTGGATCGACCCCCGAAAGCGCCGGCTCCGGCAGCCTTCCAGTCCAATTCGCCCAAGCCCAGAAGATGGCTGTGCTCGAGCTAAAAACTCCCGCCCAAGCCCCAATAATTCGCGGACTTACGTGTATCGTCGCAAACCCGGCGCGTCGCGATGGTCGGCAAAATCGAAGCCCGCCCGCTCGAGAAAAACGGCGAAGCAAACATCAACCCACCGCTCAAGACATACAGCAGCCAGGTGCGCCCCTGCGGGATGCCAAAGATAAAAAGGATCGCGACGGCTGCACGCACCAAGTCGCTGATAATCATGATGCGTTTGCGATCCATTCGATCGAGAAGCACGCCCGCGATCGGTCCGGCAAGCACAGCGCAGATCGCGCGGGAAATCAAGATCCCGGCGACAACCAGCCCCGATCCGGTATTGGCTAGCGCAAGCGCAAAGACGGCAACGTTGTTAAAGTGGTCGCCCACTTCGCTGACGATTTGCCCCGACCAGGTAAAGCGGTAATTGCGATTCTCGCGTAAAAGCCCCAGGAATCCGGTCAACTAACCGTTTCCTCCCTGACAGTTACCGAGTTCAGGAAATCGTGATCGATCTCATATCCGAAACCCGCGCCCGTCGGCACGCTAATCGTGCCTTCAGCCGACACTTCCACGGCCGGCGAAATAATGTCGCGCGCCCAGTAGCGTTTGCTAGCGGATACGTCACCCGGCAGCACAAAATTCGGCAGCGTCGAAAGCGCAATATTGTGCGCGCGACCGATGCCCGATTCAAGCATGCCTCCGCACCACACCGGAATGCCGTGCGCCTGCGCCACATCGTGGACGCGCTTCGCTTCCCCGAAACCGCCCACGCGTCCGAGCTTGATGTTGATGATTCCGCATGCTTTCATGCGGATCGCCTGCTCGGCTTGGTGCGCGCTGCGGATGCACTCGTCAAGACAAATCGGCGTTTTCAATCGCGCCTGCAACGCAACGTGATCGATAATTTCGTCATGCGCCAGCGGCTGTTCGATCATCATGAGGTTGAACTCGTCAAGCTTCTCTAAACGATCGACATCCGCCAGCGTATACGCCGAATTTGCGTCGGCCATTAAACGAATATTCGGGAACGCCTCGCGCACTTCGCGAATCACGTCGACGTCCCAGCCCGGCTTGATCTTCATCTTGATGCGCTGATAGCCCGCGTTAACTTCGATTTCGATCTTCTTGATGAGCTGCGGGACAGAATCCTGAATACCGATCGAAACGCCGCAGCCGATTTCGGTGCGCGCTCCGCCGCCGATCTGCTTTGTCAGCGATACATTATTAAGGCGCGCCGCAAGATCCCACACGGCCGTTTCGAGTCCACCGCGCGCCATCAAGTGGCCGCGAATGTGCGACGTGCGTGAAGCAGTCTCCTCCGGACCGAGCAATTCGTGCTTTAGAACGCGTGGCGCGACGTAATCGCGGACGACGAGCCACGCAGATTCGGTCCACTCCTCGTTATAAAAAGGATTCTCGCCCGCGGTCACTTCGCCCCAGCCGGAAACCCCGTCGGCAACCACTTCGACAAGAACAATTTGGCGCTCAAAGGTACGGCCGAAACTGGTTTCGAAAAAATGCACCAGAGGCATCCGGATCTGGCGCAGCGTGACTCGCTCTATTTTGATTCCCATTTTTATTCCAATGACGACAACAGGTACGTTCCGTTTTCCGCCGACCGTTCGAACCCGGTTACGGCTAAATCTTTCGCGAAGTATTCCAGAAACTGATCGGCCACGCGTTTCTGAATTTCCCGGGCGCGAGTGAAATCCGTAGCCTTGATCTTATAGATATCGTTAGTGATAGAAATCCGCGCGGCTATTTCCTGGCGCGGCATCTTGCCTCCGGCAAGCAGCGCCGTGACGCGATCGCCTTCGAGCCACCATTCCGCAGTGCAGCGATCCGTCGGAAGCCCCGCGTTTAAAGGGCTCGACGTAGTTCCGTACTGATTGAGCACAAAGCGCCGGACGATGGCGCCCAGGCGTTCAATGTTGAAGAAAGCGTTCTTGATTTCGAGCGGATCGAAGGTCCACTCAATCAGATCGATGCCTTGCTTGATAGCGTCATCTCGTTGGGCCAGCTTGAGTTTTCGGCCGAGCCCGGCATCGCGATACTCCTTCATCACCCCCAGCATGTGGCTGTGCAAGTAGCTCTTCGCACCCGGCTTGATGCCAGGAATCGCGACGCAAAATCCCACCATGCGGTCGCCGTCGTAGGCCCCAAACGAATGGCCTCCGATTTTGCTGGCGGTGACGAACAGACGCACCGGCAGCAGGTCGATTTCGTCGAATCCCCAGATGGTTTTCTGAAGCGCGACGGCTTCGACAAACTCCTGATACAGGGTCAGTTGCCGGATTGTTATCATTGCTTCTTGGCGGCTTGCCATAGCGCCTCCATCTCGGCAATCGTTGCTTCCTCGAGCGGCTTTCCCAGACCTTGTTCCACATGGCTGAAGCGCCTTCGGAATTTCGCGTTGGTGCGGCGCAGAGCCTGCTCGGGATCGACCTTCAAGAAACGCGCGATGTTGACGATAACAAATAGCAAATCGCCCAACTCGTCTTCTTTTTCATCCTGCGATGCCGCGGCGTTCAGCTCGGCTAATTCTTCCTTCAACTTGTCGAAAACCTGATCGACGTTTTCCCAATCGAATCCGGCAGTTGCCGCGCGCGATGAGATCTGTTGCGCCTCGACCAACGCGGGCAAAGTGCGCGGAACCCCTGCTAACAGGCCTTGCGGACGAGGTTTCTCGGTCTTCTTAATCTCATCCCATTTCCGTTTCACATCGTCGGCAGTGTTAGCGGAGCCGTCTCCGAAAACGTGAGGATGACGCCGAATCAGCTTGCTATTAATAGCGTCGAGCGAATCGCGAATATCGAAGCGGCCCTCTTCCGAAGCCATCTGTGCGAAGAATACCGATTGCAACAGCAAATCGCCGAGTTCTTCCGCTAAACCGTTCCAATCGCGAGTATCAACGGCATCCATGACCTCATAAGTTTCTTCGAGCAGATAAGGTTTGATGGTGTCGAAATTCTGTTCGCGATCCCAGGGGCAGCCGCCGGGCGCGCGCAGTCGCGCCATGATCTCGACAAGGCGGGCAAAACCTTCTCCTGGCTCGGATGTGGGCACGGAAATCTCAGATTAGCATGCGGCGCGGCGTTCAGATCGTCTTCTTACCACATCCGAACGGCCCGCACCTCAGCTCAATGCCGAGCCAGATTGCCACTGCCGCGAGCCCGATTCCAACTCCAATGAGTATATTTCGCGTGGTGTGCGATTTGTGAACGTACAGTTTGACGGAGGCCACGTCGTCGAAGGCGATCTGCCGGTCGCCCGCTGGAACGACGAGAGTAAAGCCGGCGCCGGAAACATCTCCTCTGGCACCGTGGAGTTTCTCTTTATTCTTTAGTCGAAGCTCGATGTTGGTGCCCAGGGACATGGCGGTAATCTGGGATGTGACGGTGGACGTGTCGGCTGGCGCCAGACGGGTAAGCATCAGAAACGCTAATGCTATGGAAAGTGTCTGTCGCATCGGCTGTCCTTTGTGCATAGAGTATACATGCACTGGCGTCGGTCGACGCGATGGTGTGCGGTAACTTCGGAATCGCGACGAGAGTTTCGCCGCGCTCTTAGTCGCGCTCCCCGTGATTGCTGTTCTTTCAACACGTCCGGGCTGCGCCCGGATGGACCGATTGACAATCGGTCCGCAGGTTGCCAACCTGCCCCACAACGCTACGCGAGCTTTGGAGTCAGCATCCATTGGAGGATGCCTTGGGGCGATGCGCCGAAAGTTTGGACGTCGATGCGCACTAGCGTGGCTTTGCGGAAGTCGACCATTTCCTGCGTCGATCCTAGTAGAAACGCGACTGTTGCGGAAAAAAGCGGCTCGTGGCCGGCTAGGAGGACTGCGGACTCGTCGCGGTGCTCTCGGATCTCGGACCAGACCGAGGGCGGGGAAGAGTCCGGTGTTAAAGACTCTACGCGCAGGATCTTTCCTTTGTATCCAAGATCCGCTGCGGCGATTTCCGCGGTTTCTACGGCGCGCTTGTATGGACTCGATAAGATTAGCGACGGAGACACGCCTGCCGCCGCGGCGCGCTTCATCACACGGCGAAGTTTCTGGCGGCCTTCTTCCGTCAATTGGCGATCGGCATCGGTGGCGGCGTTATCCTCGGCGATACCGTGCCGCAGAAGATACAGTTCCATTATTGGTCCTTGTGCGGGACAGTGACGGCGGGAATGTTGGAATCGCGAACCAATTTGTTGAACTGCGCGACGTCGTCCTTCAGAAGTTTGTCGGCGGCGCGTAGCTGCGCGTTGGCTTCGCTGGCCAGACCTTCATAGACGACGTTCGATTGCTTGGTGGGACCGGCGTCATTCCCCTGCACGTCGCCCAAGAGCGCCGCGATGCGGTTGTTGAGCTTGATCGGGAAATTCAACGGGTCCTGGCTGCTTTGATTTTTGATCTGATACAGTTCTTCCTCGACGGCGGTGAGCTTCTTATCGAGATCGCGGGCGGCGTCGGCCACCTTCTTCGCGGCCACATCGTCCTTGAGACGAGCGGCGTAGTCTTCGAGCTGCTTCTTGGCGGCGCGAATGTCGATGACGGCCTGATTCACTTGCGACAATTTATCGCGGAGCTGAATCGAGAGAGATAGCTGGGCGCTGAACTCGGCGGCGGTGGTCTTGAGGCGTGGATCGTTCTTCACAACAAACTGCTGCGTTTGCGTTTTATCGCCAACGATGAGGCGAGCCGTGTAGGTACCGGGAACGATCATCGGGCCACGCGTCGATCCGGCCCACATGATGAGGCCGGGGAATGTGGTGGCGTCGGGATAGCGGAGATCCCAGGTGAAGCGGTTCATGCCGGCCTGGGTGGGAATGCGCGCGGGAGCGCCGAAGCCTCCGCGGCCCCCGCCACCGCCTTGTTCGGCTCCTTGTTCAGAGACTACGGGAGGCGCGTCATCTCCCGCAGCGGGGGCGCCCGGTCGCGCCGGTGCGTTGCTCGAATACTTGTTGACGAGTTTGCCGGAGGCGTCGAGGATCTCAATCTTAACTTCACCGGTGGGGCGATCCTTCAGCCAGAAGTCGAGCACGGCTCCGGTGGGAGGATTCTGGCCCACGGCCGTGAAGCCGCGCCCGCCTCGACCGCCGCCTTCGGCGCGAATCGTTTCTTTCGGCGCGAACAGGAACACGTCGTCGGTTGGCGCGGCGCCTTTCATGGTACGGAGCAGCGGCAGATCGTCCATGATCCAGAAGGCGCGACCTTGGGTTGCGACCACCAGCTCGTCATCGCGCTTGTGAAAGGCGAGATCGGTGATCGGCACGACGGGCAAGTTGAGCTGGATGGATCTCCAGTTCGCGCCATCGTCGTAAGAAACATAAATACCGAATTCCGTACCGGCGAACAGGAGACCTTTTTGTTTCAGATCTTCGCGGATGACGCGCGTGAAGTGATTGGCGGGAATTCCGTTTACGATCTTCGTCCAGGATTTGCCGTAGTCACTGGTTTTGTACAAATAGGGCCGGTAATCGTCCGATTTATACATGGTCGCCGCGACGTATGCGGTTGCGGGATCGAAGGGCGAAGGCTCGATTGCATTGATCTGCGACCATTCGGGCAAAATATCTTTGGGCGGCGTGACGTTGGACCAAGTCTTGCCGCCGTCGCGCGTGATGTTCACGAGTCCATCGTCGGAGCCGACCCAGATGAGTCCCTTGGTAATGGTCGATTCGTTGACGGTGAAGATGGTGCAGTAATATTCGATGCTGGTGTTGTCCTTGGTGAGGGGGCCGCCGGAGGAACCTTGACGAGTCTTGTCGTCGCGAGTGAGATCCTTCGAAATGGGCTCCCAGCTCTGGCCTTCGTCGGTGCTCTTGAACAGCACGTTGGCTCCGGCGTAGATGACCTTCGGGTCGTGCGGAGAAATGACGATGGGGAAGCTCCACTGGAAACGGTATTTCAAGTCGGAGGCGGGATGTCCCATGGGATTATCGGGCCACGGATTGATGTTGCGCTGGACACCGGTGAAGGCATCGAAGCGCGTGATGAGATTGCCGTAGGAGCCGGCGTAGACGATGTTCGAATTGCGCGGGTCGGGCGCGATCCAGCCGCTTTCGCCGCCGCCTACGTCGTACCAGTCGCGCTCCGTGATGCCTCCGCGAGCGCGCGTTGCGGTGCGCACGGTGGAGTTGTCCTGCTGCGCGCCGTAGGCGTGGTAGGGGTAATCGTTATCGAGCGCGACACGATAAAACTGCGCGGTAGGCTGGTTATTCTGGGTGCTCCAGGTGCGTCCTCCGTTGGTGGTGATGACGGCGCCACCGTCGTTGGATTCGATCATGCGATTGGGATCGTTGGGATCGATCCACAGATCGTGATTGTCGCCGTGCGGCGTGGGCACGGTGGAATAGGTGCGGCCTCCGTCGTTCGAGCGATAGACGCCGGTATTGAGCACGTAGACCTCGTCGGCGTTTTTCGGATCGGCGTAAATGTGAGTGTAGTACCAGGCGCGCTGGCGCAGGTCGCGCTGCTGATTGACGCGGGTCCACGAAGTTCCGCCGTTCTCGGAACGGTAGACGCCGCCGTCGTCGGCTTCGACGATAGCCCACAGGCGATCGGAATTCGCGGGCGAAACGGTTATGCCGATGCGGCCGAGAATCCCGCGCGGCATGCCGGGGGCGTGCGAAAGATCTTTCCATGTTTCGCCGCCGTCGGTGGATTTCCAGATGCCGCTGTTCGCGCCTCCGCTTTCAAGACTGTAGGGAGTGCGATAAACTTCCCAGAAGCTGGCGTAGAGCACGTTCGAATTGTTCGCGTCCATCACGATGTCGACCGCGCCCGCTTTGGGACCGCGCGTGAGGACCTGTTTCCAAGTCGCGCCGCCGTCGGTAGAGCGATAGACGCCGCGCTCCGCATTCGATGCGAACTGATGGCCCAGCGCGGCAACGAACACGATATTGGGATTGCGCGGATTCACGACGACCGCGCCGATTTGCTGGGTCTCGACGAGGCCGATGTTTTTCCAGGTGCGGCCGGCGTCGGTGGATTTATAAACGCCATCGCCGGGGGACGCGTTGCCGCGGATGCAGGCCTCACCCATGCCGGCGTAGACGATATTGGGGTCCGATTCCGAGACGGCGAGCGCGCCTACGGAGCCCGTCGCGATCTGACCGTCCGAGACCGGGAGCCAGGCAGAGCCACCGTCAGTGGTTTTCCAGATGCCGCCGCCGGTTGCTCCGAAATAATAGGTCTGAGGCTGCGAAGGAATGCCGGCGACGGCGGTGGCGCGGCCTCCACGAAAGGGTCCGATGGAGCGCCATCGTACAGAGCGAAGAGGACCTTGGATGTTCGAGTCGGGACCAGCGGCACCCTGTCCTCCGCGGCGCTGAGCGGGGGCGGGGAGGCAGCAGGCGACAACGATAACGAGAGATAGTAGACGATGCATACCATAGCATCTTAACGCGAATGATAATCTAGGATCACTTTAGTCATGAACATCATTAAGGCGAATCAGAAATACGAGGCGTGGCTGGGTGAACGGATTCCACTGCTGGCGGCCGATCTGGAACATAAACATGAGTTGATGAGCCTGGCTCCTTTCCCGTTCCTGCGCGCGACTTTTTATCGCTGGGCGCAGACGTGGCCCGCGGTGTCGCCGAAAACGGCGGCTGCGCCGGAGGTGCTGGGCGTGGGCGATCTGCACGTGGAAAATTTCGGCACTTGGCGCGATGTGGAAGGACGGCTGGTGTGGGGGATCAACGATTTCGACGAGGCGTGCTGGCTTCCTTACACGTGCGACCTGGTGCGGCTCGCGACCAGTGCGCATTTCGCCATCGCGGGGGATCATCTGAAAATGATTACTCCGGGCAAAGCATCGAAGGCGATTCTCGACGGATATCGCGCGGCGTTGAAGGGGGGCGGCGGCGTGTTCGTGCTGGCGGAACATCACCCGGTGCTGCGCACGATGGCGGTGGAGCGGTTAAAGCAGCCGGAGCTTTACTGGCAAAAAATGCTCGCGCTGAAAACGCTGACCGGGAAGATTCCATCGAGCGCGGCGAAATCGTTGAAGCGGATGATGCCGGATCCGAAGTTGAAATTTCGAGTGGTGCATCGCATCGCGGGGCTGGGAAGCCTGGGACGATTGCGATTCGTCGCCCTCGCGGATTGGCATGGGGGAACGGTCGCGCGCGAAGCGAAGGAATTAACCACGTCGGCATGGTTGTGGGCGCATTCGCCGCGTCCCAAGGCAAAACTTTTCTATCAGCAGATATTGGACTGCTCCATGCGTTGTCCCGATCCGTTCGCGAAACTGTGCGGCCGCTGGATGCTGCGCCGCCTCGCGCCGGATTGTTCGCGAATCGAGCTCGCGTCTTTACCGGCGACGCACGACGCGGTGAAACTTTTATTCGCGATGGGATGGGAAACGGCGAACGTACATTTGGGAAGCGTGAAGGCCTCCGTTCTGAGCCGCGATCTGGCGAAGAGGCCGTCCGGGTGGCTGCACAGAGCCGCCGAGGAGATGTTCGAATCGACGTCGCGAGACTGGGAGGCGTGGCGAAAACGCAAGGTTACAGAACCGCGGTCTCCTCAATGAGACGGCCCTCGGCGAAGCGCGCATAGTCGAGCAAGTTCGCGTCAATCAGATCGGTCGAACCCTTTAAAATAAGGTCCGCCAGGATCTTTCCCGTCGCGGGCGAATGCATCACGCCATGCCCGCTGAACCCGTTCGCGAAATAAAATCCGCCGATGCCAGGCGCTGCGCCGAGAACCGGATGATGGTCCGGCGTCATTTCATAAAGACCCGCCCAGGCGCGCGATGGATTCACCTCCAGCTCCTCGAACACCGGCACGCGATCCACCGCTCGCGTCAAAATCTTCTCGATGAACCCGCGGTCGAAATTCATTTTGTAGCCGGGCTTCTCTTCCGGATCGGCCCAGGCCATCAACAGGCCCAGGCCTTCGGGGCGAAAATGAAAACCGCTGGACAGATCGACCACCATGGGCGCGCTGTGTGCGACCTTATCGAAGGGCTCGGTCGGCACCAGCATGCGGCGCAGAGGCTCCACCGGAAGATCGACGCCGGCCATTTTCGCGATCTCCGCCGACCACGCGCCGGCTGCATTGACGACCGTGCGCGTCGCGATGGAGCCTTGCGAAGTTTCAACCGACGCGACGCCTGTTGCATCGAGCGAAAGGCCGGTCACTTCCGCATCGCGAATCAACTGGGCGCCCCGATCGATCGCACGCAGCGTGAATCCGGTCATGACGCTGTAAGGATCGACGAAACCGTCGGTTGAACAGAAGCTGCCGCCCAGAATATCGTCGGCGCGAAGCTGCGGGACCATCGCGACGATCTCGTCGCGCGTCACCAGAGAGGCTGTTTTCAGGCCTGCCGCGACTTGCCGCTCGTAATTCGCGCGCAGATAATCGAGATGCCGCTGGGCCGTCGCGAGGAACAAATATCCTTGCGCGCGATAGCCCGACGGATGTGACATGTTCTCCTCGAAATCGCGAAAAAACGGAATCGAGTAGAGTGACATCTGAATATTCACGCGCGTCGAAAATTGCGCGCGCACGCCGCCCATGCTCTTTCCAGTGGAGCCTTTGCCCTGACTGCTCTCGCGCTCCAGAATCACGACGCCGCCGCAGCCCGCCGTCGTAAGTTGATACGCGATGCTCGCTCCGACGATCCCTCCGCCAATGATCACTACATCCGCGGTCGCGATCATCCGATGCTCGACCGCGTCAGCGACGATCCTCCGTCGCAATGATACACCGCGCCCGTGATATAGGACGCCGCCGGCGAACAGAGAAACAGGGCGAGGTCCGCCAGTTCGTCCTTCGTACCATAGCGGCCTAGGGGAACGCTTCTCTCAGCCACCGCGCGAGCCTCCGGTGTCGGCGCCAGGCGGCGCATCCCCTCCGTATCGTCGGTCGGCCCTGGCGTGATGCAATTCGCGCGAATCCCCTGAGGACCCCACTCGAGCGCGATCGTCTTCATGAGCAGTTCGACGCCGGCTTTCGCCGCGCAAACATGCGCCTGATACGCGATGGCCACATTGGCATGATTCGCCGAGATGCTGATGACCGACGCCCCCGGCTTACGCAGCCATTGAAACGCCGCCCTGCAAGTGTTGAACGTGCCCAGCAGATCGATGTCGATCACGGATTTAAATCCGTTGGCCGACATGCCCGCGACCGGCGCGGGGAAATTTCCAGCCGCTCCGCATAACAGAATATCGATCTCGCCTAATTCGTCGCGAGTCTTCTTGACGGCGGCCTCGACCGCGCCGTAATCCCGAACGTCGAGTGCGGCGGTCTCCGCGAATCCTCCAGCGGCCCGAATCGAGGACGCGGCGGCATCGAGCTTATCCTGTTTGCGTCCCACCAGCACGACTTTTGCGCCGTGCTCGGCGAACCGCTCCGCCATTCTCTGTCCGATCCCGCTGCCGCCTCCGGTAACAAACGCGATTTGGCCCTGCAATAGATGGTCCCGAAAGATGCCTGCGTTGCTTGACATGTGGGCAACGATACCACTATTTCAAAATTACGAAAAACGCCAGGCACGCGGCGACAGAGAGGATGCCCATCCATCCAATCGCGTCGAGGATTTCCGGCATTCGCGTAGGCGCGGGCATGCGCACCCGGTTCATCACCGATGCGGCCAGCCTCGCGGGCGCGGATATACCGGCGAACGCGCGCGTCAGCTCGTCGTCAGGACAACCATCGATATGGTCAAATTCGTCGAACGCCACGATCCGCCTCCTCCATCCCATTTTTTAACATAGTCGCTAGTTGTTTGCGAGCCCGGTGCAAATTCGTCTTCACCGTGCCAATCGGCAAATCCAACAACCGCGCGACCTCTTCATAGGACTTCTCTTCCATATAGAACAGCATCACCACTTGCCGATAATTCTCAGGGAGCTGACCCACCAGGCGCACCATGTCGCGCTGCCGGTCGGGCGGATCGGGGGTGGCGCGCTCCGCTTCGTCGATCGGCGCAAGCCGGTGCGCGGAGCGTTTGGCAATAGAGGTCAAGCAGACATTCCGCGTGATCGAAAAAATCCAGGTGCCCAGCGCCGAGTCGCCTCGATAGCGTTCGAGCGATTTCCAGATACGGAGAAAACTCTCCTGCGCGGCGTCCTCAGCCTGTGCGCGATCGCCCAACATCGAATAGGAGAGCCGGAATACCTTGTCCTGATAGGAGGCGAGCAGCGCTTCGAACGCCTCCGTGCGGCGTCCCGATGCGAGCAGCGCTGCGATATTCTCGTCGGCCGCCATCCTTTGAATTAGACCTCACCGGGCATGCGCAAAGTTTCAGCGCGCGTTGAAACATTTGTACCGCCCGCCGAAGTCTCAATTGGCACGATGCAACCTATCTTGATCGCATTTCTGGCCGTTGCGGCTATTACCATTTTTATCGTCCTCGCCAGCCGCTATAACGCCCGCGAGCTGGAGCATAAGGAAACGCTCGCGGCCCTTGAAAAAGGTGTCGACCTGCCCGTCCGGCAGTCGGCGCCCTGGACGCCGCGTACGTATCTGCTGCACGGCATGATCTGGCTCTTCGCCGGACTGGCCTCCATCTTCGCGATAGTCGCCATTGCGGCCACCTCGAGCAAGCCGTACCCCATGGAAGTAAAGGTGCGGGCCGTGACCGAGGCTCGCGAGCGTGGCGCTACTCCGCAGGAAATTCAAATGCTGCTCAACGAGCCCCGCAACGAGCAGGGCATTCCTATTGGGCTCGCGTTCCTGGGACTCATCCCGGTCGGCGTCGGGCTGGCCTACCTGATCTTTTACCGGGTGGAAAGCAGGAAGCTGCTATCCTAGGACCTGGCATGCATACCGCGTGCCCTTTTAAGCAGTAACAAAGGCAGGTGAGTCGAGTTTGGCAGAAGTCCACATCCAGGACGGAGAGACCCTGGAAAGCGCGCTGCGCCGTTTCAAGCGCAAGGTCCAGCAAGAGGACATCATTAAGGAAATCAAGAGACATTCCTTCTACTTGAAGCCGGGTGAGAAGCAGCGCACCAAGGAAGCTCTGGCGCGCAAGCGCAATAGAAAAAAACGCCCCAGGGAAGCTGAATAAGCGTTTCGATATCACCGATCCAATAACCAAAGGGCAGGCTCATCGAGCTTGCCTTTTTTATTTCTGGAACAAGAGCCTGCTAAAGCAAGCCGCAGGCTGAAGCCCGACCCCACGTGGGGCCAGACTTCAGGCTGCAGCCGTCTTCAGGCGGCTCCGTAGATAAATAAGCCAAACAAAAAGGCGGGCCCGGTTTCCCGGAACCCGCCCTTGGTTCATTCACCCCGCAACCCTAAGGCGCGTAGGTGATGGTGATCTCCTGCGTGGTGGACAGACCCTTGCTATCCGTCACCGTGAGATTGAAGTAGTACGGACCCGGCGTCGCGCCGAGCACGACAGTCGGCATCGCCGTTGTCGGGTTGACGATTTCCGCCGACCCGTACAGCGCCACCAGGTAGTACCCGATCGGGTTATTGCCCGCCGGGCTGCTCGAACCGGAGAAGTTGAGCTGTACGTTGCGCACCGTCGTCGTCTGGCTGCTGCCGCCCGAGATGACGATGACCGGCGGCTGAGCCGTTGGCGGCGTGGTCGAGCCTACCGCGACCGTAACCGACTTGCTGGCTACCGCGCCGTTTTCACCCGTCGCAATGCAATTGTACGACGTGGTGGTCTGCGGGTAGACCGTGTAAGTGATGTTCGGTGTCAGGAACGTCAATCCGGCCATGGTAATGCTGGCCGCGTTTTGCGTCTGGCAATTCAACGCCACCGGACCTCCCGGCGTGGGCGAAGGATTCGGAGTCGCTGTGAAGCTGACGACGATCGGATTCGGGATCTGCGTCACGTTCACCGTAGCCGTTGCCGTCACGCTGCCGGCCTGGTTGGTCGCCGTCAACGTGTAAGTGGTGGTCGCCGTCGGGGTCACGCTCTGCGAACCCGCCGCGACTACCGTGCCGAGAGTCGTGATCGTCTGCGAAGTGGAGTTATCCACGATCCACAGCAGAGTCGAGCTCTGGCCGCTCAGAATCGTCATAGGCGCGGCCGAGAACTGCACAATTCTCGGCAGATTGCCCAACGTGACCTGCACCCCGATGCTGCACGAGGTGGTCGTGTTGCCCGCGCCGGTCGCAGTGATTGTATAGGTGGTATTCGAAGTCGGCGATACCACATGGGTGCCGCTCAAGCCCACCGAACCGATGCCATTGTCGATCGCAACCGCGGTAGCGTTCGTCGATGAGTAGAACAAGGTTGCGGACTCACCCGCGATGATGTTCGCCGGTGAAGCGTAGCAGGAAGTCAGCGTGACTTGCGGCGTGTTCACTACCACCGTCGCCGTCGCCGTGACGCTGGCAGTCGCGTTGGTCGCGGTCAATACATAGGTCGTCGTGACCGTCGGCGAAACCGATATCGTGCCGTTCAGCGGCTCCGCGCCGCCTGGGGCCGGCGAGATGCTCACCGACGTTGCGTTGCTCGTGGACCACGACAACGTCGAAGCCCCGCCTAGCGTAATCGAGGTCGGATTCGCTACAAAGGAGGTGATGATCGGACCCGCGCTGGACGCCGTAGTAACGTACACCTGCGCGATGCCCTTGCCGCCGTACGGATCGGTCACGGTCAGCCGGAAGGCGTAAGATTGTCCGCCCGTCGCGGTGAACGTGGTGATTGCCGCGGTTGGGGACGTCAGAGCGACATTCTGACCGATCGGAGTCCATAGGTAGGTCAGCGGGAAGCCATCCGGAGAATAGGAAGCCGAGCCATTCAGCGTAATCGTTCCAGCTGGAACGCCAATCTGGTTCGGACCCGCGTTCGCGATCGGAGGAGTTTCGCCCACATGCACCTGTCGCGTCAGCACGTCGTAACGAACGCGCGGCACATCCACTGGAACCGGAATACCGGATTCCAGCATTTCCTTCGGACGCATCAGGTTGCCCAACTGCACGCCGGCCACAGCCCGGCCGGTATTGCCTTGGGGTTTCAGCAGCGTCTCGTTCACGCCGCCTTCCACCGTGAACGCAACGTGCGTGTTGAGCGGGAAAATGAAGCGCAGCGTGCCGCCCGGGCGGTCCGCGTTGACATAGCTCTTCAGATACCCAATGTTGCCTTCGAGGTACGCGTTACCCCACAAAGCGACCGTAGCGCTGATGCCCACCTGATCCACAACCTTCAGGAAGCGCTCCGTAAACAGGTCGGTCGATATGTAGCCGGTAGTCGGATTGACGTACGCCGCATCGTAGATGCGCGCGTTGTCCATGAACCCTTTAGTGCCGAAGACTCCCAGTTTGCCCCATTTGAAAATGTAGTCGACCGTGAGTGCCGCCTGACCAAGCGTGCCGCTGGTCTGATTTCCCGCCAGCGTCGCATTCTTAAAGCTGGCAAACAAGCCGGCCTGCATTCGCCCGATCCGGTCCACGAGACCGATGTCGAACTGGCCTTCCTTGTCGCCGTGGGTGTACATGTACTCGGCCTGCGCCTGCACGGCATAATGCTCGCCGAACACGCCGAAGAACCGGCCTTTGCCGGTAAACGTCACATGGCCGTCCTGATCGCCGCCCACGTTCACGCCCATAAGCTGGAAGCGTTGATCTGCCCGCTTCACAGCCGGAGGAGCCGTGGCAGACGGCATAACCGACGGCGGAGGCGGTTGATTCACCTTCGACTCCAGCACCGCCTGGTTGTTTTTCAGATCCGCGATATCTTTCTTCAACTGCGCGTTCTGATCCGCAAGATCCTTCAACAGCCGCGCGATGTCGTCGAGCTTGTCGAGGCGTTTCAGCACTTCCGCGCAGCAATCCGTCATGCCGCCCTTGGGTGGTTCCATCCCCCGGATTACGTCCCCGGGACCGCCCGCTCCCACCACGCCGCCGGAATCGTTCATCACGGTCAGCACCACGCGACGGTTCATCCAGCGCGCTTCATCGGTCTTGGTAAACACCGGTTTCTGGCCCGGATACTTAGGGTCCACTTTGCCGCGCGTGCCGGTCGAAACCTGCCCCGCCGCTGCGCCGTACTTCACCAGGAAGTCGCGCACCGCGTCGGCGCGGGCCTGCCCTAGCTTTTCGTTGTAAGGGCCGCCGCCGATTACGTCCGTGTGGCCTTCGATCCGCACCTTGTAGCCAGGATGTTTCTGTAGCAGCTCCGCGACGCGAAGAAGGCTGGGATATCCGTCCACCAGTACCGATGAATTGAATTCGAAATTAATTTCTTCCCAGTCGTTGGCCGTCGCCTTGGTGTCCAGACCTTGCGCCGAGACCCCGACCGCCACCAGCGGAAGCACTGCCAATAATGAAGTAAACCTGCTCAACATGTTGACCCTCCTCAACGCGCGACAAAAAACAATTCTATCCTAATTTGGTTTACAACCGACCCAAGAGTACTACGAAACCCCTACCGCTCAAAGTACAGAATACACGACAACGTCTAGATACGCTACTTGTTCTCAACGTTTCACCAACATTTGTCTTGCCGTAGCCGCGGCGGTCTGCGCATAATTGGAACCGAGCTTGACGGACGGACAGTCGCTCGCGGCATTGTTCCATTTTGTCGCGGGAGGAAAGTCCGGTCTCCACAGGGCAACATGCCGGCTAACGGCCGGGGGGGCTCGCTTAAAGCGGGCTTTACGGAAAGTGCCACAGAAAACTATACCGCCAGCCGGATTTTTCGGCGGGTAAGGGTGAAAAGGTGCGGTAAGAGCGCACCGCGGCCGCAGTAATGCGAGCCGGCAGGGCAAACCCCATGCGGAGCAAGACCAAATAGGGGAGGAGGAGCGGCTCGCTCCGTTAAAACTTCCGGGTAGGTCGCTGGAGCCGGAGAGAGATCTCCGGCCCTCCTTTTACAGGGAAGATGAATGACTGTCGCTCCGGCAACGGAGTACAGAAACCGGCTTATAGTCCGGCAAGCTCAGACTAAATTATTTCCCGCGGCCGCTGGTAGCCCCGCCGCCGCCGCTCGAGTGGGCTGCCGATCCGCTGCTCATGCCACTTCCGCTCGACCCGGTGGTGCTGCCGCTGCCGCTAAAGCCATTGAAGGCTGACGCCGCGCTTGCGGTTCCTGGACTGCTGGTTCCGCCAGTCGACGGCCGGGGACCCATGTTATAGGTGCCGTTGCTGCTGTTGTAGTGAGGAGACGTCGCGCCCTTGCCGATCGGATATGCGCTGCCCGAAAATCCTGTGCCTGGAGTAAAGTAGGAGACGTTCGTGGGGCTATAGAACGGGTATCCGAACGCGTTGTAGTACATGCCGTTGCCATAAGGCATGTAAGTGAACATTCCGTACCACGGATTATACGCCCAGCTCCCCGCGCCCATTCCGTATCCGTAACCGCTGCCGTAACCGCTGCCGAGATATCCAAGAGAAGAAGCCGACCGTGCCGACGATACATTGGCCTGCGCCAGGTATTCGGAGCGGCGCCCGGCCCAGCGCAGCAGTGCGTCCATATCCTTCACATCGAAGGCGCTCATATCGAGGACGGCGCCAAGCATGACTTGACGGCCCTTCCTGGCTAGCAATGTCTGCTCTCCGGCAGTCACCCGCGCTTCGCCTTCATACACGCGAAATTTGCCCGGATCCTCGGCGTCCATGCGATACAGGCCCTTTTTCAAAAGCTCCATGTGTGTCTTGCCGCTGATCAGCGTGATCGCGTTTGAGGGCAGCAGTTCGCCCACTTCGACAACTGCTTCACCCGTAAGGACTTCCAGCCTGGTATCGGAGCGGCTGTTCGAAATCATTTTGAAGGAGCTGTTCTCGCCGATGCGCAGAATCACGCCCGGAGTCAGCAGCACTTCCGCGCGACCGTCCTCGGTCGCCAGCGTCTGGCCGTTTTTCACATCCGGAAACTCGGCGAATTTGGGCGCCACCGTTTGCCCCTCGAGCGTCACTTGTCCCTCGACGAAATGAATCACGCCGGAGTGCGCCGAGATAACCTGCTGTGCCCACCCCGAACTCGCACAAACCAGTAAAACCGCCAAGGGAAGCCGTTTCAACATTTTGAAACTCCTATGCCTAAATCATGCGCCTTTTCGATTCCGGCGTCAAGCTATCTGAGAAGCATATATATTGGTAGGTATGCAGGCAGTGCTGGCGGCGGTGAGTTTTTTTCGCGACGTTCTTCCCGTCCTCCAGAATCACTGCCAGGAATGCCATCGGCCAGGGCAGATGGCGCCGATGCCTCTGCGCACTTACGAAGAAACCCGGCCATGGGCCAAGGCGATTCGGGAGCAGGTTCGAGCGCGAAAAATGCCTCCCTGGCCGGCCGACCCGTGTTGCGGGCACTTTTCCAACGACCGGTCGCTGAGCGCTTCAGAAATCGAAACCCTTGTAAACTGGGCAGATAGCGGTGCGGCGAAGGGCGATTCGCGGGATGCTCCGGCGGAAAAGACTTGGCCTAAGGGTTGGAATCTGGCGTCGCACGATCTGGAACTCGCAATGCCGCGCGCGTTCGAGCTCCCCGCGTCGGGTGCGGTTGAATACCAGTATTTCCCTGTCCCTACTGGGTTCAAGGAAGATCGTTGGATCCAGGCAGTCGAGGTGCGGCCGGGGAACCGGTCCGTGGTGCATCACATTGTTGTCTACATCCGGGAGCCTGGTTCGACCTGGACAGGCGGACCGACAAAGGCTGATATTTTAACGGTTTACGCACCAGGCTCGACCCCCGATTCGTGGCCCGAAGGGATGGCGAAGCTGGTTAAGGCTGGCTCGGACTTGGTTTTTGAGATCCACTACGCCCCCAGCGGCAAGCCTGCTTCCGATCGTACCTCCATCGCGCTGGTCTTCGCGAAAAAGCCGCCCGAAAAGCGGGTTCTTACGCTGCAACTTAATAATGATCATTTCTTAATCCCGGCTGGCGAGAGGGATTTTCGGGTGACGGCCTGGGGGTCGATTCCGAACGACGCGCTGCTGTTGAGCGTCTTTCCGCACATGCATTTGCGCGGGAAATCGTTCTTATTCGTCCTTAATGATGCAAAAAACAGCTTCCAAACGGTCTTAAACGTCCATAATTACGACTTCTTTTGGCAGCTTTCTTACCGCTTCCAGACACCCATTCCGATTGCGAAGGGAACGCGCCTGGAATGTTCGGCAACTTTCGATAATTCCCCGAATAATCCGCGCAATCCCGATCCCACCGCCGATGTGACTTACGGCCAGCAGAGCTGGGAAGAAATGATGATCGGATTCTTCGATGTCGCGGTGGATGTGAAGATCGGGAAGCCGGAGTTTTTTACTCGTCAGTAAAACGCATTTCACGCAAAGGCGCAAAGCTCGCTAAGTCGTCTTCGTTTTCTTAAAGACGCGATTTAGAACCGTAATGGCACGGTCGACATCCTGCTCGGTCAAAATGTACGGAGGCAGCATGCGGAGAACTGTTTCGTGGGTGCAGTTAATCAGCAGGCCTTCGGCCATGGCATTGAGGACGATCTCTTTGCCGGGCATATCCAGCTCGACGCCGATCATCAGGCCGACGCCGCGCACTTCTCGGATGAAGCCGTAACGCTTGGCGAGTTCGGTGAGGCGCATGCGGAAATAGCTCCCGGTTTCCATGATGTGCGGCAGCAACGGATCGAGAAGGTCGAAAAATTCGAGAGCGATCCGGCAGGCGAGCGGTCCGCCGCCGAAGGTCGAGCCGTGCATTCCAGGCCCGATGGCGACCGCGGCGCGCTCATTCGCGGCAATGAAACCGAGAGGGATTCCGCAAGCCAGCGGTTTCGCCGCGACCATCACGTCCGGCATCACCACGGGGTCGAACATCTGATAGGCGAAGTAGGTTCCGGGGCGGCCGACGCCGCATTGGGTTTCGTCGAACACCACGAGCGCGTTGTAGCGGTCCGCCAGCTCGCGGATCTTGCGCACATACTCCGGCGTCATCGGAAAAATGCCGCCTTCGCCCTGCACCAGCTCCAGCACGATTCCGGCGGTGTGCTCGCTAACGACCTGTTCGAGCGCGGTGATATCGTTGCGCGGAACGAAGCGCGCGCCGGGGACGAGCGGCTCAAAATCGCGGCGGTATTTTTCCTGCCCGGTGATCGAGAGCGCTCCAAAAGTGCGGCCGTGGAACGAGTTTTCGAGCGCGACCACCTGATACTTGGCCGGATCGATTTTGGTCCCATGCGCGCGCACCATTTTCAAAGCGCCTTCCATGGCCTCGGCTCCGGAGTTGCAGAAGAACACGCGATCGAGGCCGCTGGTTTTGGCGATGCGCTCCGCGAGGGGGCCCTGATACTCGTGATAGTAGAGGTTCGAAGTGTGCAGGATCAGGCCAGCCTGCTCCCGAATAATTTTAGTGAGACGCGGATGCGCATAGCCGAGCGCGTTAACGCCGATGCCGGCAATCAGGTCGAGATAGCGCTTGCCCGAGGTGTCGTAGACATAGACGCCTTTGCCGCGATGGAGGACGAGGGGGAAGCGGGCGTAGTTTTGAAGGAGATATTGTTTCTCCAAATTCATAACAGCCGCATCCACTACAGAGGGTTGCTCGGCGACGGAAGATTCCATTTCTTCATGATAACTTTGGGACGCTCGCCTCGTGGGCGGGGAGATGAGTTCCTGTGTGTGGGCAATGGTCACGAGGATTTTTCGAGGGATCGTACGCACGTAGGCCGTGATTTTGGCGGGCTTGATTTGTTCGCGCCAATGGCGGCGATTGCAGTAATAATCTTACGTTTCACGTCCTCTCCTTCTAAACTTTCAGAGTTTGGGCAGCCTTTCGACTGCCCATCCCCTAGGGTCCCGATCCGTGATGTTACTCTCACGGCTGAGTCCGCTGATGAGACCGCGGTTCTCCCCAATGCTCAAGGCGTGCGCGCCTACCAGCCTGACTTCATCGCCGCCTATCCGCATGCTTACCAAGCCGCGGAAAAACTAACCGGCAGGCGAAACCGCCTGCCCCACGATGAAACTTAAGCGTCTGTCCGCATGCAGGCGGGTACTCTGGTCATTTGGCAGAGTTGTGAATCGCCGAAACTACTTTCGATATGTTTGCTCTAACCGTTGAGAGGTGAATCATGCGCGGATTTGCATTTGTAGTGTTCGCCGCTGTTGCCGCGATCGGCTTCACGGCTACGCCCGTTAAGGCAGAAGCGGCTCAAGTTGGGGTCGAGGTCGGAGTGGCTCCGGTGTGTCCTTATGGCTACTACGACGTTGCTCCGTATAACTGCGCTCCATACGGCTACTATGGTCCAGAATGGTTTACCGGCGGGGTGTTCATTGGCGTTGGCCCGTGGTTTCACGGCGCCAGTGAGTTCCGGGGCCACGTAAATAACCGATACCATCCAGAACACGGCTATAAGGGACCGATGCCTGCGCGGGGCGAAAAGGCCGATCCGGGAAAGCGAGTCGATAGCGCGCACTTCAAAGGAAACGAAATGCGGGATGGAAAGGGGCACGTCGTTAAGAAATAACTTCAAGAAATAACTTCGCGTCTATTCGTCCGTTACGCAGCCTTCACTGGCGCTTTTGACGAGACGAATATATTTGGCGAGGGTGCCGCGCGTGGATTTGTACGGAGGGGCAATCCACGCGCCGCGGCGTTGGGCTAATTCATCGTCGGTGACGTGCACTTCGAGGAGGTTTTTCTCCGCGTCGATGGTGATGGTGTCTCCGGTGCGAACCAAGGCGATGGTGCCGCCGTCCTGGGCTTCGGGGGTGATGTGTCCCACGAGAAAGCCGTGGGAGCCGCCCGAAAATCTGCCGTCAGTGATCAAAGCGACATCCTTTCCCATACCTGCGCCCATGACGACCGAGGTGCAGGTCAGCATCTCCGGCATGCCGGGGCCGCCTTTCGGCCCTTCATAGCGAATCACGATCACGTCGCCTTTGGCGATGTGCTGTTTTTCGAACGCGCGGAGCATTTCTTCTTCGGAGTCGTAGACCTTGGCGGGACCGGAGAATTTGAGGCCTTCCTTCCCTGTGATCTTGGCCACGGAGCCTTCAGGCGCCAGGTTCCCTTTCAGGATTTGAAGATGCCCGGTGGCCTTGATGGGCGACGAGAGAGCCTGCACGATCTGCTGGCCCGGCGTCAAGCCGGGGAGATCCTTCACATTTTCACGGATCGTCTTTCCGGTGACGGTAACACAATCGCCTTCGATCATTCCCGCGTCGAGAAGCATTTTGATGACGGCGGGGACGCCTCCGGCGGCTTGCAGATCCTCCATGACGTATTTACCGCTGGGTTTGAAATCGGCGAGCAGAGGAGTCTTGTCGCTGACGCGCTGAAAATCGTCGATGGTGACCAGGACATCGACAGAGCGAGCCATCGCGATCAGATGCAGCACGGCGTTGGTGGAGCCGCCGAGGACGGTGACCAGGACCATCGCATTCTCGAAAGCTTCGCGGGTCATGATGTCGCGCGGCTTGAGGTCCAGTTCCAGAAGATTGCGAATGGCCGCGCCTGCGCGGACGCACTCGTCGAGCTTGAGCGGATCTTCGGCGGGAGTCGACGAGCTATAGGGCAGAGACATGCCGAGCATCTCGATGGCGGAGGCCATGGTGTTGGCGGTGTACATGCCTCCGCACGCGCCGGCACCGGGGATGGAATGGCGGACGATGTCGCAACGCTCGGCTTCGTCGATGTTGCCCGATAGAAATTCGCCGTAGCTCTGGAAGGCGGAAACGACGTCGAGTTTCTTGTGTTTCGCGGTGCAGCCGGCGCGGATGGTGCCGCCATACACGATCAGCGCCGGGCGATTCAGACGGCCCATGGCCATCGCGCAGCCGGGCATGTTCTTATCGCAACCGGGGAGGGCGATGGCGGCGTCGTACCACTGGGCGCCCATGATGGTCTCGATCGAATCGGCGATCAGGTCGCGGGACTGGAGAGAAAAGCTCATGCCGTCGGTGCCCATGGAGATTCCGTCCGAGACGCCGATGGTGTTGAATCGCATGCCGACTAATCCGGCGGCCGTGACGCCTTCCTTAACTTTCGCTGCGAGGTCGAGCAGGTGCATGTTGCACGGGTTGCCCTCAAACCAGACGCTGGCGATGCCTACCTGCGCCTTGTTGAAGTCGGCCTCGGTCATGCCGGTGGCGTAGAGCATGGCTTGGGATGCGCCTTGCGATTTCGGCTGCGTGATTTGAGAGCTGTATTTATTGAGTTTGGACATGAAGTTTTAGGGCCAACGTTAGCGCAGGGCCGCGGCTATGGCTTTCTCGGCGAGGGGTTCCATGATGGCGGAGCCGGCTTCGTTGGGATGCAGGCCGCCGCAGGCGATTTCCTTCTTGAGCATCTTTCGATCGTCGATCATGGCGGTATAGTAGTCGAGATAGACCAATTGTTTTTGCTCGGAATAATTCTTTATCCACTCGTTGAGGTCGATGATTTTTGCCAGGGTAGGGGCGGCGAATTTCATTCTTATAGATTACAGGCTACGCTGGAAGAAAGCTGTCATGCCCAGACGCAAACCCGAAGTGATGAGTCCGGCCGGATACTGGCCACAACTCCGTGCGGCCATCGAGGCGGGGGCGGATGCGGTGTACTTCGGTCTGAAACATTTTTCGGCGCGGGCGAAGGTGGGGTTCTCGCTCGACGAATTGCCGGAGGTGATGCGGACTCTGCACACGCGCGGCGTGCACGGGTTCGTCACGTTCAACACGCTGGTGTTCGAGCATGAACTGCCGGAGGCGGGCCGGACCATCGCGGCGATTGCGCGGGCGGGCGCCGATGCGCTGATCGTGCAGGATTACGGGATCGTGAGGCTGGCGCGCGAGATCGCGCCGGAGCTGGAGCTGCACGCATCGACGCAGATGAGCATCACGAACGCGGAAGGAGTGAAGCTGGCGCAGAGTTTTGGGATCGAGCGGGTGAACCTGGCGCGCGAACTTTCGCTAGATGAGATTCGCAAAATTATCGCGGAGACTGGCTGCGAGCTCGAGATGTTCGTCCATGGGGCGCTGTGCGTGGCCTACTCGGGGCAGTGCTTTTCATCGGAGGCGTGGGGCGGGAGGAGCGCGAATCGCGGACAGTGCGCGCAGGCGTGCCGGTTGCCGTATGAACTGCTTGTCGACGGGCGCGTGGAGCCGTTGAACGACGCGCGGTATTTGCTGTCTCCGGGAGATTTGTACGCGCTGGCCCAGATTCCCGAGATTGTCGAGATGGGGGTGGCCGCGCTGAAGATCGAGGGGCGTTATAAGGATGCCGATTATGTGGCGCTGACGACAGCAGCGTATCGCAAGGCGGTGGATGAAGCGTGGGAAGGGCGGAAACAAAGCATCACGCGGGCGGAGGAGCTGCGGCTCGAACAGGTTTATTCGCGCGGGCTGGGGCCGTTTTTCCTGACCGGAACGAATCATCAGGCGGTGGTGAACGGCCGTGCGCCGAGGCATCGCGGCGTAGAGATGGGTCGAGTGGCGCGAGTTTCGGCGGATCGAGTGGATGTCGAGACGGGTGATGCTCATGAGATCGCTCCGTTGAAGCCGGGAGATGGCGTAGTGTTCGACGCGGCGGACTGGCGGAGTCCGGGCGAGCCGGAGGAGGGCGGTCGAGTGTATGAAGCGCTGCCGGCGCTCGATGGGACGCTGACGCTCAAGTTTGGGAATGGCGCGATTCAGTTCGATCGAGTCCGGGTTGGGGATCTGGTGTGGCGGACGGCGGATCCGGATCTTGCTAAAGTCGCGCGCCCGTTCCTGGAACCGACGTCGCCCGTGGCGCGGCAGAGCGTTCGGGTCCACGTGAAGGCGGCTGAGGGATTGCCGTTGGTTGCGGATTGGTCGGTCGGCCAAACGCGCGTTGTGGTCGAGAGTGCCGGTGCGCTGGAGCACGCGCAAAATCGAGGGGTATCGGTGGAATCCCTGACCCGCCAATTCGAGCGGTTGGGAAATACGCCGTACGACTTGCGTGAGGTGACGCTCGAAGTAATCGGGTCGCCATTCGCGCCGGTGTCGGCGCTGAATCAGATGCGTCGCGACGCTGTGGAACGGTTGCAGGAAATGCAGGCGCAGGTCCGCGCGCGGATAATAAACGAGTCTCCTTACAACGGGCGCATGGCGCGCGACCCAAGCGTCACCGAAGCGCCGGCTCAGTTGCATCTTCTTGTTAGAAACGCGGACCAACTTAGCGCGGCGATCGAACTGCGGCCGGCTAGCATCACGCTCGACTATCTGGATCTATATGGCCTGCGTCCTTCCGTGGAGCGGGTCAAACAAAGCGGGATCGCGGCGAGGGTCGCCAGTCCGCGAGTGTTGAAGCCGGGCGAGGCGCGAATCTTGAATTTTCTACTGAGTCTCGATTGTGCGATTCTCGTGCGGCCGGCGGGGATGCTGCATGCGCTGAGGGATCTTAAACACGCGCCGTTGATCGGGGATTTTAGTTTGAATACCGCTAATTCGGTGACGGCGGAAATGTACCTTGCGCTGGGTCTGGACCGGGTGACGCCGACGCACGATCTGAATGCCGCACAGGTAGCGGAGCTTGCGCGGACTTCGGGCGCGGACCGGATTGAGGTGGTGGCGTATCAACATCTGCCGGTGTTTCACACCGAGCACTGCGTATTCTGCCGTTTTTTATCGACCGGAACAAGCTATCGCGATTGTGGGCGGCCGTGCGAAAAGCATTTCTTGGCCTTGCAGGATACCGCCGGACGCGCGCATCCCGTGCTGGCCGATGTCGGTTGCCGCAACACTGTGTTCGGTGCGGAGGCGCAGGAGGCGAGCCGTCATTTGGAAGTTTGGAAACGCGTGGGGATTCGCCATTTCAGATTGGAATTTGTACATGAATCGGCGGAGCAAGTGAAAGAAATCGCCCGGGCATTCTCGTCGGCTCTGGCAGGCGAGATCACTGCGCAACAGCTTGCGGGCGAGCTCAAGAAGGTAGCGCCTCAAGGGACGACCGAGGGCAGTTTGTTTGTCCCCGCGGATTATTTGAAGCTGCCTATTTTACAGTGATCGATAAGGTAGGGTTGTTTACGATTCACGATGGCAAGGTGTTATTGTGCCGTAAGAAGCGCGGCACGCCCCTATTAATTCTGCCGGGCGGGAAGCGCGAGGAGGGAGAATCGTCGCTCGCCTGTCTGGCGCGGGAACTGCGTGAAGAATTGGGAGACGTTACGGCAGTGTCGCCTGAGCTCGTCGGCGTGTATACGCACGAGGCTGCGGGAGCGGGTGGGAAAATTGTGCGCATCGAGTTGTATCGCGCAGAGCTTGCGGGCGAGGCACATGCACAGTCGGAGATCGGGGAGCTGATCTGGTTCGGCGCGAGCGACGATCGGGCCGTGCTTGCGCCCAGTTTAGCGGTAGTGATTTTCCCCGATTTGATCGCGCGCAGGCTGCTCACATGGTGACCTCTCCAAGCGCGCCGGGTATACTTTTCAATGAAATGCTCTCCTCCCATCAGATTCGCTCGGCTGTGGATGCCGAACTGGCTTCGACGAAAGTTATTGACGTTCATACCCACTTGTTCATGCCTTCGCTGGGAGGCATCGGACTCTGGGGAATCGATGAACTGGTCACCTATCATTACTTAGAGGCCGAGCTGTTCCGTTCGTCTTCAATCACGCCGGCCGAGTACTTCACTCTTTCCAAGCCAGCGCAGGCCGATCTGATCTGGCGAACGCTATTTGTCGAACATGCTCCCGTTTCAGAGGCAACGCGCGGCGTTGTGTCGGTGCTGCATGCTTTCGATTTGCCAACGTCCAGCTCGGATTTGAAGAAGGCGAGGGAATTTTTCGCAGGGCGCGATTATCATGAACACATCGCGGAGGTGTTCAAGATTGCGGGGATCAGCGAGGTCGTGATGACGAACGATCCTCTCGATCCGGAGGAGGCTCCGTTGTGGGAGAAGAATGCGGCGCGTCACTCGCAATTTCATCCCGTCCTGCGGCTGGATCGCATTCTGAACAAGTGGCCGGATCATTTTCAAATGCTCCAGAGCAGGGGCTACAAGGTGGATGCGGAACTTGGCGGCAATTCGATCTCCGAGGTGCGGCGCTTCCTGAGCGTATGGTCGAAGCTGATGCGTCCGGTCTACATGGCTTGTTCGTTGCCGGATACGTTCGCTTATCCGGAGACTAGCGTGCGCGCAAAGCTGCTGGCGGAAGCGGTGCTGCCGGTGTGCCGCGAATTCGATCTGCCGCTATCGTTAATGATCGGCGTGCGCTACCTGGTAAATCCGGCGCTGAAACTGGCGGGGGATGCGGTTGGGAAAGCGGACCTGCGCGCGCTGGAGCGGCTGTGCTGCGAATTTCCGGAGAACCGGTTTCTTGCGAGCGTCCTGAGCCGCGAGAATCAGCATGAATTGACGGTCTACGCGCGGAAATTCAGCAACCTGATGCCGTTCGGATGCTGGTGGTTTTTGAACAACCCGTCCGTTGTCGAGGAGATCACGCGTGAGCGACTGGAGATGCTCGGGACAACGTTCATCCCGCAACATTCCGACGCGCGTGTTCTGGAACAAGTGATTTACAAGTGGCGCAATACGCGGCGCACGCTGGGTCCGATCCTGGCGAATTCCTACGATTTGCTGTCGCAGGACGGACGCGCGGTGAATGTCGGGGATATTCAAATGGACGTAAAGCGATTGTTCAGAACTAATTTCGAAAGATGGACGAATTTAGATGAGGATCAACGGGCACACGGGGACGGTATAAGGCGCATGTCATAATATTGAAATTCATGCGCCTTTCGAAATTGCTCCTATGTTCCGCTCTGGCCTGCGGCGCGACGTTCGCGGCCGACCTCACCGATCAGTATAAATCCATCGCCGACCGGCTGATTGACGCGGCGCTGGCCGATCACGACGGCTATGCGAAGCTCGCGTACTTGTGCGACCGGATCGGCGCGAGACTCAGCGGTATGCCGAGTCTGGACCGCGCCATCAAGTGGTCCGAAGCGACGATGAAAAGCGACCGATTGAGCAACGTGCGCGTGATTCCGGTGAAAGTTCCGAAGTGGGTGCGCGGCGCGGAATCGGCGCAGATGCTGGCGCCGGAGAATAAGCCGCTGCACATGCTGGGCCTCGGAATGAGCGTCGGTACGCCACCGGGCGGGATCACCGCTGAGGTGGTGGTGGTGGACGATTTCGACGATCTCGCCAAGTTGGGCGCGGAAGGCGTGCGCGGAAAAATCGTTCTGTATAACGAAAAATGGGTCAATTACGGAGCGACGGGACAATATCGCAGAGCCGGACCGTCGCGGGCCGCGGCGCTGGGTGCGGCGGCGGTGCTGCTGCGCGCGGTCACGCCGCTGGCAATGCAGATCCCGCACACGGGGACGCTTGACTACGATGACGCGCAGCCAAAAATCCCGGCGGCGGCGCTAAGCGTGGAGGATGCATTGATGCTCGGGCGTTTCGCGGCGCAGAAGCTGCCCATCAGGGTTCATCTCGAAATGGCAGCGCATCAGGATCCGGATGCCGATAGCGGCGACGTGATGGGAGAGATTCCGGGGCGCGAACATCCGGAGGAGGTGGTGGTCCTGGGCGGGCACATCGATTCGTGGGACGTGGGGCGGGGCGCGCAGGACGATGGGTCGGGGATCATCGCGAGTTTGCAGGCTGTCGCTCTGATCAAAAAGCTTGGGTTACAGCCGCGCCGGACGATTCGAGTCGTCTTTTGGGTGAATGAAGAAAACGGCGGCCGGGGAGGCGAGGCGTACCGCGCGTGGGTTGGCGATGCGGTGAAGAATCACGTCGCAGCGATTGAGATGGACGGCGGAGCGGAGGCTCCGGTGGGATTTGGATACGGCGCGGGTGGTTTCGGCGGAGGAAGAGGCCGTGAACGCGGTGGTGCCGCGCCGGCGGCTGCGCCAAGTGTAGCGGCTGAAAATTCCATGGCCATGCTGAAGCAGATCGGCAGCCTGCTGAACCGGATTAACGCGGGCGAAATTTCGGGCGGCGGCGGAGGGTCCGACATCGGTCCGCTGATGCGCGACGGAGTGCCTGGCTTAGGTGAGAGGTCCGTGGGGCTGCACTATTTCGATTGGCATCACACGGAGACGGACACGCTGGATAAAGTGAATCTCGACGATTTCCGTAAAAGTGTCGCGGCGATGGCGGTGATGAGTTACGTCCTTGCGGACATGCCGGAGAAGCTGGCGGGCGGAAACTGAGTACTAGAGCGGTTCCTAAATAGTGTGATCGGGTAGGACGGCCAATTTTGGCTGCAGCCGCCATTAAAGGCGGTTTCTCGTTGATGAGCTACAAGCCTGTTGAAGGCAGGCTGCAGCCAAGATTGGCCGCTGCCCGGGCGATCGGGCAACGATGGGAATGAAGGGGCTGGGTGGACAGGGCGAAAATTGGGGACAGCCCGCTCTGTCCACGCGGCGTCACAGAAGAGCGGGCTTTCGCCGAGTGTTGAGGCCGCCTTGGGACAGAGTAGGCAGTCCCCAATATTCGCAGATTCTACTGTTTTCGAGGGTGGCCGCCCTACCTTGGGTCTGCGGAGAGTGGGTCTATTTACTATCGTGTGGAACTCCCGAGTCCCCGCACTCACGGGACGGGGTTATAGAGTCTGTGTGAAAAGTGGTGCTTTAACCACTCCTACTAGTCGCGGCTCTGTTTCCGGTCTACTGACTACTTCGGTCGAGGCTCGACCATCTGGCGCACGCGGTCTAGCTCGCGGCGGAGCTTGCGTTCGTTGAGGCCCAGCAGGACCACGTAGAAGCCGATGATGGCCCATCCGGCGAAAAATCCGTAAAACATGAATTGGAAATTGCGATTATCCACGATATTGTCCTCTTAGTATTGATGCGCCATGCGGCGCAGTGAATCGATCTCGCGAGACATCTCATCCTGGCGCATCCGGACCATCACCATCGCCGATGCCAGGCAAACAAACGCCAGCCAGTTCCAATAGATGGGACCTTCCATGCCGGCGGACATCCCTCCGCCGCCGCGGATGCTCAACACTGGCTGCGGATGCAGCGTGCGGAACCAGTCGATTGCCTTGTAGACGATGATCACTTCGACGAATCCGAAGATCGACACAACGGCCGATAGGCGCGCGCGCTGCGCCGGTTCGTCGATGGCGCGCCGCAGCATCAGATAGCCGGCATAAGTGAGCCAGCAGATCAGCATGGAGGTGAGACGCGGCTCCCACGCCCACCATACGCCCCAGATAATCCGGGCCCAGATGCTGCCTGTCGCGAGTACGATCCCTGCAAACGCCAGAGAGACTTCGGTGACGCCCGCGGCGAGCGAGTCATATCTCAAATCGCCCTTCGCGAGGTAGAGGCAGCTTGCCACCAGCGCGACAAAGAATCCGAGAAAGCCTGTGAAAATGGTGGGTAGATGGATATAGATGATGCGGAAAATGGCGCCCTGTGCCGCCTCATCCGGAACCACCATGAAAATCGTGTACAGATTCCAGCCGAGCAGCGCGACGGCAGCGGCCACCAACCCGAATATAATTTTTTCACGCATGTTTCATCCCACTAAAACAATATCAACCAAAGTCACCGAGAGGGCCGTAAAAATGATATCGAAAGCGATCAGTAGTCGCACCCAAATCAGATTATCGCCCGCGAGCGGCGTGCCGTTCAGCAGATCGCGGGTCAGCTCCATTGCCGCCATTAGCGCTGGAATCATCACCGGATAGACCAGGGTTGGCAGCATAAGCTCGCGCAGGCGGAGGTTCACGGTTAGCGCGCTGAACATGGTTCCGATCACGGTCAGGCCCCACGTTCCCAGCAGGATTACAATCACCAGCGATCCCAGGTAGGTCGTCACCGGTATGTTGAAAAAAAGTCCGAAGGCGGGGACGCAGACGCATTCGACAGCCAGCAGAATCGCGAAATTTGCGAGTGCCTTTCCCATAAACAGCGCCGCGGGCGGCAGCGGCGAAGCAACCAGCGCATCCAGACAATCGTTCTGGGTTTCCCGAGCGAAACTGCGGTTGAGCACCAATGCTCCGGCAAAGCTGAACACCAGCCACAGCAAGCCTCCAGAAAAATCGGGCATCGCATCGGGATCGACGGCGAAGCTGAACAGAACCAGCATCACCAGCGAAAACGCGATCGACGCATTCAGCGCCTCCTTGGTGCGCCACTCCGCGCGCAGATCTTTTGCCGCGATCGTGAGGACCTGGCGAAGGAAAGAAAAAAAAGTTTCACGCGGAGACGCAGAGCTCGCAGAGAAGACACTTTCGCTCACGACGCGCCTTCTCCCTCGAATGTCCGGTACAACCACGCCGGGTCGTCGAGCATTTCCTGGCGGCGCTCCCCCGCGTAGGCGAGTTGTCCTTTGCGGATCAGCGCGACGTGGGTGGCCAGCTCAATCGCTTCCCGGATCTGATGGGTCGACATGATGACGGTGCGGCCGCGTTGTTGCGCGTCGGTTATCAGCGAATGCAACACGGCGATGGCGCGATCGTCGAGCGAGGTGAAGGGCTCGTCGAACAACAGTACTTCGGGGTCGTGAAGGAATGTTCGCGCCACGGCCAGCCGCTGCCGCATCCCGCGCGAGAACTCCCGCACCAGGCCGTCGCGGACTCGTTCGAGGCCGGTTCGCTCCAGCCATTGATGCGCGCGCTTGGCAGGATCGTCCAGGCCGTAGAGTTTTCCGAACAGAACCAGATTTTCCGTGGCCGTCAATTCGTCGTACAGTGAAATTCCATGCCCGAGAACGCCGATGCGTCGCCTGGTCGGTTCATCGCGCACCTCGGAGCCGTAGATTTTTACCGACCCCTTCGATGGTTTGGCGAGCCCGGCCAAAATCCGCAGCAGTGTCGTTTTTCCGGCGCCGTTGCGGCCCAGCAATGCCACGATCGAGCCTGGCTGTACTTTAAATCCGACGTCGCGCAGGGCGGGGAAGTCGCCAAAGTATTTCCAGACAGCGTCAATTTCGAGAGCGTTCATGCCACGCCCTTTCGATATAAGAGCACGCCTCCCAGCCCAAGAATCGCGAAGACCAGGGCCATCACCCAGTAAATGCGGGAGTAAACGCGGGCGGCGCCCTCCTCGATCTGCGGTGCGCCGCTATCCTCTTCCGGGGCCGTCGCGTCCGGATTTCGCAACGAGCCCGTGCCGGTAATCTTCACGCTGTAATCGGCGCCGCCAGCACCATAAATATGCGCCTTGGTCTGTGGCTCCTGCCCCAGGGATTCGACGCCGCTGCCTTCGAGCGTTACGCTCGGAGGCGTCACTAGGCGCGTTACTCCCTCACCGTGCAGAATCCTGCTCGCGAACGTGTCGGTGGGCGGGAGCGAGTAGCTGACGTCGAACCGGCTCTCGCCCGGTTTCACCGGATAGGCGATCTTATAGACGTCCTTCTCCTTGGTCTTCTCGGCAGGCCGCTGGATCGGCACGCTGCCGGGCGAATTGATCGTTACAGTGACTTTACCGCCGGCCGCCTCCGGAAGATAAAACTGAACGGAGCCATTTACCGGATCCTGAAACGTCGTGGTCGATTCGTTCTCCATCAGGAAAGTCTCGCTAATATCGAGCGACGCCGCACTCGGCTCGATCAGAATCATATGCTGCGAAACTTTTGCGACGCCGGTGTGCGCCGTCGCATTGTAAACCTTGACTTGCACTCCCGTCGGGGGCGTGCCGGGCGGCAGCATCAGGGTGTACAAAACGCCCTGGTAAATCGCTTGCAACATCTCCGGTCCAGGCGGAACGTCCTTATCGATTTTGAACTTTCCCTCGGCGTCGCTTTTCACGGTCGCGAGCGTCTGGGGGCCTTGCGCGGTGGGCTGCACCAGGATCACAATCACCGACGCCTGCGGCTGGCCGGTGGTCGCATTCATCACCGTGCCATCGACGCCCGCCAGTAGGCAGTAGCCAGTAGCCAGTAGCCAGAACGCGATTTTCATGATGCCATCGCCTTCCCGCATTCTCCGCAAAATTTCATCGGCTTCGGGAATTTCGCCCCGCAGTGAGGACAGACGTTGGCGGGCGGTGGAACTCGAACTTGTGGCGCTGGTACCCCGTATGTTTCGATCTCTGCCAATACTCCGGCCAGTTCCTTCTGCAACTCGAGCTTGATCTGTTGATAGTCTTCATCGGAAAGCTTTCCGACGCGATACTCAAACTGCAAGTCCCGCAGGTTCTCATAGATTTGAGCTTTGCGGTCGTCCAGATGCTGTGTGGGCGAAACGGGGTCGGGCGCGGGCAGATCCTTTACCCGGATCGTCAATGTGAAAAAAAGCGTGACCGCAACGACGAGCACCACCACGGCGATAAGAATCATCAGTCGAACTTAGCCATGTCCTTATTGATTCGGTCCATAACCGCCGGATCGATCTCCGGCGCATGCCCCGCCGCGTGAGGCTTCCTATATCTGCGGATCGCCAGCACCACCACGATCGCGCCCAGCGACAGCGCCACGAACGGACCCGCGGTTCCAAATACGCCGGGTGTAATGGCCAGAATCTGTTTGCCGTTCTCCGCAACGAAATCGGCGAGAATCTGCGAATCGCTCTTTCCCGCCGCCTGGGCCGCGAATATTTGAGTCTTCGCGCGTTTGCAGACGCCGCAGCCGGGCTCCATCTTGCAGGTCATATCCTGCGCGCATCCGCAGGAGCAGGACAACTTTTTCGCCACCCGGTTGACCGGATCCGAATCAAGATCGACCGCCGTCTGCGCCACGCAAAAACCGGCGGCCAGCGCCAGCAATACGCTAAACTTTCGCATGTTTTCCCGAAATGCCTACAACCTCTGTGCGCGGATAAATGAGCCTCGATTTGCTGGGGATCAGGCAGATAATCGTGCCGCTCAGCACCACCCAGTAGCCCATCCAGATCCAGCTCACCAGCGGAAACACATAGGCTTGCAGCACCACTCTTTCGCCATCGTCGGATAAGCCCGCGAAGTTGATATACAAATCCTCGTTCGGACGCCGTCGGATCGCCACTTCGCTCGCCGGTTCCTTCTTTGCCAGATAGAGGCGCTTCTCAGGCTCCAGGGTCCCCACATGCTCGCCGTTTTTCGAGGCATCGACGCTGATTCTCTGCCAGCGATAATTATCGTTCTGCCCCACCTGGATATCTGTGAGGCGCAGGGTGTACTTGCCCAACGCAACAACGTCACCCTTAGAAATCTCCACCGTCATCTGCTGATCGAACGCCTTGCCCGTGAATCCGATGAACATGATCACCACGCCGACGTGCACCAGGTACCCGCCGTAACGCCGCGTGTTGCGATGCGTCAATTCCATCACCGACGCGATAAAACTCGCCCTGTCTTTGGACGCGATCGCGTTGGCCCCCTTCACGAACTCCATCGCGACGCTTACCAGTACGAACGCGCAGAGCCCGAACGAAACCGTCGCGTAGAAACTCCTGACGCCCAATGCCACCAGTCCCGCCGCGACCACCGTGCCCGCGATCGTCGGCCACAGGAACGCCCGCCGCAGACTGTCGAATGAGCTCTTTCGCCACGCGATCAGCGGACCCACGCCGGTCAGGAACAATAGAAACAGCGCAATCGGAATATTGATTTTATTGAAGAACGGCGCGTCGACGCTGATCTTTTCACCGGTGAACTTTTCCGAAATCACCGGGAACAGCGTGCCCCAGAGGATCGCGAAGCAGCTCGCCAGCAGCACCAGATTATTAAAAAGGAAGCTCGATTCGCGCGACAGCACGCTCTCCATCTGCGCCTCGCTCTTCAGAAAATCGAGGCGGCTCACGATCAGTGTGACCGTTGCCGCGATCCCGATGCTGAGGAATACCACGAAGTACATCCCGATCGGCCCTTGCGAAAACGCGTGTACCGAGTTCACGATGCCGCTCCGCGTCAGGAAAGTCCCGAAGATGCACAGGAAGAACGTGGCCGATACCAGCACCATGTTCCACACCTTCATCATGCCCTTTTTCTCCTGCATCATCACGGAATGCAGGAACGCCGTCGCCGTGATCCACGGCAGCAGCGATGCGTTCTCCACCGGATCCCAGCCCCAGTATCCGCCCCACCCGAGCACCGCGTACGCCCACCCCGCGCCCAGCAGGACTCCCGTCGTCTGGAACATCCACGTCACCAGCGTCCAGCGTCGCGTGGTGGCAATCCACGCCTCACCCGGCTGCTTCGCGATCAACGACCCAATGGCGAATGCGAACGGCACTATGAATCCCACGTAGCCCAGGTACAGCATCGGAGGATGGATAACCATCGTCCAGTATTGCAATAGCGCGCTCAACCCCTGGCCGTCGCCGACATCGATGACGCGCTTACCGGCCATCAGCACTTTGAACGGGCTCTCGATAAACACGATCAAGGTCAAAAAGAACACCTGAGTCGTCATCATCACCGCGATCACGTAAGGCATGATCTCGCGGAATTTCCGCCGGTTCTTGAAAACCACGACTGCCCCGTAGGTGGCCAGCAGCCAGTTCCAGAACAGCAGCGATCCTTCCTGGCCGCCCCACCATGCCGTGTACTTATAAATAGTCGGCATCGCGCGATTGGTGTAATGCGCGACGTAAGCCATGCGGTAATCGCCGCTCATGAGCGAGTAAATGAGGATGCCCGCCGCGATCGTGACCAGCACCCAGATCGAGTACACCGCTCGCTCCGCGGACACCGTCAGGAACGGCCGCTTCGTCAGCTTGCCGATGACGGAGGCGAGAACCGAATAGATCGCAAAACAAAACGCCAGCAGGACCGACAGCGCGGCGATATTTTCCATAAAATTTTAACGCCTCATTTTAAAGTGAAGCGCGAGGCGCGGCGACAGGTGCCTGAATCGGCTTGGCTTCGTACTTCGACGCGCACTTGGCCTGAATCTTGGTCGCATGAAACACTCCATCCGCGCCCAGTTTCCCGTCGGCCAGCGCCTGCGCCCCAGGTTTGAATGTGTCCGGCAGCGGTTCGATTCCGCTATAAACCACCGGTAGAACCAGTTTGTCCTGGGTCAGCGAGAACCGAACCTCGCGCCCATCGCGATGGATCGAATCCGCAACGTCGCCGCCCACGCGCAACCGGTGATCCTTGCCGCTGTCGCCCAACTGATTCAACTCCGCGATGGTCTTGTAATAAGTCTTGGTCTCGCTAATGCCGCCCATGGCGAGCCACAACAGCGTTCCCAGAATTGCCACGATCAAAAATCCGAACTTCAAATAGATCTTCATTGGAGTGCCCTAAACCACAAGTATAGCTCCCCGGCTAATAATAGTGCGTGCTAACGAAGCCCCAGCAAATCTTCCTACCGGTCCTGGCGCTATTTTATTCCCTCGCCGGAATCCTCCATTTCCTGAAGCCCGCGATGTATCTGAAAATAATGCCGCCTTACGTGCCACTGCACTTGGCGATGGTATACATCAGCGGCGGCGCCGAAATCGCGGGTGGAATTGGCCTGTTGATCCCTCCCGTGCGCCGCGCCGCCGCCTGGGGCCTGGTCGCGCTGCTGATCGCCGTATTTCCCGCCAACATGTATATGGCGACGAATCCAGTGGAAGCAGGAGCAGCGTCACTGCCCGCCGCAGCCCTCTACGGCCCGCCTCCTGCTCCGGCCGCTTTTCATTTGGTGGGTGCTGTGGTGTACGAAGCCCGTCTCCCTTTGACGCGTGTATCGCTACGCGCTACAATAGGATTTGATAGTTGGCTTCCAGCACAAGGGCCTGAAGCGGCTCTTTGAAAAAGACGATGCGGCTGGGATTCGGCCCGATCTACTTAACGAGGTTCGAACGATCCTGATCCAGCTCGACGAAGCCGTCACCATCGAGGATATGCGGCTTAACAGTTTTCATCTGCACGCGCTGAAGGGCGACAGGAAGGATTTTTGGTCCGTTACCGTCAGAGCCAACTGGCGAATTATTTTTCGCTTTAGCGATGGGGACGCCGCTGACGTTGAGCTGATCGACTATCACCGATTTGAAGAGGAGAACACCATGCCTATGAAAAATCCGCCCCATCCCGGATTCTCTGTCCGCCTCAATTGTCTCGATCCATTTTCTCTTTCCGTCACGGAAGGAGCGAAAGCGCTGGGAGTAAGCCGGACCACCCTTTCACGTTTGATTAACGGCCAGGCTGGTGTGTCTCCCGATATGGCCATCCGTCTCGCCAAAGCTTTCGGCGCCACGCCGGACATCTGGATTCGCATGCAAGCAGCCTATGATCTGGCGCAAGCCCGTCAGCATGAAGGGGAAATTCATGTCCGGCGTTACGAGCCGCGGGCGATGTCTTAATTTCAGGATGAGCCAGGCAGAGCGTGTTTTACGCGGCGTGCTCGGATTCAAACGAGAAAAGCGACCAGCAGCGGCCAGCCTTCTCAATGCGATCGGGTTGAATCGCTTCGCCCGTAAATCGCGAGATGGCGCCAGCCCAAAAATGCGCCGCCGAGACATTCTCTTGCATCACGCGAACTTCCCACATCCCAGGGAACCGCCTCCACACTTCCTGCGCCACTTGAGTTCCAATTCCGAGTCTCCGGCATCCACGAATCACAAAGAACTCCGCCATATCCCAGACCGCGTCATTGCCCGAGACTTCCGACCCTCTCTTGGGCAACAACTTACCTGACAAATCAGGTTGATCGATTATGATCGGTATGGCGCGGGTCGAAGCCAAGCGGATTCGTTCACTTTGAGTCTGGCGGCAGTTTAAAAATTATCGCCACCTCGCTGCTCACCGGAGTTGGCTCTCCGTTACGTATCGCAGCGCTGAATCGCCACTTCTTAAAGCATTCGATGGCCTTCTCGTCGAGTCCCTTGCCAAGGCCCTTTGTCACTTTGATATCCGATGGCACGCCATCGATTCCGATCATCGCCGAAAGATACACTGAGCCCTCAAGTTTTGCGTCAAGCGCCTCTGGCGTGTATTCGGGGGCAACCCGTTGGATGAGCTTCGGGAATGCACCGTCCCGAACGGGACCACCACCCCCTCGCCCATAGCCACTTCCCTGTGCCCACACGCCAGTAACGGAAAACAATAGCAAAAGTGCAAACTTCATATCCACATTAAACACGTCCATTCCGCCGTTTGCAAGCCTTAGAGCCCCTTCTTGGTTCGTTCCTTGCGGCGTTTCTCTCTTGACCAGAGCCAGCCCTGCCAATTTGCCATCTATCCTGACCAGAAACGGATGCCGGTCAGGCTCCGACCAATAAAGCGGTAGGGACCGGTAGCCGAATCTGCCGTCCTCGCCTATTTCTAGATTGCGGAATTCGCCAAAATCGTGGGCGTACAACTCAGGTTCGCCAGGATCGGCTCTTGCTCCGCCGAGGCGGGAATAACTTGGAGCTGCGGGGACACCATTTCTCTATGTTCGACGATCACCGGCATTTGTGTATACTGACCAGGATCCGGGAGGCGGTCTTCGTGAAACAACAAGCCATCACTCGACGGCAGGCGCTTCACGTTCTCGGCTGTGGGGCGCTCGCCGCGCCGTTCTCGTTGGCCGCGCAAGAGCCTGAATTTCCCAAGGGCGCGATCATCCGCACCATCCTGAAAGACCTTCCGCCGGAAGCGCTGCGTGGTGGCGCGACGCTTTTCCATGAACACATGTCGCTAGCGCCCGACTTCATGCCCAGGTGGCTGAAGGCCGCCGGTATGCGAACGCCCTCTCCAACTGCGGCTCCGCAACCCTTCTTCATGCAGGATCTCGATCTCATGGTCGATGAGATGAAGGCCGCCGCCCACGATGGCGTCGCCTGCATTGTCGACGGAGGCCACGACGACATGGGTCGCGACCTCGATTTCCTCAGGCAGCTCTCTGCGAAATCCGGCATGCCCATCGTCGCCTCCTGCGGCTATTACGCGCAGCCGTTCTATCCCCCGAAAATCGCCACCATGAGCGAGGCTGAGATTTTTGAGGACCTGGTTCACACCGCCAACACCCAGCCGGTGGGCGCACTCGGCGAAATCGGCACCTGGGATGTCATGACGCCGGATGAACGAAAGGTGTTCCGCGCCGTCGGCAAGGCTCACCTTCGAACGAACCTGCCCATCTTCACCCACACCGGACACGGCAAGGGAGCCATCGAACAGCTCGATGTCCTCGAATCGGTCGGCGTCCAGCCGCAGCGCATTGTCATCGGACACATCGGCGGTCTGTCCGATCCGAAAGTTGAAGTGGTGAAGGAGATCTGCAAGCGCGGAGCCTTCGTCGGCTACGACCGCCAGGGAGGCCCCGGCGACGCTCGCAACGTAACCCAGGTCCAGATGTTGATCGAAGCGGGCTATGCCGCCAACCTGATGTTCGCCTCCGATTTTTCCCTCGCCCCGCAACTTGTTCACAATCACGGCCCCGGATACGCCAAAACGCTCACCGTGTTCGTCCCCAAACTGCGGGAAGCCGGCGTAAAAGAAGAAACGCTGCACCAGATCCTGGTCGACAACCCCCGCCGCTTCCTAGCCTTCGCGCCGCGATTTTAACGCCCGTGGTGGTGCGAGCTTCAGCTTGCAGCGTCGGCTTCAGCCGGCGTCCGTCTCCGCACTCGCCCTATCGTCGACAGTCCCTCCTCGCGTTGAATACTCCGGAGGTAACCAAATGCTTTACCGAGCCGCGACCGCAGGGAGCGATCTTCTCGCGGCTATCATAAAGACATCCAATGCCCGACGATAGCGCTCTCAAATACCGCGCTCTCCTTCAGATCTCTGAAGCCCTCCTCGCCTGCCGCGATCGCGACGCCTTGGTCCGCTCGCTCTGGGACACTCTGCGTCCGCTCATCGCCTTCGATTACCTCGTGATCATGCGTTATGACGCCGCGCGCCGCTGCGTCCTTCTGAAGGCCATTGCCGGCATGGACAACAACGATGCCCTTCGCCGCGACGAGTGGCCCGTCGAAGGGAGCCCTGTCGAGGTCATACTCCAAACCGGAGAGCCTTTGTACGTGCCTGACATGTCCGTCGAGCACCGGTTTCGTCCGGATCTCATGGAAATTTATCGGATCCACAACATCCGAAGCGGCTTTTGGATCGCCCTCACCACCACCCGGGGCATGCACGGTGCTATCGCGTTCAGCTCATGTACGCCTGACGCCTACACGCCCGAAGACCGCGAATTCATGCAGCACATCGGCCGACAGGTTGCCATCGCTACCGAAAACGCCCTCGCCTTTGAAGAGATCAACGAGCTACGCCGCCACATGGAAGACGAGAACGTCTATCTCCAGGAGGAAATCCGCAGCGAATACCGCTTCGATGAAATCGTCGGCTCCGGGCCGGCTCTGCGAGGCGTCCTGCAACAGATCGAAACCGCCGCTCCCACCGATTCCTCGATCCTCATTCAAGGGGAAACCGGCACCGGCAAGGAACTGGTGGCCCGCGCCATCCATCGCCTCAGCAGCCGCGCCAATGCCACGTTTGTGAAACTCAACTGCGCCGCTATTCCCGCCGGCTTGATTGAAAGTGAGCTGCTCGGCCACGAAAAAGGCGCGTTTACCGGAGCCGTCGGCCTGCGAATCGGACGTTTCGAGCTGGCCCATCGCGGTACTTTGTTTCTCGACGAGATTGGCGAGCTGCCCCTCGAGATGCAGCCGAAACTTCTTCGTGTTCTTCAAGACGGGCAATTCGAGCGCCTCGGGGGCAACCGCACGATCCAATCCGATTTTCGCCTCGTGGCAGCCACCAACCGCGACCTGCGCGCCATGGTGGCCCAACAACAATTTCGCGCCGATCTGTTCTATCGCGTCAATGTCTTCCCCATCACCCTGCCCGCCCTGAGCGAGCGCCGCGAAGATATCCCCACGCTTGTCCGTTATTTCGTCCAGGAATTCTCGACCCGCATGCGGAAGAACATCGAGTCGATTCCAGCCGAAGTCATGGAAACACTGGTGAATTATTCCTGGCCTGGAAATATTCGCGAACTGCGGAATATCATTGAAAGGTCCGTCATCCTCACCTCCGGGAAACGCCTCACGATCCCGAAAGACGATCTGCATGAATCCCGTCCCGCCGCCGCTAACCCCGTCCTGACAATGGACGATGCCGAGCGCCGCCACATCCTCGACGCCCTCGACGCTTCCAATTGGGTCGTCGGAGGACCCAGCGGCGCCGCGGCCATGCTCGGAATGAAGCGCAGCACCCTCCAATCCCGCATGCAGAAGCTCGGTATCATGCGCCGATATGTCGGCATTCAACGAAATATCGGCGCCGAAAAGTCGGCACAGTAATACTTAACTTATTGAAACCATTATTCGGCAACTGAGCTGCATTGTCTTATCCAAAGATGATGAAAGCGCAAGTGAGCTCGGTGGGCGATCGCGTGACGGTGAAAGTCTGCGGACGCTTGGCCGAAGGATATGTTCCGGAGCTGGAAAATTGCTGGCGCTCCGCCCGCGCCGATCACCCCGGCGGCAAAATATTGGTGGATCTTCAGCACGTTACGTTCATCGATGACAAAGGACGCTCCCTGCTCGAGCGGATGCATCGGGATGGAGCCACCTTCGCCGGGTCCGGTCTGCTGACCCGGGCCATCCTCGACAAAATCATTCAGAATGAGGCTTAAATTGACTCTTTTAAGGGCAGTTATGACGCTGTCATGCACGTTTTTTCCGCTATTAGGGCAGTTTAACGGCAGCACACCGGCCGGCGAAGCGGCTTCTGGGCCGTTAAACCTGTCCCTGGACGACGCCGTCACACGCGGCTTGAAGACCAATCTCGGGTTGCTGACGCGGGAGAATTCCAGTACCAGCGCCCGTGTCGACCGGATGCAATTGCTGGCCGAGATGCTGCCTACCGTGACCGGCGGCATTTCGATGACCGAGCAGCAGATCAATCTGGCGACCTTCGGATTTCATTTTCCGGGAGTGCCTTCAATCGTCGGCCCGTTTCATTATCAGGACGCCGGTGCGAAGGCCGATATTCCGTTATACGACGGGCGCACTCTCAACGCCTGGCGAGCGCGCAAGGAAAGCCAGCGCGCGGCCGATCTTTCAGTGAAGGACGCGCGCGACCTGGTGGTGCAGGCCGTCGCTTCGGCGTACTTGCAGATCATCGCGACCGCCGCTCGTGTCGATGCGACTCGCGTGCAGGTGGAAACGGCGCAGGCTCTTTACGAACGGGCCCGCGATCAGCATCGCGCTGGCACGTCGCCGGCTATCGACGAGCTTCGTTCCCAGGTCGAATTGAAAACGCAGCAGCAGATTCTTCTGTCGCTCGAAAACCAGGTGGCCAAGGACAAATTGTCGTTGGCGCGCGCCATTGGATTGCCCTCCGGCCAAGCCTTCGAAATCGCCGATAAGGCTCCCTACAAGCCTCTTGACGGGCTCTCGCCGAGTGAAGCTTTGCAGCGCGCCTACGCATCGCGCGCCGATTATCAAAGCGCGCAATCGCAGGTGAAGGCGGCGGAACTCGCCCATCGATCCGTTTCCGATGAGTGGCTGCCGACCGCGAGCATCAACTCGAACTACGATCTGCTCGGCCCCACCCTGGCGAACTCCCACGGCACGTTCGGCATCACCGGCTCCATCAAGATGAATATTTTCGACGGCGGCAAGCGCCGCGCGGACATGCTGGACGCCTCGACGACCCTCAAGCAGCGAAGAGAGGAACTGGCGAATCTGCAAGGGCAAATCGACCAGGAAGTGCGCGCCTCCTTGCTCGATCTGAACTCCGCGGCCGACCAGGTGACGGTTGCGCAGGATAACGTCGGCCTCGCGAATCAAACCTTAACGCAGGCGCGGGACCGCTTCTCCGCCGGCGTCACCGACAACATCGAAGTAGTGCAGGCGCAGGAGTCGGCATCGAACGCGCAACAAAATCTTATATCCAGCATCTACGCGCACAATCTCGCGAAAGTGGCTCTGGCGCGCGCGCTGGGTGCCACCGAAGCGAATCTGAAGATATTCATGGGAGGACGGTAATCATGGCTGAGGTGCAGGCGAATCCGAAGGATAAAAAAGTACTTGGGCGGGTTCTCATCATCATTGTAGTGCTGGGCCTGATTTTCGGCGGTTATCTGTTCTGGCTGCATCTGTCGAAATTCGAATCGACCGACGACGCCGAAGTGGACGGTCAGGTATACGCCATCAGTTCCCGCGTCACCGGTCATGTGATGGACGTGAAAGTCGAGGACGAGCAGCAGGTCAAAACCGGCGACGTGCTGGTCGTTCTCGATCCCAAGGACTATGAAGTCGCCGTGGCGAAAGCGCGCGCCGATCTGGCCGACGCCGTCGCTACGTATGAGAGCAATCGCAGCGACGTGCCAATAACGGCGACCAATGCAAAAAGTACTCTGACCACGGCCAATTCAGCGCGGCTCGATGCCAGCGCGGGCGTATCCGGATCGGAGCGCCAGATGGGAGCAGCCCGGGCGCGGCAGGCGACCGCTCAAGCCAACGTCCGCGTGGCGCAAGCGAATTTCACCAAAGCCGCGCAGGATGTTGAACGCTACAAACAGCTCGTCTCCAAGGATGAAATTTCGAAGCAGCAGTACGATCAGGCAGTGGCCGCCATGGAGGCCGCGCGCGCCACCCTCGATGCGCAGAACGCCATGGTGAATGAGGCGACCCAGAATATCTCCGTAGCGGAGAAAAATGTCGAGCAGGCTCAAACACGCGTGGAGCAGGCCAATGCGCAAATCCAGGCCGCCCTCACCGGACCCGACCAGGTGAAGGTCACCGAAGCCAAAGCGCAGTCCGCCGCCGCGAAAGTTGAACAACAGAAAGCTCTGCTCGATCAAGCCGAGCTGAATCTGAAGTACACCACCATCGTCGCGCCCATCGACGGAGTGGTCGGCAAAAAGAACGTTGCCATCGGACAGAACGTTTCCACCGGCCAGGAAATGATGGCCGTAGTGCCCGTCGAGGGCCTCTGGGTAACGGCGAATTTCAAAGAGACGCAGCTTCAGAAAATGCGCGTCGGGCAGCCGGTGAAGATTAAGGTGGACGCCTACGATCGCGAATATACCGGCAAGGTTTTGCGGATCGCCGGCGCCAGCGGAGCCCGGTTCAGCCTGCTGCCTCCCGAAAACGCCACCGGGAATTACGTCAAAGTGGTGCAGCGGATTCCGGTGCGCATCGCGCTCGATCCAGGCCAGGATAACGACCATCTGCTGCGCCAGGGAATGTCGGTAACGCCTACGGTGCAACTGCAATAAGAGAACGCCATGGCCGACCAAACTTTAGAAGTAGCCGCGCCCCCGACCCAGGCGCTGCCCTGGGCGCCGAAGCACAATCCGTGGATCATCGCGCTGACCGTCACTCTCGCGACCTTCATGGAAGTGCTCGATACCAGCATCGCGAACGTGGCGCTTCCTCACATCGCCGGGAATCTTTCGGCGGGGCTCGACGAGAGCACTTGGGTGCTGAGCTCCTACCTCGTCGCCAACGCGGTGATTCTTCCCATCAGCGCGTGGATGGCGATCCAGTTGGGTCGCAAGCGATTCTACATGGGCTGCGTGGTCCTGTTCGGTTTAAGCAGCCTTTTGTGCGGCCTCGCTCCCAATCTGAGCATGTTGATTTTCTTCCGCGTTCTGCAAGGCCTGGGCGGCGGAGGGCTCGCGCCCAGCGAACAGGCGATTCTGGCCGACACCTTCCCACCCGCGAAACGAGGCATGGCCTTCGCGATATACGGCATGGCCGTAGTCATGGCGCCCGCCATCGGTCCTACTCTCGGCGGCTACATCACTGACAATTTCAACTGGCGCTGGATCTTTTTTATCAATGTCCCCGTCGCCATCCTCTCGTTGATCCTCACCTCCCGCCTGGTCGAAGACCCCCCGTACTTAAAGGCCGCCAAGCAAACCACGGGTCGCGTGGACTGGCCGGGCCTGGGCCTGCTCGCCATCGGTATCGGCGCCGCGCAAGTGGTGCTCGATAAAGGTGAGCGCGAAGACTGGTTCTCATCCGGCTTCATCAACTTCTTCGTACTGACCTCGGTAGTCTGCCTGGTCACCGCGTTCTTCTGGGAGCTTCGTCATGAAAATCCCGTGATCGATATCCGCCTCTTCAAGAACCGCAACTTCGCGGTGTCCTGCGTGATGATGTTCATGCTCGGTCTGGCCCTGTTCGGCGGAACGGTCCTGCTCCCGCAGATGGTGCAAACGTTGATGGGGTACACGGCGGAACAGGCGGGTGAGGTGCTCTCTCCCGGAGCCATCGTCATCATCCTGCTCTTGCCGTTTATCGGAATCGTGGTGGGGAAAATGGATCCCCGCAAACTCATCGCCGTAGGATGGACTCTCGCCGCCCTGGCGATGTTCTATATGACATCCACCATGAATCTAGGGATGAGTTTTCGCGAAATTATCATGCTGCGCATTTATCAAATGGTGGGCGTGGCTTTTCTGTTCGTACCCATTCAGACCATGTGCTACGTGGGCATTCCTCCAGGCAAAAACAACAACGTGTCCGGCATGACCAACCTCGCCCGCAACATCGGCGGCAGCGTGGGGATTTCACTGGTGACCACGTTACTCGCGCGGCGCGGGCAGGTCCATCAAAGTTATCTGGCCGCGCACACCGGCAAATTCGACCCCGCATTTCAGTCCGCAGTCTCCGGAATGGCGCAGACACTGAAGGAGTCGGGAATTCAGGCCGCGCAAGCCACGCAAATGGCGTACGACCGTATTTATGGCGCCATGCAGGCGCAAGCCTCGATGCTCGCCTATCTCGACACGATCTGGATCTTCGCCATCGCCGCCGCACTGATGGCTCCGCTGGCGTTCCTCATGAAACGCGCGAAGCCAGGCGCCGGACCGGCGGCAATGCACTAAGTCCGCGATAGACTAACACTATGGATTGGACACTCTGCGGCGCTGTCGACCGAAGCCCAGGGAAGCTCGGCGGAACGTGGTGCTTCCGCGGCACGCGAATGCCGGTTGCTTCGCTGTTCGAGCACCTGGACCAGGGCTCGACCGTCGACGAGTTTTTGGAATGGTTTCCGTCCGTCAGCCGGGAGCAGGTGCATGAAGTTCTTGCTTTTGCCAAGAGTTCCCTGGAATCGCCCGCGGCGGTTGCGTGAAGATTCTGTTCGACGCAAACACGCCAGCCCCGCTTGCTCGGTTCCTGCGAGGACATGAAGTGGTGTGCGCCGATGAATTGGGGTGGCAGGCGTTGGAAAATGGCGAACTGCTCGACGCGGCCGAAAGGCAGGGTTCGACCTGCTGCTGACATGCGATCAGAATGTGCGGTATCAGCAGAATTTTACTGGGCGCAAGCTGGCGCTTGTCGTTCTGTCTTCGAACCATTGGCCGACCATGAGGCGAGTGGCAGCTCGAATCGGCACGGCCGTTGATTTCGTGCAAACTGGACAGATCGTGAAGGTCGATATCGCATCGTTGTAGATTGCTGAGGTTTTGGGATACTGCGCTTAATGGACCTACAACTCAGCGCTGCGAGAGGCATCGCTCGTGGAAGCCCTCCGACGCCGGATTATCGGAAGCTGCGTATATACTTTATGTCATGCGGGCAACGCCTGTTCTGTTGTTTCTTGCACCCTGCGTGATCGCTGCAAATCAGCCGACATTTACCTACGCTGTCCCTGCCAACACTACAGTCGCGGCCCTGGCGGTGGACGCGGCGGGAAATACATATCTCACCGGCTCGACATCCCTCACGACCTTTCCTGCGACCGCGGGCGCGCTGCAAACCCAGTTCAGCGGCGGTACTTGCGAGGTTCTGGTGGGCCTCCGACCGCTGATGCTTCCGTGCGCGGATGCGTTCGTGATCAAGCTGGACCCGGCGGGTAACGTCTTATTCGCGACCTACTTCGGCGGCAACGGAAGCCAGACAGCCGGGAGCGCGATTTGCGTGGACGCGAGCGGGAATGTCTACCTGGGCGGCATCACGGGTCCAAATACTGTCAGTCAGCCGGATACGTTTCCGGTTACGGCGGGCGCCGCCTATACCAATTCCGCGGATGACGGCGGGTTCGTGGCGAAACTTAACGCGGCAGGAACGCAGCTTGTCTATTCGACGCTACTGCCAATGAACCCGCATGCCATGGCGATCGACCCCGCGGGCGAGGTCTACATCGCCGGCACAACCCTCGGCGCCTTGCCAGTTCCAACGACGCCCGGCGCGTTTCAGTCCACGCCGCCGTATCCATCGGGTTCGGGCGTGGTCGCCAAGCTGAATGCGTCCGGGTCGGCGCTGCTCTACGCAACGTACCTGTCCGGCAGTGGACTCAGCGTTCCGCAAGGGATCGCCGTCGACGCGGCGGGCGATGCCTTCGTCGCCGGGTACACGCAGGCGCCCGATTTTCCGGTCACGCCGGGAGCGTTTCAAACCGGCTACTTTCCGAGCGCGGAGTATATGGTGTTCGTGACCAAGCTGAATCCGCAGGGAACCGGCTTGGTTTATTCCACATTTCTCGGCGCCACGACGAATGGGGTCTCGGAAATAAAAGTGGATGCGCAAGGCGGCGCGTACGTGTTGGCGCAAGGTGGGGAGGAGCTGTCTTCC
>Ga0182024_10002205_pt1 | contig 48847 bp, 42 predicted proteins | sample P32metaG_FD_120480 | JGI IMG/M metagenome (GOLD analysis project Ga0182024, IMG submission 120480) | Permafrost microbial communities from Stordalen Mire, Sweden - P3-2 metaG (Illumina Assembly) | ecosystem: Environmental > Terrestrial > Soil > Wetlands > Permafrost | place: Sweden: Stordalen...
ATAAGAACAGCGTGCGGTGGCCGACCCCGCGCGGCACGAGCCAGAGGATCGCGAAAAAGATCGTCAGCGGCAGGACCGCCGCCGCCAGCAGCGGCCGCCGCCGCCCGAAGCGCGAGCGGAAGTTGTCGGAATACTGGCCCACCAGTGGATCGAGGCACACGTCCCACATCCGCTGCAGAAACAGGATCACGCTGGTCAGCGCCGGGCTCATGCCCATCGTGACGTTCAGGATCGAGTGAGCCGTGACGTGGATGACATTCTGCGAGCCCAGGCTGGTGACAAAACCCAGCCCCAGCGCGGTTTTCTCGCGCAGGGGAACCCGGTCTTCCGGTCGGGTTTCGCGGTGTTTCGGCGGGGGGCTCAAGGAGGGCGGCGGACGAAAAAACTCTAGCCCCGTTTGCGTGGGGATGGGAACCGCAAATTAGGGCTAAGGGGTCAGGCGGCGTAAATTGCGCGGGCGCGCAATTTACGCCGCCTGACCCCTTAGCGCACCTGCAGGGAGTCGCCCTCGAACACGAGGCCCAGCGCCGGCACGACGACGGCCTTCCGATCGCCGTCCTTGCGCACCCAGCCTCCGACCCATGCCTCGTGGCCGGCCGCCTGGGCGGCGGCCACCACCGCCGGAGCGGCTTCCGGCGCCACGTAGGCCGCGAAGCCGATGCCCATGTTGAAGGTGCCGTAGGCCTCCCGCGCGTCGATGGGGCCCGCGGACATCAAGAAGCGAAAGACCGCCGGCGGCGTCCGTACTTCCGTGATTTCATAGACGAAAGGCTCCTCCAGCCGCATCAGCTTGCGCCAGCCGTGGCCCGTGACATGGGCGAGGTAGTTGAGCTTGATCCCCAAGCGCTGGCAGGCGCCGACAAATCCCGCGTAGATCGCCGACGGGGCAAGGAGCGCCTCGCCGAAGGTGGTGCCATCCTCCAGCCGCGTGGCGTAGCCCTCGGGCAATTGTTCGGCCAATTGGCGGCAGAGCGTGAGTCCGTTGGTCTGGACGCCGGAAGCCGCCAGAAAAACGATCGCATCTCCCGCCCGGATATCCCCGCGCACGCGCCGCGACTTGGGCGCGATCCGGCCGATGGCCGAGCCGGCGAGGATAATGGTGCCCGGCATCACGAGCCCGCGCAGCGCGGGGGTTTCCCCGCCGCCCCAGACGGCGCCGGCGGCGCGGCAGCCGGCGGCAAAGCCCGCCACCAGGCCCCCCGCGCGCCGCTCGTCGGCGAACCAGGCGGCATCGCCCACCGCCGCGTGCATCGCCACCGAGATCGGCAGGGCCCCGCAGGTCACCAGGTCGTTCGCGATCGTCGCCACGGTGTCGATGCCGATCTCGCGGTAGAAGCACCGGCCGGTGCGTTGCTCGACGGCGTCGGCCACGAGGTTCTTCGTGCCCAGCCCCTCCTCCACGTGGGCGAGAAAGTGGTCCTCGGCCTCGATCAGGTAGGCGCTGTCGCCGCGCACGGTCGGCGGCTCCCGATACCCGTGGGCCGCCAGCAGATCGGAAGTGGATTTCGCCGCCTTCTGGCAGGCGCGCTTAAAGGCATCGAGCCGGTCGTACCGCACGCCGGCGGCTTCGTAGGAAAGGGCCATGGCTGCTTCAATAGGACCGGCCTGCCGATTTCTCATAGTCGTTGATGTAGGCCTGGCCCACGACGCGGTAGCCGCCGGGCGTCGGGAATTTGCCCGTGAAATACCAGTCGCCCGGGTGCTGCGGCACGGCCGCATGCAGGTTCTCGATCTTCTGAAAGATGATCTGGATCTCGCCCCGCCATTCCAGGCCCTTGGGCTTCACCCGCTCGACGATCTTGGCCGAGATCTCCTCTGGGCTGAACGGCTCGTAGATCTTGCGCACATGGTTGACCAGCGTCGCCCCCGGCGGCTTGGCGATCTCCTCGCGGCACAGGCGGTAGACTTCATCGAGCAAATCCGCCCGCCCGGTCTCCCGCAGGAGCGCGACGGCGGCCTCGAAGGCGATGAATTTTCCGATTTCCGACATGTCGATCCCGTAACAATCCGGATAGCGCACCTGCGGGGCGGTCGACACGATCACGATCTTCTTCGGGTTGAGTCGCGCCAGGATCCGGAGGATCGAGCGGCGCAGCGTCGTGCCGCGCACGATCGAATCGTCCACGCAGACGAGATTGTCCGTGGGCTTCACGACGCCATAAGTCACGTCATAGACGTGGCTGCCCAGCTGGCTGCGCAGATTCTCCTGGCCGATGAAGGTGCGCAGCTTGATGTCCTTGCTCACCATCTTCTCGCCCCGGGGCCAGTTGCGCAGAATCAGTTCGTCCAGCAGCGCCTCGTCGAGGGTCCCCGCGCGGCTCGCCTTCAGGATCGCCGCCTTGACCTCGTCGCGGCGCCGCAGGCGCAGGGCCGACATCAGGCCGTAATAGGCCACCTCGGCCGTGTTGGGGATGAAGCTGAATACGCTGTTCTCCCAGTCGCCCGAAATCGCCCGCTCGACCTGCGCCGCCAGGCAGCCCCCCAGCGCCTTGCGCTCGCGGTAGATGTCGACATCGTTGCCGCGGGAAAAATAGATCCGCTCAAAGGAGCAGGCGGCGCGCGGCAGGGGCGCGGTAAACGCCTGCTCGGAGACGGTCCCGCGCCGCTTGATCACGACGATATGCCCGGCCGGCACCTCCTTCACCTGTTCGACCGCCAGATCGAACACGGTCATGAGGGGGGCCCGTTCGGAGGCGAAAGCGACCACCTCGTCGTTTTGAAAATAATGGCAGGGCCGGATGCCGGAAGGGTCGCGCGCCACGAAGGCGTCGCCATTGCCGATCATCCCGCACAGCACGTACCCGCCGTCCCACTTCTGCGAGGCCCGGGTCAGCACCCGCGTCAGATCGAGATCCTCGCTGATCCGCCGCGACATCTCCGGGCCGGCCAGGTCGCGCTTGCGCAGAAAACGGTAAATGTCCTCGTGCTCCTCATCCAAGAAAAAACCGATCTTCTCCAGGATCGCCTGGGTGTCCGTGGAGAGGATCGGATGCTGGCCCATCTCGACCAGGCTGTCGTTCAATTCCTGCGTGTTGGTGAGATTGAAGTTGCCGCACAACGCGAGGTTGCGGGTCGGCCACGGGCTGCGGCGAAAGAACGGATGGCAGGCGCTCAGGTTGTAGCCCCCGCTCGTCCCGTAACGCAGGTGCCCCATCAGCAGCTCCCCGCCGAAATCGAAATGCTGCTTCACCGTGTCGGCGAACTCCGGATGGATGACGCCCTCGCGCACCTTCTCGTTATATTGGGCGAACAGGCTCTTGAAAATCCGGTCGAGCGGGTTCGATTTGACCTGCCGCTCGCGGAACATGAAGGGCTCCCCATTGGGCATGTCCAGCTTCACACAAGCTGCGCCCGCGCCGTCCTGCCCGCGGTTGTGCTGCTTCTCCATCAACAGCAACAACTTAGTGAAACCCCAGAGCGGCGTGCCGTACTTCTCCTGGTAATAGGACAGCGGCTTCAGCAGGCGCACCAGGGCGACACCGCACTCGTGGGAGATGGAATCGCTCATCGGAGGTTAGCTGAGGCCGGGTCGTTGCATCGCTACCTCTATACTCGTCTCCCAGCCCCGGCGCAACTCGGCCACCGGCCACGCGAGCACGGCGCCCAGGCCGACGACCTCCAGGCGCCCGCCGTCGGTCACTTCGCCCACGGCGTGGGCCGGCACCCCGGCCGCCGCCGCCGCGGCCAAAACTGACGCCGCCGTGTCCGCTACCACCGCCACGATCACCCGGCCCTGGCTCTCGCCAAAGAGCAGCGCGTCGCGCCGGCCGCTCGCGAAGGCGCTCAAATCCAGCGTCGCTCCCAGCTGGGCGGCGCCGTCGGCCGGTCCAAAGAGCATTTCGCTGGCCGTGACCATCAGGCCGCCTTCACTGAGATCGTGCGCGGCCCGGACCCGCCCCAGTTTGATCTGGGCGAGAAGCAACTGCTGCAGCCGCAGCTCAGCCGCCAGATCGACCGCGGGGGCATCCCCCGTCTTGAGCCCGTGAATCAGGCCAAGGAACTGGCTGCCGCCCAGCTCGTGCGGCGCGCCGCCGAGCAGGATCAGGCGCTCGCCGGCCCCGCGCGCAAACTGCCGCGTGATGTGGGCTTCCTCCTCGATGAATCCGACCACCGACACGGTGGGCGTCGGATCGATCGCCCCTTCGGGCGATTCGTTGTACAACGAGACGTTCCCCCCGACCACCGGTACATCGAAGAAGCGGCAAGCCTCGGCCAGCCCGCGGACGCATTCCTGCAGCTGGTAAAAGTTCTCGGGCTTGTAGGGATTGCCGAAGTTGAGGTTGTCGGTCATCGCCAGTGGCGTCGCCCCGGCGCACACCAGATTGCGCAGGCACTCGACCATGGCGATCAGGGCGCCCCGGTGCGGATTCAAATAGCAGTAGCGCCCGTTGCAGTCGTTGCTGATGGCGATGAACTTCTCCTTGTCGCCCAGGCGCAGGCGGACGACGCCGGCATCGCTGCCCGGCAAGACCACCGTCCCATGCTGGACCATGTGGTCGTACTGGCGGTAGAGCCAGCGCTTGGAGGCGATCGTCGGATGGGCGAGCAAGCGCCGCAGGGCGGACTCGGCCCCGGCCGCGTCGAGGTCGGGCAATTTTGCCCCGGCCGGCGTCCAGGCGCGGGTCGTCGCCAGGTAAGCCGGTGGCTTGCCTTCGCGCTGATAAATGGGCGCCTCGTCGGTCAGGGCGGGAGCGGGAATGTCGGCCACCGTGACGCCGTGCTGGGTCACGACCATGCGTCCGGTCTCCGTGACCGAGCCGATGTGCGCGGCGTGCAGGTCCCACTTGGCGAACACTTCCTCGATCTCGCGCTCGCGGCCGCGCTGCACGATCACGAGCATCCGCTCCTGCGATTCCGAGAGCATGATCTCGTAGGAATTCATGCCGGTCTCGCGCTGGGGAACCCGGTCCAATTCGATCTCGATGCCGGCGCCGCCGCGGCTGGCGGTCTCGCAGGTGGAGCAGGTGAGGCCGGCCGCTCCCATGTCCTGGATGCCGACGACGAGCCCGGGGACAGCCATCATTTCCAGGCAGGCCTCGATCAGGAGTTTCTCCATGAACGGGTCGCCCTTCTGCACGGCCGGGCGGTCTGCCTTGCTCTCCGCGCTCAGTTCTTTGGAGGCAAAGGCCGCCCCGCCCAGCCCGTCGCGGCCGGTGGCAGCTCCGACGTAGTAAACCGGATTGCCCACGCCCGTCGCCTTGCCGCGGCGGATCTGGTCGTGCCGCAGCGTGCCCAGGCAGAGGGCGTTCACCAGCGGATTGCCCTCGTAGCTACGATCAAAATAGACGTCGCCGCCGGCGGTCGGCACGCCGACGCAGTTGCCGTAATGGGCGATGCCGGCGACCACTCCGCGCAGAAGTCGGCGGGTGGCCGGCGACTCCAGTTCGCCGAAGCGCAGGGAATTGGTGAGCAGCACCGGCCGGGCGCCCATCGTGAAAATATCGCGGATGATGCCGCCGACGCCGGTCGCCGCGCCCTCGAAGGGCTCGATCGCGCTCGGGTGGTTGTGGGATTCGATCTTGAAGGCGATCGCCCAGCCATCGCCCACGTCGATGATACCCGCGTTTTCTTCGCCGGCCTTCACCAGCACCCGGCCGAACTGGGCGGTCGCGCCTTTTTTCTCGGTCGGAAAGCCCTTGAGGAGCGGGCGGGTGTTCTTGTACGAGCAGTGCTCGGACCACATGACCGAAAAAATCCCCAGTTCGGTGAGCGTCGGAGTGCGCCCCAAGTGCTGCTGCACCCGGGCGAACTCGTCCGGCAAGAGCCCGTGCTTTTTCACCAGCTCGGGGGTGATCGCCTGATTGAGGAGCGGGTCGGGATTGGGCGGGAGCGCCGGGGTGTTCATGCGCTTTGTTTTCCCGCCGCCGGAGATTTCGCCGCCAGCACCGCGCGAGCGATCGCGAGGCCGTCCTGGCTCGGGTGAAACCGTTCGAACGCCCGGTCCGGGTGCGGCATCATGCCGAACACATTGCCCCGCTCGTTGCGGATGCCCGCGATGTCGTCCAGGGAGCCGTTCGGATTCTCCGTGTACCGCAGGAGGACTTGGCCATTCGCCTCCAGGCGGGTGCGTCCCGCCTCATCAATGCGATAGTTGCCCTCGCCGTGCCCGATCGGCAGACGGACCTGCGCACCGAGAACCGTCGGATTCCATCCGGGGCCAGCCGGCGCTACCGCAAGCGTGCACGTGAGGCAGCGGTACTCGAGGCACCCATTGCGCACGAGCGCTCCGGGCAGGAGTCCCGCTTCGCACAGGATCTGAAAGCCGTTGCAGATCCCGAAGACCAGGCCGCCGGCGGCGGCATAGTCCTGCACCGCCCGCATCACCGGCGAAAACCGGGCGATCGCCCCGCAGCGCAGGTAATCGCCATAAGAAAAGCCGCCGGGGACGACCACCAGGTCGGCCTCGCCCAGGGCGGTGTCCTTATGCCAGACGTAGCGCGTGGGCAGGCGCAAGCCGCTGGCGAATAGGTGAAAAGCGTCCTGATCGCAATTGGACCCCGGAAATTGCAGCACCGCGATAGTCATGTCGCTGGGGCTGCGGTCAGGATTTCACGATCTCGTAATGGTAGTCCTCAATCACCGGATTGCTGAGCAAATCGCGGCAGATCTGGTCTAGGTTCGTCCGAAATTGGGGCGTGTCGGCCCCCTCGACCTCCAATTCCACCAACTTGCCCACCCGGGTGCTCTTCAGCCCCCGGAAGCCCAGGCTGTCGAGGGCGTGGCCCACAGCCACCCCCTGCGGGTCGAGTACGTTCTTCTTAGGCGTGACGAAAACGTTGATTTTCACGGGCCGTTAAAAGCAAACCATGACGCCGTGAATCCCAAACCGGTCAAGGGGTTTTTGCTCCCCGGCGGTTGCGCGGGTGAAATTTAGCGTGATGGTCGAGCAAACGCTCGGGCGCGACCGCGGTGTAGATCTGGGTCGTCGCGATGCTGGCATGGCCCAGCATCTCCTGAATCGCGCGCAAATCGGCCCCGCCGCCCAGCAAATGGGAGGCAAAGGAGTGGCGCAGGAGATGGGGTTTTACCGTTTGGGTGATCCCGGCCCGGCGCGCGTATTTTTTTACGATCTTCCACAGTCCGACCCGCGAGAGCGCGGCGCCGCGGTTGCTGAGGAATAATTCGCTGCGCGTGCGCGGTTTGACGAAGTGCGGCCGGCCGGAGGCGAGGTAGGCGGCCAGGGCATCCTGCGCCCGGCGGCCGCAGGGCACCACCCGCTCCTTGGCGCCCTTGCCGAAGACGCGCAGAAACCCGCCGGTCAAATCCAGCTGCTGGAGGGTGAGGCCAGCGAGCTCGGAAACGCGCAGGCCGCTCGCGTAAAAGAGCTCCAAAAGCGCGCGGTCCCGCAGAGCGGCCGGGTCTCCCCCGCTCGGCGCCTGGATCAGGCGCTGCACCTCCTCCACGCTTAGCGTCCCGGGCAACCGCCGGGGGAGGCGCGGGGCGGACAGGAGCGCGGAGAAATCGGTCGGCCGCAGGTTTTCCCGAACGAGGAACCGCGCCAGCACCCGCAGGGCGGTCAGTTTTCGCGCCTGACTGGCGGCCGCAAACTGCCGCTGGCTGAGCGATTGGAGCCACGCACCGGCCTCCTTCCCCGGCAGCGTGCGCCAATCGGCGGCGCCCCGGCGGGCCACCCAGGCCGCGCATTGGTCCAGATCGCGCCGGTAGTTCTCGCGGGTGTGCCGCGAAAGGCCCCGCTCGAGCTCGATCCAGGCGATGAACGCGTCGATGTCGGTCGCGAAGGCCGGCGGCGCCGAACTCATCGCCAGCCGCGAGAAAGGGGATCCGCGAGCCATGACCAGGGCTCCCGCGGCGCCAGACCGCTCAATACCGCCGGCGAAACGGCGGCGGAGCGGAGGCGTTGGTTTCCTTCATCCGGAAGGTGATGCGCGCCTTCTCCAAGTCGTAGGGGCTCATCTCCATCTTCACCGTGTCGCCCGCAGCGATCTTGATGAAATTCTTCCGCAGCTTACCCGAAATATGCGCTAGGACGATGTGGCCGTTGGCCAGCTTCACCTTGAACATCGTGCCCGGAAGGACGGACACCACCTTGCCCTCAACTTCGATCGCGTTGCCGTCAGACATGGGAAGAAACGCGGGAGTTGGCGATGGGCAGCAGGGTCATAGAGGAGATCGTGGCAGTGACGTGAAAAGCCCCTTGTAAGGCGAAAAGCCCACCCCTAAGCAAGGGAATAGGGGCCGGGCCGGTCGCCGCGATCGCGTCCGGTCGCCCGCCCCGCCGATCCGGCGAAGCCGGAATATTTTGCAAAATGCTGTCAGATATGCACTAAGTGAGAGCAGCCCCCGCCGACCACCCTCGCGATGATCCCCTGCCCTTTCGAAAAGCGCTTCCCCTCCCAACTCATTCGGGACGATAGCTTTTACATGAGCCTCGCTTTCAACGAGGCGATCGACGCGTGGCGCGAAGACGAAGTGCCGATCGGGGCGGTCATCGAAATCGGCGGTGAAATCGCGGGCGCCGCGCACAACCGGGTGGAGGGGGCGAAGGATCCGACGGCGCATGCCGAGATGATCGCGCTCACCCAGGCCGCGGCCAAATTGGGCGACTGGCGTTTGGCCGGGGCGACCGTCTACGTCACCAAGGAACCCTGCCCAATGTGCTCGGGGGCCATGCTCATGTCCCGCGTGAAGCGGGTGTGCTTCGCGGTGCCCGATCCGAAAATGGGGTGCCTGGGCGGGGCGACCAACCTCAACGATTTGCCGCGGGTCAACCACGAGCTCGAGATCACCTCCGGTGGGGTATTGGAGGAGCCGTGCCGTGAATTGCTGCAGGCGTTTTTCCGGGAAAAGCGCGCCGAGCCGCTCTAACGTTCGCCCGGCCGCTGTTGACGAATCGCTCCTCCCGGTGCATCTATTTCACCCCTCGTTCCTCCTAATCTAAAACAATCCTGACCATGGCCTACGAACTTCCGCCGCTGCCCTACGCCAACAACGCCCTCGAGCCCCACATCGATGCGCGCACGATGGAAATCCATCACACGAAGCATCATCAGGCGTACATCACCAACGCCAACAATCTGCTGAAGGACCAGCCGGCGCTGGCCAGCCTGCCGGTCAACGAGCTGATCGCGGACTTAAGCAAAGTGCCCGAAGCGATCCGCGGCGGGCTACGCAACAATGCGGGCGGCCACAGCAACCACTCGTTTTTCTGGAAGATCCTCGGCCCCGGCAAGGGCGGCGCCCCGGTGGGCCAGCTGGCCACGGCGATCACCGCAACTTTCGGCAGCTTCGACAAATTGAAGGAAGATTTCGGCAAGGCGGCCACCACGCGCTTCGGCTCCGGCTGGGCGTGGCTTGTCGTCGGCGCCGACAAGAAGCTGGCGATCGGCTCCACCGCCAATCAGGACAGCCCGCTGATGGGCAAGGCCGTCGCCGGCCTCGAGGGCAAGCCGGTGATCGGGCTCGATGTCTGGGAGCACGCCTACTACCTGAATTATCAGAATCGCCGGCAGGACTACATCGCCGCGTTCTGGAATGTCGTCGACTGGTCCGCCGCCGAGGCGAACTTCGCCGCAGCCTCCAAATAATACCGCTTTCGAAGCGGTAGCGGTCGAAGTCCGGATCGCCGACGGGCGCATCGGAGGGCGACCGTGTGCTCGGACGAAAGGCGCCCGGAGATGCGCCCGTCGGCGATCCGGACTTCGATCGCTACCGCGAGAGCACGCTCGCCTGCATCGCCGAACCGAGCATGCGCGGGCTGACCGCGGTGCTCTTGCCGGACTCGGTGTCGAGAATGCACAAGCGGCTCGTGCTGCGGTCGCTCGCCGTGTAGACGATGTGCCGCCCGTCCGCCAGCCAGTTGGGCTGCATGCCATCAAAGGGCGCCTTGGACACCACCGAGGGGGCGCCCGTGCTGAGGTCGACCACTGCGATCTGAAAGTTGCCGCCCTGTTTGGACGTGAAAGCGATCTTGTTCGGGTTAGTCCGGCTCCAATCCGGCTCGCTGCACCAGCCGCTGAAGCCGCCCGCGATCCGCCGGGAACCGGCGCCGCGGGAGGCCGCCATCACGTAGAGCTGGGGACTCGTCTCGCCCGCCCCATACACGATGCGGGATCCGTCGGGCGACCAGCACGGCGAGGATTTGGGCGTCTCGCTGTTGGTCAGGCGCACCAGGCTGTGTCCTTCGGAGTCGCTGACAAAAATCTCCGAGTTGCCGCTGCCCGTGAGGATCATCGCCACCCGGCGGCCGTCGGGGCTGAATCGCGCGCTGAAATTGCTGCCCCGAAAGCTCTCGAAGGTGCTCCGCTGGTAGGACGACAAGTTGATCAAATAAATGTCGGGGGCGCCATGCAGCCAGCTTGTGTAGAGTAGCCGCGTGCCGTCCGGCGACCACCGCGGAAACATCGCGATCGCCCCATCGCTGGTGATCCGGCGGGCCTCGCCGCCGAACAGATCGCTCACGTACACTTCCTTGCGCGAACCCGACCCGCAGACAAATGCGAGCTTCGCGGTGAAGAAGCCGCGCAGGCCCTGGCCGTTGGTTCTTTCGACCGCCAGATCCGCCGCCCGCAGGAGCGCGTTGCGCAGGCTGGTGCCGCTCACGACGCCCGAGGCCGCGGAGCCGCCGGCTTTGACAATGTCTACTTCCACGGAGCTGGCGGAGGCTGCGGTAAACCGAATGTCGTAGGCATAGCCCACGGCCTCGGCCCGGTAGCGGCCGTGGGAGCCGAAGGCCTGCTGCGCGAGGGCGTTCAATTCCGGCGTGTTGCCCGAAACCCGGACCGGGATCGTGTGGGTGTCCACGACGACGGTGACATCGCCCAGCTCGCTGGAAAACGCCGGGGACGCGATTAGCGCCAGTCCGAGAAAAAGGGGCAGAACTTTGGCCATAGACGAAAAAGAAGAGCGAAAAGAGTGCATAAACGCAGCCATTTCTATTTGCGCGCGGCGGGCGCTTAACAACTCTTATTTGGCTGGAATGATGGCTCGCGCGCAAGCGGGGCCCGTTTTGGCCCACATCCATGACCGGCGACGAAATCAAGGAACTGCTCAAACAAGTCAAATACCCCGGTTTTAGCCGGGATATTGTGTCCTTTGGCCTGGTGCGCTCGGCCGATTTCAAGGATGGCGTGGCGACCGTGGCGCTGGCACTGACGAGCGGCGACCCGAAGGTGCCGCTCCAATTGCGGCGGGAGGTCGACCAATGCCTGCGCGCGCACCCGGAAGTGAAGGACACGGTGATCGAGGTGTCCGTCCAGCCGGCGCGCAGCGCCTCCGCCCCGGGCGGCAACCTGGCCGGCGGGGCGCCCAAGGCGATCCGCTACGCCGTGGCGATCGCCTCCGGCAAGGGCGGGGTCGGCAAGAGCACCTTTGCGGTGAACCTTGCCTGCGCCCTGGCGCAGGTCCTGGAGGCTCAGGGCCGCCCCGGCCGGGTGGGCCTCCTCGACTGCGATATCTACGGGCCTAGCGTGCCCCTGATGATGGGCCTGCAGGGCCGTCCCAACGTCGAGGGCGATGGCCCCCAGGCGATGCTGATCCCGATGGAGAAATTTGGGGTCAAGGTGATGAGCATGGGCTTCCTCGTGGACGATAACACCCCAGTCGTCTGGCGGGGCCCGATGATCATGAAAACGATCCAGCAGTTTGTCCAAAACGTGAAATGGGGGGCCTTGGAGGTGTTGTTGGTCGATCTTCCGCCCGGCACGGGGGATGCCCAACTGTCACTGGTACAAACGCTTCCGTTGGATGGCGCGGTGATTGTCACGACCCCCCAGCCGGCTGCCTACAACGTCGCGCGCAAGGGCGGGATGATGTTTCAGAAGGTCAATGTGCCGCTTTTGGGCGTGGCCGAGAATATGAGCTATTTCACCGATCCGGCGGGCCAGAAGCACCATCTATTTGGCGAGGGCGGCGGGACCATCGCGGCCGAGCGCTTGGGCACGACATTGCTGGGGCAAGTCCCGCTGCTGGCGGAAATTCGGGAGGGCGGCGACCGCGGCACCCCGATCGTGGTGACGGCCCCGGACAGCCCGGCCGGCCGGACTTTTCGGGAGCTCTGCGAGACGCTGCTTGACCGATTGGCTCACCCCAGCGCGCCCCGTGGGTGACAATTTCGAAAAATAGCCGGCATTGACAGCGCCCGATGCCTCGCTCTCATTCCATGCTCGCCGCATGACACCGTCGTCTAAAGAGCCCGACTCCTCGTCCCGCGAGTTCGTCAAGCAGTCGAGCCTTTATCAGGAATTCCTGGCGGAGCGGGAAGAGATTCTGAAGCACAAGTGGCTCGAATCCGAGCGCCTGGGCTATGACATCGGCTTCGAACGCGCCCTCCTCGACTGGATCCGCAAGCACCGCGAAGGTTGGCGGGCGGCGCGGCGCCAGCAGCTTTCCCAGCATGGCGGGGCTCCGGTGACCCCGGCACGGCCCCTTACGTCCCTAACGCCGCCCGTGGGCGACCGCAAACAGGGTTAAGAAGACGAAGGGGTCAGGCCGAGGATAGTGCGGCTCACCGCACTATCCTCGGCCTGACCCCTTCGTCTTTCCCTCCGGCGCGCCGCCCATGGCGGCGCTGCCACCGGAACTTTACTTGATCTCCTTATGGAGCGTGTGGCGCTTGAGGAAGGGGTTGTACTTCTTCTTCTCAATGCGCTCGGTCACCGTCTTCTTGTTGCGACGGGTCAGGTAGCGGGAGGCGGGTTTGCCTTCCTTCTTCGCTTCGGTGCATTCCAGGGTGACGACTTCTTGCATGGTAGAAAAGGGTTAAGGGGACCAAGGTAGACCCCCCGCAGCCGCGCGCAACCCCAAAAAAAAGCGCCTTATCGGCGCTTTTCCGTCAGCGGCAGCATGACGCCCCGGCGGAAAAGGGTCACCTGCCCGGTGCTCGAGGACACGACGAGGGAAATGCATTCAGCAGCTACGCTGATCGCGGCCGCCGCCGCGTGCCGGCTGCCCAGGCCGCTCGGGAGGTTATGGTCGCTGTCCGTCGCCTGGATCAAACTTCCGGCCGACTCCACCACCCCGTCGCCGCGAATTACAAACGCGCCGTCGATGGACGAGAATTCCTTCACCGTCTCATCCATGAACGGATTTAGGATATTCCGATCCTCCTCCTTATAGCCAAAGAAGGGGTTGAGAACGAGCGGCTTGATCATCCCAGCCACCTTCTCGCTATCGCCAACCACGAAGAGGCAGCCGACCGGACGGCCCTCTCGGCCCTCCACCGCCAGTTCCGTCGCAACCCCGATCAGCCGCTCCAGCACTTCCGGCTTCACGTCGGGCGGCAGCAGGTCGGCCGAAGTCCGGCTGAGCAGTGTCTGAAACTCCCGCTCGATGTCGACCACGACTAGCGTGTCGAACTGGTTGCTCCCGGTGATTCCGCCCAGGCAGCAGACCCGGTCGGTGAAGGCGATTACGTTGCGGGTGAGCGCCACCAAGATCGCACTTCTCAGCTGCGCCATGCGCTGGGTCGAAAACGAGCGCACCTGAATCGTCTCGGCAAATTCCCGCTCGTCGTCGGTCGCCTCGATCGGGTTGCGCGTCACCAGAATCATTTTCAATTTGGAGCGCACCGCCCCCGGCTCGATGCCGCCGATGAACGTGTCGCCAAAGACCATGATCGCCCGGCAGGCGGCCCCGCGGGCCACCGCCTCCGCCTCGCGAAACATCAGGCGGTTGATCCGGTTCTGCTGGGCCTGCACCGGGCGGATGCCGCCGAAGCCGCCGATGAGCCGCTCGTAAAAAACATCGAGATCGGGCGCGTTAACCAGGCTGTTGACGAAGTCGGGCTCGCGCACCTGGCGGGCCACCGTCGCCAACACCTGCAGGTAGTCGCGGGCCTTCTCGCCGGCGATCAGCATCACGATCAGGTGCACCCGCTCGTCGGCGATCGCCCCGTCGTGGCGGATGCCGACCCGGCTGCGGCCGATGGCCAGGATGTAGCGGCGGCTCATCTTTACCCGCACATGGGGCAGCGCGACGCCGAGACCCAGGTAGGTCGTCATCGTGCTTTCCCGCGCGAGGAGGCCCTTCAGCAGGGCCTCTCGCCTCAGGTCGGGGAACTTCGTGGCGGAGACCCCGACCAATTCCTGCAGCGCGCCTTCGAGGTCGAGGCTGCGCAGATCAATGACCCGGCTACGGGCGATGATTTTATCGAGCCGCATCGGGGGTATTCGACGTCGCCCAGTCAATCCCGGCGCTTATTTCTCCCACTCCAGCGCGCCCTTTTTGATCTCGTAGAAGAGGCCCAGCACGAGCACCCCGAGGAAGAAGAAGATTGGTCCGACGATCGAGAGGTGGCGGAAGACGAATTCCCGGTAGATGAAGGTCAGCGGAATCAGGATCACGACCTCCAAATCGAAGAGCATGAAAAGGAGCGCGGTGACGAAGAATTTCACCGAGAAGCGCGTGTGGACGACGCCCACTCCGGGCACGCCGCACTCGTAAGCCGAATCCTTGATCAGCGAGGTCTTGGCCTTCTGGCCGAGCAGCGTGCTCGCGACGATGATGCCGATCGTGATCGCCCCGGCCAGGACGGCTTGGATTAGAAAGGGCAGATAGGCGGAGGCAGTCATGGCGATGCGATAAATTGGGCCGGGGCGCGCAGCGGTGACAAGCGTGAACTCAATAGCTTACCGGAATAATGATCGCGTTCTTCGTGCGGGTGGAGCCGACCCCGAGCGCCTCCGCAAATTCGAGCGTGCGGATGTCGTCGGAAATATCCTCGAACCCGTCCCGGCGCCTCCAGCGGTTCATCCGGTCGCGCATGAGGGCGTCCATCATCACCGGGTCGGTGCTAAGCCACAGGTAGGGCTCCGAAGCGGTGTACAGCGAATTAAAGAACGGGCCGCCGATGTACTGGTAGATTTCCAGGCTCGCGATCGTGAAGACCCAGGTTTCGCGCAGTTCAGGGATGGCGCTCATTTCCGCGACCGCCGCCGGCGCGTTGGCGGGCGAGCGGAAGAACCGGGCGGTGTTGGAGGCGTTCCACAGGGTGGCATTCACCAGCGCCCCGTTCACCCCCAGCACCGGATGGTCCGTGTAGACCGGCAGGTTGATCCAAAAATCGGCGTCGAGGAAGAGCGGGGTCGCCAGGAAGCTCTTGCGATCCTCGTCTTTGGAGGAGGTGTTCGAATACTCCTTGGTCTGCTGCGCGGCGAAAATCGGATCGAAGCGTTCCGGCAGCGGGCTGTCGTAGAACCACACCGGGTCGTAGTAGCGCCCCGATTCCAGCACGTACACCGGGTTGCCCACAAAGGGCGTTTGCCCGGTGACCAGCGACGGCAGGTAGCCGGTCATGCGCAGCCGCAGCTGGTTCAGGCCGACGAGGAAGATGTTCTTGTTCTCAAATCCCCGCCGCCGCATGGCGGCGATCACGGCCTGGACAAGCGGAATCGGCGTCGACAGGCCCTGCCCGGAATCGGTGTACACCTTGATGCCCACCCGGCGCTTGGCGCCAGGCGCCAGGGCCTTGCCGCTGGCCCGCTCATAGCGGCTGATCAGGGCCTCAACGGCTTGATCGTAGTGCGCGGCATCGAAGGCGGGCAGACGCGCCTCCCAGACCGGCTCCTTGGGGGCCCGCTGGGCCAGGGCCGTCGGGATCGCCGGAGCCGGGGCCGGCGTCTGGGCGCGAGCGGCCGTCAAGCCAGGACCGGCGGCAAGGCCAAGCAGGAGCAGAAGGGAGAAAAATCGCGTCATGATGAGGAGCGGGCGGCCGCCGGCCGGCCGCAGCCGCCGGGGGAAGGGGCTGAACTTGACAGGACACCGTACGGGTTGAAAGTGCATTCTTTCCCTGCGGTGACGCCCTCCCCGCCCCGCAAGTTCCATGTCTGTTATAAAACCGTCCAGCCTCCGCGACATCAAGTTGCGCGTGAACATCGCCGATGTCGTGGCGCGAGTGGTCACCCTGCGCCGGGCCGGCACGCGGCTGAAGGGGCTGTGCCCCTTTCACAATGAGAAGAGCCCCTCCTTCCACGTCGACTCCGAGAAAGGATTTTTCAAGTGCTTTGGCTGCGGCAAGGCGGGGGATGTGATCACGTTTGTCCGGGAGACTGAGCAGCTCAATTTCACCGAGGCGGTGGAGACCCTGGGCCAGCGTTTTGGGGTTGTCATCGAGTACGAGGAGGGCACCGGCCCGGGCAAGGAGGAGCGCTCCTTGCGGGAGGAGATCTTCGATCTCCATGAGCAGGCGGCGGACTTTTATCACGACGTCTTCAAGGGGCCCTCGCCCGCCGGCGAGTATATGCGCCGGTACTGGACGGAGGAACGGCGCTTTCCCGCCGAACTGGCCGATGAGTTCAAGATCGGGGCCGCCCCGGCGGACGACGGCGGCCTCGCCGCCCGCCTGTGGAAGCGAAAATATTCGGAGGACGCTTTTCGCCAGTGCGGCCTGTTCTTCATCCGCGAGGGCGCGGTCCTGATGGCGGGGACCCTGCGCCCCCGCTTCCGGGGGCGCCTGATGATTCCGATCCGCGACTACCAGGGCCGCATTGTCGCCTTCACGGCCCGGCAGACGGGCCTCACGCCGGCGGACGACCCCGCCAAAGAGGCCAAGTACGTCAATTCGCCGGAAACCCCGATTTTTACGAAGGGACAACTCCTGTTCAACCTGGACCGCGCTCGTTCCGCTGCGGCCAAGGGGGAGCCGTTCGTCTTGGTGGAAGGGCAACTCGACGCCCTGCGCTGCTGGCAGGTGGGGCTCAAGACCGCGGTCGCCCCTCAGGGCACGTCCATCACCGAAGGGCAGCTGGCGCTGCTGCGCCGCTACCAGCCCCAGATCGAATGCTTCTTCGACAGCGATGCGGCCGGCCAGAAAGCGTCTCTGCGGCTGTTGCCGATGGCGCTGAAGGCGGGGCTGGAGGTGCGTTTCCTGCAGCTGGCGGGCGCGGCGAAGGTTGATCCCGATCTCCTCTTCTTGGAGCGGGGCATCGCCGCCTACGCGGAGCTGAAACAGGGGGCGCTGAGCGCGATGGCCTTCGCCTGCCGGGCCGTGCTGCCGGAGGGTCCGGACGTGTCCGCCGAGCAGAAAAGCCGGGCGTCCCAGGCCGTGCTCGAAATCATCGCCGCCGCCGAGAGTGAGGTTTCGCGGGCCGAATTCATCCGCGAAGCGGCCAGCCACCTGCATTTGCCGGGCCCCGCCCTGGAAAAAGATTTTCTGCGGATGTTATCCCGGCGGTCCACCTATGCCGATGCGAAGGCGGCGATGCGGGTGCCGGAGGGGGCGACCGCTCTCCCCGCCCCACTCCCCTCGCCCTATTCGGCCGGCACGCCCGAGCAGGATCTTCTGTCGGTCTGCTTGCACTACGAACGGGTGGGCAAGGCCTTAAGCCGGGCCCTGCCCCATGATTGGATCGACCTAGGCCGGCCGGCCGGGGCGCTCCTGAACCGCTTCCTGAATGAGTTCGAGCACGACAACTGGCCGGGCCGGGACCACCTGGATACCCTCCTCGAGACGGGGGAGGAAAAGGCCCTGGTCGCCTCCATCCTGTTTGACGCCCCGCGATTCGACGATCCCTTGAAGATCGTGCAGGAGGGATTGGTCAAATTGCGGGACCGGGCGCTCTTACCGCGCCTGCGTGAAATAGAACTTGCGTTAGCCAACGAGCCGGGAAACAGTAAAATTGACCCAAATTCGCTCCTGATCGAGAAGCTCAAACTCCAACGCCAGCTGCGTCAGCCGCTGATCCTCGCCGTTGGGGAATAGAGCTTCTTTGTCGATTTTACTTTCCCACTACATGCCGCGCAAAGCCAAGCCAGCCGCCACCGAACAATCCGAGGCCGTCGAAGCCGTACTCAACCGTGCTCCCGCCCCCCCGCCCGAGGGGACGGAGGCCCCGGAAGGCGCCGATGCGGCCGCTCCGGGCGGAATCAATGAGAAGATCCGCCAGTTGATCCGCCTGTCGAAGGAGCAGGGCTACCTCACCTTCGACGACATCAACGAGGCCCTGCCGGAGTCGGTCGAGAACCAGGAGGAGATCGATAACGTCCTGTCCATCCTGCAGAATCTCGAAATCGAGATCCTCGAGCCGGACCAGGTGGAGGACTACAAGCAGCGCCAGGAAGAGGCCGAGGAGGAGGAATCGCGCACCTCCCAGAACGACATTCTGGACGACCCGGTCCGGATGTACCTGAAGCAGATGGGCCAGGTGCCGCTGCTGACCCGCGAACAGGAAGTGGAGATTTCGAAACGGATCGAGACCGCGGAACTGCGGGCCCAGGAGGCCCTGTTTCAGGCGTCGGCCGTGGGCAAATACATCGCGACCCTGGGGGCGAAGCTCCTCAACCGCGAGGAGCGCTTCGACCGCATTGTCATCGACAAGAAGATCGAAAGCCGCGACGCCTACTTCAAGGGCCTCCCCAAGCTGGTCGAGGTGACCCAGAAGGCGGAGCAGGGCGTGGCCGAAGCGTGGGACGAAAGCCTAAAAGCCCGCTCCGACGCCGACCGGAAGAAAATCCTCTCCAAGTTCAAGAAGCGGGATACGGCGCTGCGCGCCAACTTCTCGAAGTTCTATTTCAAGCTCAAGGTGTACGAGGAGTACCTCGACCTGCTCTGGCCGGTGCTCGACGAAGTCGAAACCCTCCACCGCCAGATCGAGCGCGCGAAGCACCCCAAGACCAAGAAGGATGCGGCGATCGATCCGAAGACGATCGCCACCCAATTGCGCCGCATCGAGGCGGCGCAGCGCATCGCCCCGCAGCAACTGCTGGACATTGTGCGGCAGACCCAGGTCCACGTCCGCGAGGCCCACAAGGCCAAGACCGAGATGGTTGAGGCGAACCTGCGCCTGGTGATCTCGATCGCCAAGAAGTACACGAACCGCGGCCTCTCCTTCCTGGATCTCATCCAGGAGGGCAACATGGGCCTGATGAAGGCCGTGGAAAAATTCGAGTACCGCCGCGGCTACAAGTTCTCGACCTACGCCACCTGGTGGATCCGCCAGGCCATCACCCGCTCGATCGCCGACCAGGCGCGGACCATCCGCATCCCGGTCCACATGATCGAAACCCTGAACAAGGTCATGCAGGTGCAAAAGCAGCTCCTGCAGGAATACGGGCACGAGCCGACGCCGGACGAGGTTGCCGACGAGATGAATCTGCCGGTCGAGCGCGTCCAGCAGATCATGAAGATGGCGCAGCAGCCCATCTCGCTGCAGTCGCCGGTGGGCGATGGCGATGACACCAACTTCGGGGACTTTATCGAGGACAAGTCGGCGGAGAATCCGTACGACATGACCGCCTACTCGCTCCTGCGGGAGAAGATCATCGATGTGCTGGACACACTGACGGAGCGCGAGCGCCGGGTCCTGTCCCTGCGCTTCGGCCTGATCGACGGCTACAGCCGCACGCTCGAGGAGGTCGGCAAGCAGTTCAAGGTCACCCGCGAGCGCATCCGGCAAATCGAGGCCAAGGCCCTGCGGAAAATGCGTCACCCGACGCGCATCCGGCAGTTGCATGGGTTCTTCGATGCCGAGCAGATCGACAACGCCCAGAATCTGATGAAGGTGGCGGCAACCGCCCGGCCGCACGGCGGCCACGGGCATCACCTGCCGGTGCTGAAGTCCTGATGGCCGAGTGGCTTACGGAACTGGCCGGCCGGCCCGAATACGCGGGCCGATCCGGGCAAAAGCGCTTTCCACCTTTACAGTCCCCCCGAGGCGGAGTACGGTCTGGGCATGAGCTTTCTTAGTCCGGTTTTAGCGATCGGCGGCTTCAGCGGCCCCGAGCTATTCATCATCCTGGCCATCATCCTTCTTTTGTTTGGCGGCGCCAAGCTGCCGTCCTTGGCGCGCGGCCTCGGTCAATCGATCAAGGAGTTCAAGAAGGCCGCCAAGGAAGAAGATCCGGCGACCCCGGAAGCGAAAGCGGCGGAAGCGAAGAAAGTGGAACCCGCCAATACCCACGGCTCCAACTAAGCCGTCCGTTTTTTCCCTTTGCCCGCGCCGACCGTTTCCCGGGCGGCGCTTTTTATTTCCCGCGTTGACACTCCGGCGCGGCGGCGGTTTCGTAGGGACGCAGGACCGTCGTTATCCCGCTCCTGCGTTAAGCAATCATGGCCAATCTCCTCGGTTATTTTTCCAACGATATCGGTATCGATTTGGGCACCGCCAACACCTTGGTCTACGTCAAGGACAAGGGGATCGTATTGCGGGAGCCGTCGGTCGTCGCGTTGGACACGACCACCCGCAAAGTGCGCGCCGTCGGCCTGGAAGCGAAGCGGATGCTCGGCCGCACCCCCGGCAACATCACCGCCATTCGCCCGATGAAGGACGGGGTGATCGCCGACTTCGACGTCACCGAGGCGATGCTCCGCTATTTTATCCAAAAGGCCAGCCAGAGCTTCCGGGCGCCGCCGCGGGTCGTGATCGCGATCCCTTCGGGCATCACGGCAGTCGAAAAGCGGGCGGTGATGGATTCGGCCACGCATGCCGGGGCGCGCAAGGTGATCACCGTGCCCGAGCCGATGGCGGCCGCGATCGGGGTCGGCCTGCCGATCGACGAGCCGGCGGCGAACATGATCGTCGACATCGGCGGCGGCACGACCGAGATCGCGGTCATTTCGCTGAACGGCATCGTCTTTTCCAAATCGATCCGCGTGGCGGGCGATGAACTCGACAACGCGATCATCAATTACATGAAGCGGGCGTACAATCTTCTGATCGGCGAGCGCACCGCCGAGGAGATCAAGATCACCGTGGGCTCGGCCTATCCCCTGGACGACGAGCTCACGATGGAGGTCAAGGGACGCGACTCCGTCGCCGGGCTGCCGAAAACGATTCACATCACCTCCCAGGAAATCCGGGAGGCGCTCTCCGACACCATCACCGCGATTGTCGACGCCGTGCGCATGACGCTGGAGCGGTGCCCGCCCGAACTTTCGGCCGACTTGGTCGACCGCGGCTTTGTCATGGCCGGCGGCGGCTCGCTGATCCGCGGGATCGACCGGCTGCTGAGCGACAAAACGGGGCTGCCCGTCATTGTCGCGGACGACCCCCTTTCCGCCGTCGCCAACGGCACCGGCGCGGTCCTCAACGACCTGTCCTGGCTGATGCAGAACGTCTAGTTCGGGCTTCCCGGCTCCCTGCCGTGCCCAAACGCTTCGATCAAGTCCGCCCTTTCGCGACGCTCGCCGTCGTGGCGGTCGCGTGGCTGCTGATCCCGCTGGGCGTGAAAACGCTGGCGCGCGCGACGTTTTTTGAATTCACGGCTCCGCTCAATCTGGCCGCGTCCGACGTCCACGTCCTCCAAGACTACTGGTCGCTGCGGATGCACACCAATTCGGAACTCATCGAAGCCGGGCGCGATTTGGCGCGGGTCAACGCCTCCTACTCCGTCGCCGCCGAGCAGAACGCGAGCCTCCAGGCCGAGATTCTCCGCCTGGAAACCGACCTGCACCTGCCGCCCCGGCCGGAATTTCGCTACGAGACCGCGCTGGTCGCGCGCCGGGACCTTTCCGCCTGGTGGCAGCGCCTGGTCGTCCTCAAGGGCCGCAATCATGGGATCACCGCCGGGGACCCGGTCGTGTCCACCGACGGAGTCGTCGGCCGGGTCACCGAGGTCGGCGCCTACACCTCGGTCGTGGAACTGATCAGCAGCCCCAACGTGCGCCTAGCGGCGTTTTTTGAGGGGGACACCCGCCCGGTGTCCTTCCAGGGCGGCCAGAATCCCACCTTTGGCTCGGCGAGCGGGTCGGTCGAATTTGTGCCGCTGGACATCTACGCGAACGCGAAAGAGCCCAAGCGGCTCATCACCTCCGGCCTGGGCGGCGAATTTCCCGCCGGCCTGACGATCGGGAAGGTGGTCAAAGTGGCGCCCAACAGCGATGGGATGTTCCAATCCGGCACCGTGGAAATCGATCCGCGCGTCGCCCAGCTGAGCGAAGTGACCATCCTGGTCCCGGACGAATCGGCCGGGCCGGCGCCAATCACGGCCCCCGCGACCGCGCCCTGACATGCGCCGCGCCCTGGTCGTGTTTCTGACGCTGGTGCTGCTCTGGGCGATCGTGGCGCTGCTCAACGACGCGTTCGCGGGCCTGCATCTCTACGTTTTTGTGGGCGGCCTCTACGTCACCTACGCCGCCCTGGTGCTGCCGGAGCGTCCGGGACTGGTGGCCGTCTTCCTGGCGGGGCTCCTGTGCGATGCCAACGCGCCCGTGGCATTCGGGACGCATGCGCTGCTGTTCGGCATGGCGCACGCGGTCTTGTGCAACCTGCGGGACCGCCTGCCCCACGAGGAAACCGCCGGCCGGGTGGCGATCGCACTCCTCGTTAATTTCGGGCTCCTGCTCGTCCTGTCCCTCTTCAAAATCGGGCGCCTGCCCGATCCGGCGGCCGGCTGGGTCCGGATCTTCGCCGACCTGTTGGCCTCGCAGGTGTTTCTCACTTTGATCGCGCCCTGGTTTTTCGCCCTGCAAGAGCGCTCCCTCCTCCTCTCCGGCGGCCCCCAGTCGCGCTGGCGCTGATCCCATGGCCACCGATCCCCATGCCGAAACGCCCTCGGGCCAGCTGGTCCAGGCCCACGAGTCCGACGACGCCCGGCTGATCGTCTTCTATCTCTTCATCGCCGGGCTGCTGCTCCTGCTGGTCGGCGGCCTGGGCTACCGCCAGCTGATCCAAACCGGCGCCTACGGCGAAAGCGAAAAGCAGCAGACCCAGCGGCGCATCTTGCTGCCGGCCCCGCGCGGCCGAATCCTCGACCGGGAGGGGCACGTGCTCGTCGACAATCGGGCGCGCTTCTCCATCGTGCTCTACCTCGATGAGCTGCAGGCGGAGTTTCACGCCGAGTCGGTCCGCATCCACAACAACTACCTGGCGGCCGGTGATCCGGATGGGCCCAGCTGGACCGACACCCTCACGATCGCCGAAGTGAGCGTCGTCCAGTCCTACCTCGACAAGGTGAACTCCATTCTCGGGCGCTCCGACCAGCTCGACCCGGAAAAATTGAAGCGGCACTTCAAGGCGCAGCTGCTGATGCCCTATACCCTGATCGACGATCTCACGCCCAATGAGTTCGCCCGCCTGCTGGAACGGCTCCCGGTCAATTCGGCGCTGCAGCTCTACACCGCCACCGCCCGGGCATACCCGTACGGCTCCGCCGCCGCGCATGTCCTCGGCTATGTCAGCACGGACGACAACCTGAGCGCGGAGGACTTTCCGGACGCGGACCTCACCACCGTCCGGATGAAGGGCACGGCCGGCCGGGCCGGGCTGGAACAGGAGTTCGACACCCAGCTGCAGGGCCGGGCCGGCGGCGCCATTTTCCACGTCGACCCTTCGGGCTACAAAGTGAAGCCCGCCCTGAAGGAGCTCGCGCCCCGCGCGGGCGAGGACCTCCGCACCTCGATCGACATCGACGTCCAGCAAGCGGCCGAAAATGCGATCGGCGACCAAGTCGGCGCCGCCGTGGCGATCGATGTGCGCACCGGCGAGGTGCTCGCCTTGGCGAGCAAGCCCGACTACGATTTGACCAGCATGTCGCCGACGCGCAGCTCGGCCACGGTGGCCGACATCGAGGCCCGCCATGCCTGGACCGACAACGCGGTCGCCGGTCGGTTCGCCCCAGGCTCCACCTTCAAAATCCTGGTGTCGATCGCCGGCCTGCGGTCCGGGCGGCTTTCGCCGACCGATGACTCCGTCGACTGCGAAGGGGAAATCCGCATCGGCAATCGGAACTTCGGCTGCGAAAACGGCAAAGAGCAGCACGGCCATCTGCAGCTGGCCGACGCGATCACCGAAAGCTGCGACATCTATTTTTACGAGCATGGCATCGCCATCGGGCCCGAAACCATCGTCGCCGAAGCGCACCGCATGCATTTGGACGGCAAGACCGGGATTGAGCTGCCCTTCGAGTCGCGCAGCCTCCTGCCTGATCCGACGAAACTGCGGGCGCAGCATAATTGGAGCGACGGCGATACCGCCGAAATTTCCATTGGCCAGGGCGCGATTGCCGAAACGCCGCTCAATCTGGCATGCTTTGCGGCATCGGTGGCGCGCGGGGAAGTTTGGACGCAGCCGACCCTCGTTCACGATCCGAACCGGCCGGACCAGCACACCGAGCCGATCGGTATCACCGCCGACCAACGCGCGATAATCCTGCACGGGATGGAAGGAACGCTCGGGCCCACCGGCACCGCCAAAATCTATGCCAGCGTCGCGATGGCGGACTATCACGTGCCGGGACTGACGATCGCCTCGAAAACCGGGACCGCAACCTTGCCCGACAAGACGGATGCGGCGTGGTTTATCTGCTTCGCGCCGGTCGAGAACCCGCGCATTGCGATCGCCGTCGTCATCAAAGGGGACATTCCCCATGAAGAATTCAACGGGGGGCGTTATGCCGTGCCGGCGGCCGCCCGCATGCTCCAGGCGTATTTTAAGAAGCAGCCGCCGTCATCCTAAGATCGCCAGCATCTGCGCAAAAAGCCGGTTCACCTTCGCCTGGTTCGACTTCACCAGGTCCTTGAAATTGCCGAAGTCGATCGCCGTGCCCTCCAGGCCGTTCGCGTAATTGTCGATGATCGCGAGGCTGTTGTAGCGCAGCCCGATCTCGCCGCACAGGTCCGCCTCGTGCGCCGCGGTCATGCCGATGACGTCGCCCCACGAGTGCACGATGCGGATCTCGGCCTTGGTCTCAAACCGCGGCCCGCGCATCTGCACGTAGACTTTGCCGGGCTGGATCGCAAATTCCGGATTCAGCCGCTCCAGGAGCAGCGGTATCAGATTATTGGCGATGCCTGAGGCGCCGCCCTTCAATTCCTGGTCGTAGAAGGTCGCCGGCCCCTGCTGCAGGCCGACGTAGTCGTTGCAGGAGACGATCGTGCCCGGGGGCAGGTCCTTCTTCAGCGAGCCGACCGAATTGAGCGAAACGATGTCCTCAAATCCGAGATCGGCCAAAGCGCGAATATTCGCCCGGTAGTTGATCGAATGCGGCGGCAGCGGGAAGGCGTAGCCGTGGCGGTTGATCAGCGCGTGCTCCCCCTTGGTCTTGTAGGTGACCTGACCGTACGGGGTCTCCACCGTCTTCACGTCCCAGGCGGCGAACAGTGTCGAATTGACGATGCTCGTGCCACTGATGAATGCGACTTTCATCGGGCGACTCACGCCCGCCCGGCGCGGGATGACAACGCCAAAACCGTCAGCCCACCCAGCTGATCGCCTGGATCTTGAGCGCCAGGGCCACGTCCTTGGCCGTCACTTCGCCTCCCGCGTCGTGGGTGTTGAGCCGGATCGCGACGCGGTTGTACACGTTGGTCCATTCCGGATGGTGATTCATGGCCTCCGCATCGAAGGCGATGCGGCCCATGAAGGAAAACGCTTCCCGAAAGCTGCCGAACTTAAAGGTCTTCTCCAGCGCCTTGCGGCGATATTTCCAGCCCGGCAATTCGGCCAGGGCCGCCGTGATCTTCGCCGCCGCCAAAGGGGTGCTCATTCCAACACGTTGCCCCCAACCTCACCTTTCCGCAAGGGTCGGGCCGGGAAGTTCTCGTAATTTGGGCGGAACAGCCCCGCAGCGGCTCTTGGTGGCCTCATTCGCTGTCTCTTGGCCGCGACCGTGCGGCCGGATCGACAGCGAGATTGGGCTCGGCCACCACCGAGCCGCGGAGTGGGCTGTTCCGCCCAAATTACGAGAACTTCCCGGCCCGACCCTTGCGCTGTATACTTGTCACTTGCCAGCGCCCGCGCTCCCCGGCCACCCTCCGGTTAGCCCCCGAATGCCGTCGTCGCCCAAAAATCCACCTGCGCCCGCTCCGGGCTCGTCCGACGGGGAGGCGGGCGGACGCCAGGATATTCCCGCCCATGTGGCCATCATCATGGATGGCAACGGCCGCTGGGCGAAACAGCGCGGCCTGCCCCGGATTGAGGGCCACCGGCGGGGTGCGGAAGCGGTGCGCCAGATCACCATCGCCGCCCGCGAATTGGGCGCGCGGACCCTCACCCTGTATGCCTTTTCGGTCGAAAACTGGAAACGGCCCCAGGACGAGGTCGGGGCCTTGATGGGCCTCCTGGAGTTTTACCTCAAACGGGAGCTGAAGACCTTCGTGCGCGATCACGTGCGCTTTCAGACGATCGGCCGGACTGACGAGTTGCCCCCCGGCATTCAACGCCTGCTGCGGGATACCACCGAGTCGACCAAGCATTACACCAATTTCACCTTGGTGCTCGCCCTCAATTATGGCTCGCGGACCGAAATGGTGGACGCGGCCCGCGGCTATGCCGCCGCGGTCGCGGCCGGGCGGGAGAAGCTGAACGACGGCTCCTGGGCCACCTTTCGCCGCTACCTCTACACCGCCGACACCCCCGATCCGGATCTGGTGATCCGCACCTCGGGGGAAACGCGCATCAGCAATTTTCTCCTTCTCCAGGCCGCGTACGCCGAGTTCATTTTCACCCCCGTCCTCTGGCCCGATTTCACCAAGGCCGATCTGGCGGCGGCGATGGCCGAGTACGGGCGCCGCGAGCGCCGCTACGGCCTGACGAGCGAGCAGCTGAAGCCCGCGCCGGTCAGCGGCTGAGCCAACGCCGTGGCCAAACGCGTTCTCAGTACCGTCGGGCTTTGGAGCATCCTCTTCGTCACGCTTTGGTTCTTCCGCGCGGGCGGGGCAGTCACCCTCCTGGCGATCCTCAGCGGGCTGACGTTGCGCGAGTTTTATCAATTGCAGGCGGCGGCGGGCCGCGCGCCCTTTCCGCTCTTCGGGATTTTCTTCGGGATGCTGATCACGGTCGCCCCCTGGATCGAGGCCCGCTATGGACCGCCGGCCCACCCGCTGCTCGCCTTGGCGGTCGTGATCCTCGCCATCCGGATCCTGGGCGAGCGGCCCCCGGAACAGCGGGTGGACGCCCTCAGTTCGACCATTTTCGGCCTAGTTTACGTCGCCCTGATGCTACAATACCTGGTCCGCATCATGACGCCGCTGCCGGGGGACACCGTTTCGGCCGACGGGCGGCTCATCCTATGCATCTGGCTGGTGGCGGTGGCCAAGTTCTGCGACACCGGGGCTCTCCTGACGGGGATGGCCAGCGGCAAGCATGCGATGGCCCCGCAGATCAGCCCCAAGAAGACCTGGGAGGGAGCCGTGGGCGGCGTCATCATCGCCGCGCTGGTGGGGACGGGCATCGCCTGGCTCGCCCGCCGGCAGATCGGCGCGATCCTGCCCCCAGGGCGGGCGGCGGTGATCGCAGTCCCGATCGCCATTGTCGCCATCGTCTCGGATCTGGTGGAGTCGATCATCAAGCGCCAAGCGGCCAGCAAAGATTCCGGGAAGGCGATTCCGGGCATTGGAGGGATCTTCGACGTGATGGACAGCATCCTCCTGGTGGCGCCCGTGGGTTATTTCCTGCTCCTGCATCCGCGCTGAGGCGCCCCGCTCCGATGGTTTCCGCCGCCCCGCCCTCCCCGGTTCGCAAACGCGTCGTCCTCCTCGGGGCCACCGGCTCCATCGGCGAGACCACCCTGCGGGTGATCGCGGCCCACCGCGATCGGCTGGAACTGGTGGCCGTGGCGGCCCGCTCGAACGGCGTGCGCCTAGCGCAGATCGCCCATGAATTCGGCGTCCGCCAGGTCGGCCTTTTCGACGAGGCGGCACTGCGTGAGGCCAAGAGCGCCGGCAATTTTCCTCCCGGCACGAGGCTGGTCGGCGGATTGGCCGGCCTGACCGAACTGGCGCAGCTCCCGGGCGCGGACGTTGTCCTGGTAGCGGTCGTGGGCACGACGGGGCTCGAGCCCGCCCTGGCCGCCTTAGCGGCCGGGAAGGACCTGGCGCTGGCGAGCAAGGAGATCCTGGTTCTCGCCGGCCGCTTCGTGCTCGAAGCCGCGCGCGCCAGCGGCCGGCGCATCCTGCCGGTCGATAGCGAGCACAGCGCCGTGTTTCAGTGCGTCGAAGGCCACCCCATGGCGGGGGTGCGCCGGATTCTCCTGACCGCCAGCGGCGGGGCCTTCCGGGACTGGCCGGCCGAGCGCCTGGCCGATGCCACGCCGGCCGACGCCCTGCGCCACCCCAACTGGGCGATGGGGCCGAAGATCACGGTCGATTCGGCCACCCTGGCCAACAAGGGCCTGGAACTGATCGAGGCCCAGTGCCTGTTTGGGTTGGAGGCCAGCCAGTGCGAGGCGGTGATTCATCCGCAAAGCATTGTCCATTGCTTAGTTGAATTTACCGACGGAGCGATGCTGGGGCAGTTGAGCCCCCCCTCCATGGCTTTTCCCATTCAGCATGCCCTGCTCTACCCAACGCGGGCCCCCGGGGTGGATCTGGCCCTGGATTTTACCCGGCCCATGGCGCTGGATTTTCAGCCAGTGGACCTGGGCCGCTTTCCGATGCTCGGCCTGGCCCGGCAGGTCATGCGGGCCGGCGGGGTGGCTCCGGCCGTTTATAACGCGGCCAACGAGGTGGCCGTCCGCGCTTTCCTGGCGGGCGAAATCCCCTTTCTTGCGATTTCGCAAGTTGTTGACCATACTTTGAACCAGTCCGCTAATTTTGAACCTGCCCACCTCGCTGCTGTCCTCGCTGCGGACGCGGATGCCCGCCGCACCGCGAGCGACTATCTGCGGCAATTAACCTCCTTTTCCTGACCGCATGGCTTTCCTTTTGGACAACGTTTGGTCCACTTTCCTGATTCTGCTGTTCTTCGGCGGCTCGATTTTCGTGCATGAGCTCGGGCATTTCATCGCCGCCCGCCGGCGGGGGGTTTATGTGGAGCGCTTCTCGATCGGGTTCGGTCCGGCCATTTGGTCGTGGCGCGGGCGCGATGGGGTCGAATACCGCATCGCCTGGATTCCCCTCGGAGGTTACGTGCTGCTGCCCCAGTTGGCGGACTTGGGGGCGATCGAAGGCCGCAGCGAGTCGAAACTGACCGAGGTCATCGCGCCCGCGAGCGAAGCGGTGGCCGGCGCCCCCGAAATCAGCCGGGCGCCGATCGGCTACGCTTCGAAGATCATTGTTTTTGCCGCCGGCGCCACCTGCAATGTCCTTTTCGCCCTGGCCATCGCCACCGTGCTCACGGTGATCGGCCTGCCGGAGCGCAACGACCTGGCGACCACCCGGATCGGCTATGTCGCCGCGAATCTGGCCGACAGCCCAAAGTTGCCGAGCCCGGCGGCGGAGGCCGGCCTGCAGGTGAATGACGTCATCCGCACCATCGACGGCCACACGGTCAAGGACTGGCAGGAAGTGACCCAGCTGATCGTGCTCAGCGCCGGCCACAGCGCCGACGGGCGCGCGCAGATTCTTTTTTCGATCGACCGCGCCGGCCAGCGGCTGGACCTGACGGTGCACCCGCGGCTCGACGGCGAGGACAAGGCGCGGAAGGTGGGCCTGTCCCCTGGATTCGATCTGATCGCCTACGCGGTCACGCCGGGATCGCCGGCGGAAGCGGCCGGCTTCAAGACCGACGATCGGATTCTCGCTTTCGACGGCGTCCCGATGATCAACAATATCGCGGTCGCCGAATTTCTCGACGCCCATCCGGAGCGCCCGATCCGGGTGGCCGTGCTGCGGCAGGGCGCCGACCTGACGCTGACCATCCCGCCGCGGGGCGCCGCCAAGCCGGGCGAGGATTTTGGCATCCTCTATTCGACGGGGGTTCATCTGGTGCACCCTTCGCCCTTCGCCCAGGTCGCCGACCAGCTGACCCTCACCATCCGCACGCTCTGGAGCCTGATCAACCCCCATTCCGACCTCGGGCTCTCCGGCGTCGCGGGCCCGGTCGGCATCGTCCACATTTTCCGCGACGCGGCGGAAAACGGCATCCGGAATATTCTGATGTTCACGATCCTGCTGAACGTGAACCTGGCGATCTTCAACCTGCTGCCCATTCCGGTGCTCGATGGCGGCCATATGCTCTTCGCCACGATCGGGCAATTGCGCGGCCGCACCCTGCCGACGAATTTCATCATGACGACGCAGAGCGTCTTCATCGTTCTGCTCTTCCTGATGGTGGGCTATGTGACGATCTTCGACGTGAAGCGCTGGGCCCGCGACGACCAGGCCGAGCGGGCCGCGCCGGTCCCGGTGGAGAAGCCCTAACGGGCGTCCCCGTGTCCTACTGCGTCTCCCGTTTCCGCACGGTTCGCCGCCGGACGTCCGAAGTCCGCGTCGGCGGCGTCGGCGTCGGCGGGGACAATCCGATCCGCGTGCAGTCGATGACGACGAGCGACACGCAGGATGTCGCCGCCACCGTGCGCCAGTCGATCGCCCTGGCGGAGGTCGGCTGCGAGATTGTCCGCATCACCGCGCCCAATGTGGCGGCCGCCAAATGCCTGCGCGAAATCCGGGCGCAAATCAGCGCGGCGGGCTTCGGGCACATCCCCTTGGTCGCCGACATTCACTTCCTCCCGTCGGCCGCGATGGAGGCGGTCGAACACGTGGAGAAGGTCCGCGTCAATCCGGGCAACTACGCGGACAAAAAGCGCTTCGCCGTGCGCGAGTACAGCGACGCCGACTACGAGAGCGAACTGCAGCGGCTGCACGACACCTTCTCCCCCTTGGTGAAGCGGTGCCGGGAATTGGGGCGCGCGCTGCGCATCGGTACCAACCACGGCTCGCTGAGCGACCGGATCATGAACCGCTACGGCGACACGCCGCTGGGCATGGTGGAAAGCGCCCTGGAATTTCTGCGGATCTGCGAGGCCCACGATTTTCGGCAGATCATCCTGTCGATGAAATCGTCCAACCCGAAGGTGATGATCGAGGCCTACCGCCTCCTCGTGGAGCGGATGCAGGCCGAGGCGATGCACTACCCGCTGCACCTCGGCGTCACCGAGGCGGGGGACGGCGAGGACGGCCGCATCAAAGGAGCGATCGGGATCGGCTCCCTGCTCCTGGACGGGCTGGGGGACACGATCCGCGTGTCGCTCACCGAGGACAGCGTCTATGAAATTCCCGTGGCCCGCGCGATCGCCGACAAGGCGATGAGCCTCTGGTCGGCGGCGGCGGCCACCGGTGGCCCGCCGGCCGCCGACGCCGACGCGCTCGATCCCTATCACTACACGCGGCGGGAAACCACCCGGCTGGAATTCGGCCGCGGCGTCGTGGTCGGCCCCGAGAACCCGCCGCGCGTGATCGTGCGCGCCAGCGCCGCCGAATGGGCCGATCCGGCCTCGGGGCTGCATCACCCGCGGCTCGCCGACACGCCCGCCGAGGGCGTGCTGCTGGGCGTGGCCAGCGCGGCGGACCTCCCGGCCGCCTGGGCCGTGGCGAGCGGGCCCGCGGCTCCGGCCTTCGTCGTCCTCGAACTGGCGCCGGACCTTGGCGCCGAACAACTCGCCCGCCCGGAGGGCCTCGCCGCCGGCATCGTCCTCCTCCGCCGCTTCGGCGCGGGCGAGGACCGCGCCCTGGCCCAATTTGCGGCGCTCGCGCGCGGCGCCGGCTGGTTCCTCGCGTGCGATTTGACGCCCGGGGCCGCCGCGGCGCTGGGCCCGGCCCTGGCGCAAATCGGGGACGAGCGGCTCATCGCCACTTGCGGCGGCGGACCGGAGGACCGTGCTTCGGGCGGCCACGCGGTCGGCGCCTATCGCCAGCTCGCGGAGGAGCTGCGGCGGCGCGGCCGCCGGCTGCCGCTCTGGATCCGCAACACCGCCGCCACGGCCGTCCGCGGCGACCACAGTTTTCTCTCCAAGCTCCTCGAGGCGAGCTTCCTCACCGGGAGCCTCCTCGGCGACGGGCTCGGCGACTTGGTCAGCATCGAGACGGAGGCCGACGCCGCGCGCTCCGTTCGCCTCGCCTACAATGTCCTCCAGGGCGCGGGCGCGCGCATCTCTAAAACCGAGTTCGTCGCCTGCCCCAGCTGCGGGCGCACGCTCTTCGACCTCCAGACCACGACCCAGCGCATCCGCGCGCAGACCGGCCACCTCAAGGGCGTCAAGCTCGCGATCATGGGCTGCATCGTGAACGGGCCGGGCGAAATGGCCGACGCCGATTTCGGCTACGTCGGGGGCGCCCCGGGCAAAATCAATCTCTACGTCGGCAAGCAGTGCGTGCAGTACAATCTCCCCCAGGCCGAGGCCGACGCGCGCCTGATCGCGCTGATCAAGGAGCATGGCCGCTGGGTCGACGCGCCGCCGGTGCCGGCCTGAAGCGCCAGCCCCTTTGTATCCGGATGTCACACACATTCACCGGATCGTAACCCGGCCGTAACCGGCGAGGCCGCTTCCCAAGCCGGTTGCGCGGCGATGTAATTTGGGCCGAATTACATCATTCCGCCCCCCCATTTACGACCCCGGGCCCCGGCTCGGGCTGGCAACCAAAAAATGGAAAATGTTATGCCCAGCGCCGATGTGAACAACTTGTCAGAAAGTTGGTGTTGCCGTGCTTTTTTGGTTCACTGTTAGTGGTACCTCGTTCAGTCCTTTCGTGCCGTCCGTTCGTTCTTTCCCACGCTCCGTTGTCGCCTCCAGCCCAGGACCCCTGTGGCAGCATTAACTACCCCATAGCCATCAGCATCTTACGTGATCACCTTCCCCTCCTCACTTCCACGATGGCCGGATTCCATTTTTGCCGCAGAGCAGTTGCCCGGAAAAGGCGCAGTGAGCCGTGTCGAAAGCGCTCCCCCTCGGCGCAGTGTGAATAATACCCGCCATCTCGCCTAGTCCATGCCTTCTTCGTCCTTAACGCCCAGCCTCTGGGAAACCGTGAAATGTGACTTCAAGTCGCTCTTTCCGGAAGATGTCTTCCAGATGTGGTTTGAGCCCGTTTCCTGCCTCGAAACCACCGAGGATTCGATGATTTTGGGCGTGCCCAACGACTTCGCGGCGATCTGGATTCACGACAATTACCTGGACCTGATCACCCAGCGCCTGCGCCTGACCGCGGGCCGGATGGTCACCGTCACGTTACGGAAGGCGGACCCCAGCCAGCGCGGCGCCGGCCAGATGCCGCCCACCCGTCCTAGCGCGGAACCGGCGCCGGCCCGCGGCCGGACCGCCACCGCCCGCCGGCGCTTCGACGACCGGGGCCCCTCCCCCGGCACTCTCGGGGCCCGCAACACGTTCGAAACCTTCGTCGTCGGCTCGAACAACCAGATGGCCCACGCCGCCGCCCTGGCGGTCGCCCAAGCGCCGGCGCAGGCCTACAATCCCCTGTTCATCTACGGCGACACCGGCCTGGGGAAGACCCACCTGATGCACGCGATCGGGCACGCGATCCTGCGCAACAATCCCGATTCGCGGGTCGCCTACCTGTCGACCGAGAAGTTCACCAACGAGTTCATCCAGGCGCTGCAGGAGAACAGCCTGACCCGGTTCCGCCAGCGCTACCGCCACGCGGACGTGCTGCTGATCGACGACGTCCAGTTTCTGGCCGGCAAGGAGCGCATTCAGGAGGAATTCTTCCACACCTTCAACGATCTCTTCGAATCCGGCAAACAGATCGTCCTCTCGAGCGACCGCCGCGCGAGCGAGATCCAGAAGCTCGAATCCCGCTTGGTCTCGCGGTTTGAATGGGGCCTGCCCGCCGACATTCAGGCGCCCGACTACGAGACGCGGGTCGCCATCCTCCGGTCGAAGGCCCAGAGCCTCAAGTGCACCGTCCCCGACGGGGTGATCACCTTCATCGCCCAGAACATCACCCGCAACATCCGGCGGCTCGAGGGCGCGCTGATCCGGGTGGCCAGCCACTCGGCCCTCTTCAGCAAGACGCTGGACGTGCCCACGGCCGAGCGGCTGCTGCACGACATGCTGATGGAGCAGGCGCAGACGATCCTCACCATCGAGACGATTCAGAAGCGCGTGGCCGATCATTTCCAAATCCGCCACAGCGACATGACGAGCAAGCGGCGGCCAAACAACATCGCGATTCCGCGGCAGGTGGCGATGTACCTGGCGCGCACGCTGACCAAGCATTCCCTGCAGGAAATCGGCGACGCCTTCGGCGGCCGGGACCACGGCACGGTGATCCACGCCTGCAAGGCGGTGGACAACATGATGGAGCAGGACTCGGCGATGAAGGGCAGCGTCGGGTTCCTGAAGGCGCAGCTCGCGAAATAGGCGCCCCCTTTCTCGGGAGTAAGCTGCCTTGCCAGGGAAGCAACGGAGCTTAGATTAGGAAGACATGACCCAAACCCTTTCTCCCGAGCAAAAGGAAACCGTGGCCGGCTGGGTGGCGGCGGGCGACAATCTTTCGCAGATCCAAAAAAAGCTGACCGAGCATTTCAAGCTGTCGCTCACCTATATGGACGTCCGCTTCCTGGTGGACGACTTGAACCTCAGCCTGAAGGACGCGGCGCCCAAGGCGGACACCAATCTCAAGAAAAGCGAGCCGCCGCCGGCGAAGGACAAGCACGCGCTGGAGGGAGCCCACCCGGCGGCGGCCGATGGCCTGCCGCCCGAGGCCGCGGAACTGGATCCGATGGACGACCTTCCGGCCGGCGCGGGCGGCGTGACCGTTTCCGTGGACAAGGTCACCCTGATCCCCGGCGCGATGGCGAGCGGCACGGTCACTTTCGGCGACGGCGTAACGGGCAAATGGATCGTGGACAACTATGGCCGGCCCGGCTTCACCGAGGTCAGCAAACCGGATTACCGGCCCAGCCCGGCCGACGCGCAGGCCTTCATGCAGGAACTGAGCGCGGTCCTGCAGCGGCGCGGCCTGTAGTTCGCGTTGGGCCGGGACTTATGATTTCACCCACAGCCCGGCGCCCCCTTTGGCCCGAGCTGGCGAGCGGCACCCTTCTCGCCGCCGGGACGATCGCCATCTACGGGCGGACCTTCCGCGTGCCGCTCCTGCTGGACGACGGCGCTTCGATCGCGGACAACCTCTCGATTCGGCGGCTGTGGCCGCTCGGGCCGGTGCTGGCGCCGCCCAACGGGGCCGGCGTCGGCGGCCGGCCGCTCTTCAATCTCTCCCTCGCGCTGAACTACGCGGGCGGAGGCACCGCGGTCGCCGGGTACCATCTGGTCAATTTGCTGATCCACGTGCTGGCCGCCTGGACCCTCTACGCGCTCGTGCGCCGCACGCTGGGCCGGCCGGTCATGGCGGCGCGCTTTGGCGCCGACGCGGGGGTCCTGGCCCTGATCGTGGCCGCGCTTTGGGCTTGGCACCCGGTGCTCACCGAGTCGGTGACCTATCTTTCGCAACGCTCCGAATCGCTCATGGGGCTATGCTACCTGCTCACGCTCTATGCGTTTGTGCGCGGCGCGGACGCGGAGGAAATCGGGCGCCCCGGGGCGTGGTATGTTCTGTCTGTCCTCGCCTGCCTCGGCGGCGTCGCCACCAAGGAGGTGATGGTCACCGCGCCGGTGATGGTGCTGCTCTATGACCGCACGTTCGTTTCCGGCGGCTTCCTTCCGGCCTGGCGGCGCCACCGTCCGCTCTACCTCGGCCTCGCCGCCACCTGGCTGCCGCTCGCCTATTTCCTCAGCACCCTGCATCTGCGGGGCGCCGGCGGGGGACAGGGCGTCAGCGCTTGGGCGTATGCTACGGTGGAGTGCCGCGTCGTCGTCGACTACCTCCGGCTCGCGCTCTGGCCGCGGCCCCTGATCTTCGATTACGGTATGTTCGTTCCGGCTCGGCTCGCCGAGGTCTGGCCATCGGCGCTCGTCCTGGCTGCGCTGCTGGCCGCCACGGTCATCGCCCTGCGCCGCCGGCCCATGGCGGGTTTCGCCGGCGCCTGGTTTTTCCTGATCCTGGCCCCGACCTCCAGTGTCGTCGCGATCATCGGCCAGCCGATGGCGGAAAATCGGTTGTACCTTCCCTTGGCGGGGATTGTCGTCTTGGGCGTGCTCGGCGGTTTCCTTGCGCTGGGCCGGAAGCTCTGGCCTGTCTGCGCCGTTCTCGCCCTCGTCTTGGGCGCGGCCGCCGCCCAGCGCAACCGCGCCTACCGCAGCGCAGCGACGCTCTGGAGCGACACGGTCGCGAAAGACCCGGCCAATGCGCGGGCGCACAATAATCTGGGCGACGTGTGGTCGCAGGAGCCGGGGCGCACGGGCGAGGCGATCGCCGAGTATCAAGCCGCCCTGCGCCTGCAGCCGGATTTTCCCATGGCGCATAATAATTTGGGCAATGCCTGGGCCGGTCAGCCGGGACACTTGGCGGACGCCATCGGCCAGTATCAGGAGGTGCTTCGCCTCCATCCGGACGATGCCGACGCGCACAACAATCTGGGCAGCGCATGGTCGCACCTTCCGGGGAAACGGCGGGACGCCATCGCCGAGTATCAAACGGCGCTGCGCCTGGATCCGAGCAATGCCGAAGCGCACCATAACCTAGGCACTGCGTGGACTGCGGTGCCGGGGCGGTCGGCCGACGCCATCGCCGAATACCAAGCGGCCTTGCAGCTGGAGCCGGGATACGCCGAGGCCCATAACGATCTGGGCGTCGCCTGGTCGAAGTTGCCGGGCCGCTCGGCGGATGCGATCGCCGAGTACGAGGCCGCCCTGCGCCTCCAGCCGGACTTCGCCGGCGCGCACCTCAATCTGGGCGACGCGTGGCTGAATCAGCCCGGACGGACCGATGCGGCGATCGCCGAATACCAGGCCGCCCTGCGCCTCCAGCCGGACCTCGCCCTGGCGCAGGCCAACCTCGGCAATGCGCTCTTGCGCGTGCCGGGCCGGGCGCCCGAGGCGATCATCCATTACGAGGCGGCGCTGCGGGCGGAGCCGGATCAGGCCGAGGTGCGCAGCAATCTGGGCTACGCCCTGATGGCCGCCGGACGCCCGCAGGAGGCGATCGCCCAATACGAGGCCGCCCTGCGCCTCCGGCCCGATCTGATCTTGGCCCGCCTCAACCTGGCCGTCGCGCTGCTGCGCACTCCCGCGGGAGTGGCGGAGGCCGAGATGCAATTAGAGGCCGTCCTGCGCCAAGATCCCGGCAATGAGCCGGCCCGGCAGATCCGCGCCCGGCTGCGCGGGGCCGCGCCTCAACTCTGAAGCGGGCGGCTCAGGCGACGACTCCCGCCGTCGTCAGCTGCCGCGCGATCGCGTCCTGAAATTCCTCGATCGGAAAAGGCTTCGACAGGCAGATCTTCTCATGCCGCCGCAGAAATTCCTGGAAGCGCTCGTTGATCACGTCGCCGCTCATGAACATCACCCGGGCCGCGGTCGCCGGCGCGGTGGCCAGCAGGTGCTCGTAGAACTGCATGCCGTTTAGCCCCGGCATTTTCCAGTCGCAGACGATCACATCGAAGTTCCGCCGCCGCAGCGCCGCCAAGCCCTCCTCCCCGCCCGCGGCCGTCTCCGCCGCGTGGCCGGCGTGCCGCAGGAGTTCGCGCGTCAGCTGGAGGATCCAGTCCTCGTCGTCGATCACGAGAACCGACCGCCCACTGGGTGCGTCGGCGCCCGGGCCCATCGTCCCGGCGCGCTCGGACTCCGGGAGCAGGCCGGCCGCGGCGGCCCCGGCCGGCAGTTCGATGACGAACGTGGCGCCGTGGCCGACCTGGCTTTCCACCCGAATCTGCCCCCGGTGCTCCTGGATGATGCCGTAGGAGAGGCTCAGCCCCAGGCCCGTGCCCTTGCCGACCGCCTTCGTCGTGAAAAACGGGTCGAAAATGCGCGAAAGGTTTTCGGCCCGGATGCCGGGCCCATTGTCGATGAATTCAATCCGGACCTGGTTCCCCGCCACGCGGGTGCGCACGCGGATCGAGCCATCGGGGCGGAACGCTTGGATCGCCTGCCGGGCGTTGCCGATGATGTTCACAAAGACTTGCTGCAGCTGATGCGGATCGGCCAGGATCGCCGGCAGGTCCGGCTGGAAGTCCCGCTGCACCTCGATGTTGCTGGTGCGCAGGTCGTACGCCATGAGCTCCAGCACCTCGTCGATCGTGCCGTTGACCTGCGCCAGCTTGCGCTCCGGCGCGTGCTGGCGGGCGAAGCTGAGCAGGTTCTGCACGATCTTGTGGCAGCGGTGCGCGCTCTTGGCGATAAGGTCCAGGTGCGGCCGGACTTTTTCGTCGGTGCCGGTCTGGCTCAGCAGCTCGGAAAAACCGATCACGGCCGTCAGCGGGTTGTTCAATTCGTGCGCCACGCCGGCAACGAACTGGCCCACCGCGGACAGCTTCTCGCTCTGCACCAATTGCGCCTGCGTGCCTTTCAGAGTGGCGACCGCCTGCCGCAGCTCCGTGCGGGAGGTCTCCAGATTGGTGGTCATGCGGTTGAAGGCGTGCGCCAGGTCGCCGCACTCGTCGTTGGAGATTTGGCTGAGCCGCCGGGAGAAGTCGCCGCGTCCGATGGCCTCCGCCGAGTCGCGCAGTTCGCGCAGCGGTTGAATAATCCGCCGCACAAAAAACCACACCCCCAGGATGCTGAGCAGAATCCCCAGAGCGCTGATCGCGATCAGGGTCTGCCGAGTGTCGGCGAGCGTGCTCATGGCCGCGTCATAGTCGTACAAGAGCACGTATTGGAAGCCCCGTTCCGGTTCGGCTTGGTCGTAGGCATTGAAGAGCGCCAAGTAGCTCTTCCCATTCAGCCGCACCGGCTCGGACTCGATGGATTGACCCCGGCTGGGACCGTTCCCCTGGGCCAAGGCCGCGATTGGCGCCGGCAGCCCGGTATCGGCCCCGGTCAGCGTCGCGGCCAGGACTCGGCCGCCCCGGGTCAGGATGATCTCCGTGTTCGTGATCCGGCCGAGCTCCCGGACGGCCGCGTCGGGAATGCGAACCCCGATGGTCTCGGCCCCCATCACGGCCGGATCACTGTCGGCGTTCGTCCACGGAACCGAAACGACATCAAAGGCCATCCCTTGCAGGCCGATCGACATCTGCGCCGGACCCGTCCGGATCGCCTCGGCCGCCAGCCCGGCGGTCGCGCGGACGAACTCGTCGGCCCGCAGGATCGGCGTGTGCCGCCAGGCGAAGACCGGAGCGGCCGCCCCGCGCGGCGTGAACGCGATCACCTCGCAGTCGTCGCCGTAATCGGGCAGGCGTTCGGCCAAAAACCGCTGGATGGTCGCGTCCGAGCGCGCCGACGGGGTTTTCGCGACCAAGGTGATGGCCTGGTAGAGCGGCTCGTTGAGCGCGTTGAACGCGTGGTCCAGCAGGGTCTGGCGCCGGGTGCTCAGCGCCTGCAAGAACACATTGTCCGCCGTGGCCAGCGCCTGCCGCGCCTCGCCCTGGGCCTGGTGGGTGATGCGGGCGTCCACCACCCAAACCATGATCACGGGCAGGAGGACCAGAATCCCCAGCACCGGAATCAGCACCTTGGTCTGAACGCTGAGGCGGAGCGCCCGGACGGCGGAGGTCATTGGAGTTAAGGCGTCGGCAGATCGGCCAGACCGAGCACGAAGTCGACCGTCGTCTCGCCGTCGGCCGAAACCGTGACCGTTTTCGTGGTGGCCGGCACGCGTTCATGCCAGGCCTTGAGTTGGTAGGTTCCCGCCGGCAGGTTCGCGATCGTGTAGCGCCCCCGCGCGGTGGTCACCGCGAAATAGCGGCTGGGCAGCACGAGCACGATGCAGTGCATTTTCGCGTGGATCGCGCAAAAGACGTCGACGCGGCCCACTTTGTCGAAGGTCACGTCCTTCATCGGCTCGTCCTTCGTGTACATGCCCAGATTGAATTCCTTCGGATCGGACATCGAAAAGACGTTGTGGAAGACCTCGTCGGCATTCGGCCAGGCCACCCGCGAGCCCACGATAATCGGCAGCACGTGGTGGTCGGCGCCCACGTGGGTGTCGAAGTCCACGTTGCGCTGGGTGACCTCGGCGCCTTCGGTGAGTTGGCCCTCCGCCCCGGGGACGGCCTGGTCGATGTAGACCACGAAATCGCGGAGGCGGTCGTAATCCACCTTCTCCGCGAACTTGTACTTGAGGCTGGCGTAGGCTCCGGCCGCCGCCGCGGCGGCCGGAGCCTCGGGGCCGCGGGCCGTGACCTCGCCGGTAATGGTGCCGGCCATGGTGCCGGCGGGGCCGACCAATCCGAGCAGGGTGATCCAGAGTGCGGTTTTCATCGCGCCAATCAGTCAAGTACGGCCCGGCGCCTCAGAACTTGAGCCCCAGTTCGGTGGCAAAGAGGTTTTCCCGGTCGCGGCTTTCGCCCGTCACGGTGTGCCCGGTTTCCAGGCTGTACTCGGCCTTCAGGACGAGCGGCGGCCCGAACTGGTACCCGAGTCCCACGCTCAGGCGTTCCAAGTCGGTGGTGAGCAGGTCGCTGAAGAGGTACTCGCCCGCGGTGGCCTGGCCCACCAGCGGGTAGCCCGAAGGGACGCTGATGCCGCTGAAGCGGATGGCGCCGTACAGGGGATCGAAGATGGTCTGAACCACTTCGGCGGAATAGTAGGTCAGGCGCCGGGCGTCGTTGGCCCGGCTGTTGTCGTCGCCATAATTGGCATAGCCGCCGGACAGTTTGAAGCTGCCCTCCTTCCAGTGCGCGGCCGCGTCCGCTTCGAAGAGATTGGCCGAGAACCGCGTGGTCGTCACCGCCGGCCCGATGCTGGTGAAAAACCCGTTGCCGAACCACATCGCCGACAGCTCGCTGGTACTCGCGCTCAGGCTACCGGTCCGCATCGCGCTCCCGCTCAGATGGAGCCAGGAAAATGGATCGTCGCCCAGCCGGCCGGCGATGGATTTGTCAGATTGCACGTTGCTGATCGAACTGAGGCCGCCGTCTTGGACGGCGACGAAGTAATTCAGGCGGCCGGCGCGCCCATAGGCCTCGACGCCCTCATCCATGCCCCAGATGTCGCTCACCGAATGAGAGATCAGCGGGTCCGCCATTATTCCCCGGACCTGATACTCCTCGCCGAAGGGCACGTACATCCGGCCGACCCGGAGGTTGACCGTGAAGTCCGGCCCCCAGGGGCCGGGAATCGTCTCGGCTTCGGCGTACAACTCGCCAAAATGGACGTTCTGGTCGCTCGCCTCGCGGGTGAGCAGGTCGAGCTCGGAGTGAAAATAGACGTTCTGCCAGATCGGCGCCTCGACGAAGAGCTTTGCGTCATCCACCCGAAATTCGCCGTTGTTGTAGTGCCCGTCCGAGCCGGAGTCGAAGAATGCGAAGCCGACTTCCCCGCTGACCCGCACCGCGATGTCGGAGGGCGCCGGCGGCTCGGCATCCGGCCCCGCCGCGCCGCGGTCGACCCGCTCGCGCAGGCTCAGCAGGTCCCGGCTTTGCTGAGCGCTCGCCTGATCGACGGCCGCCATCTTCGCCTGCAAGGCGTCGATTGTTTTCTGCTGGGCGCTGACCTGTTGCTGCAAGAGCCGGTTCTGCTCGCTCAATTCCTGGATCTGCGCGGCATCGGCCGCGCCCCCGGTTTGCGCCGACACGATCCCCGGCGCCGCGATCACGCCCATACCTAGGCAGGCAACCCGGAGGAGTCCCCGCTTCATCACGCGCCCAGAATGCTCATGATGCCGACACTGTATTTGGCGCGCCGGGCCTGGCAAGCCCCGGGATTTTATCCGGCAACGATTTCGGCGGGAATAAATTCCGCGCCGGCCGCTCAGGCGCCGCGCAGGCGCTGAAACTCCCCCTCGTCGATCACCGGAACGCCGAGGGCCCGCGCCTTCTCGAGTTTTCCGCCCGCCTCGGCGCCGGCGAGCAAGTACGCCGTCTTCTTGCTCACGCTGCCGCTGACCTTCCCACCCGCCGCCTCGATCAGGGCGGTCGCTTCCTCCCGCGTCAGCGTCGGCAGGGTGCCGGTGAGCACGAAGGTCTGCCCCGCGAACAAACCGGTGCCATCGCCCAGCCGCTGGACCGGGACGGCCGGCTCGATCCCGAGCGAGCGCAGGTCGTCGACGAGGACCCGGTTGCGCGGCTGCTGGAAATGGTCGACGATCGCCTGGCCCACGGTTTCGCCGATCCCCTCGATCCGGCTGACTTTCTTCTCGCCGATAAAGTCTCCGATCTTGGCCTCGGCCAGGGCCTCCAGGCTGCCGAAGCGCGCCGCCAGGTCCTTGGCCGCCGCCGCCCCGACGTGGGTGATGCCCAGGCCGTGAATGAACCGCCACAGCTCCGCCCGCTTGCTGGCCGCGATCGCCGCGAGCAGGTTGTCGGTCGATTTCTCGACCTTCTTGCCCAGGGTGAGCAGATCCGCGCGGCGCAGCCGGTAGAGATCGGCGGCGCTCTTGACCCAGCCCTGGGCCACCAGGCTGTCGATCATCGCCTCGCCCAACCCGTCGATGTCGACCCCCGCCTTCGAGGCAAAATGCTGCACCCGGCGCCGCACCTGCACCGGGCATTCGTAGTTGGGGCAGCGCAGGGCGACCTCGCCCTCGGCCTGCACGACCGCCGTCCCGCAGGCCGGGCAGTGATCCGGGAAAACGTAGGGCCGGCATTCCGGCGTGCGCCGCTCGAGGTTGACTCCGATCACCACCGGAATGATTTCGCCCGCCTTCTCCACGGCGACCCAGTCGCCCACGCGCACGTCCTTGCGCGCGATTTCATCGCGGTTGTGGAGGCTGGCCCGGGCGACCGTCGTGCCCGCCAGTTGCACCGGTTGCAGTTCGGCGACCGGGGTGAGGACGCCCGTGCGGCCGACCTGAATGAAGATGCCCAACAGCCGCGTCTCGGCCCGCTCGGCGGCGAACTTGTAGGCCATGGCCCAGCGCGGCGCCTTGCTCGTGCTGCCGGCCTCGCGCTGCAGGGCGAGGGAGTCGAGCTTCACCACGGCCCCGTCCGTAGCGTAGTCAAAACGGTGGCGCAGCTGATCCAACTCCTGAACCGCGGCCCAGACCGCGTCGATGCCGCGGGCGGTCCAGACCTTTTCGACTGGAGGCAGGCCCCAGGCCCGGACCCGCGCGTGATAGGCGCTCTGGGTCGCCCCGGCGGCGCCCGCAGGCTCCACCCAGCCGACCCCGTAAAGCACGATTTCCAGGCGGCGCTGGGCGACCTCCCGGCGGTCGAGGAGTTTGAGGGTGCCGGCGGCGAGGCTGCGGGGATTCGCGTAAAGCTCCAGACCCGCGTCCTCCCGCTCGCGGTTAATGCGCTGGAACTCTGGCAGCGGCAGGAAAACCTCGCCACGGATTTCGATCACGGCCGGGAGCGTTTCGCCCCGCCCGGCCTTGAGCTCGCGGGGCAGCGAGTGGATCGTGAGCGCATTGGCCGTGACCTCATCGCCCTCGACGCCGTTGCCCCGGGTAACCGCCCGGGTGAGCCGGCCCAGTTCATAGGTGAGACTGACCGCCAGCCCGTCGATCTTCGGCTCGACCACGTAGTCCAGATCCTCGCGTCCCAGCAGCCGGACGAGCCGCGCGTGAAAGTCCCGCAGCTCCGCCTCGGAGTAGGTGTTTTCCAGGCTCTGCATCGCCTGGCGGTGGCGGTAGGTCTGAAATCCCTCCGCCCGGTCGTCGCCGATCCGCGCCACCGGGGAATCGCCTCCGGCCGCCTGGGCGGCCGCCGGAAACCGCTCCTCGAGGTCGGATAACTCCCGCTTCAGGCGGTCGTAGTCCTGGTCGGAGATGACCGGCTGGGCGCGCCGATGATAGAGTTCGTCGTGCCGGGCGACTTCCTCCCGGAGGGCGGCGATGCGGGTTTGAGCCTGAGCGGAATCCATCCGGCGCCATTATAGGCATGGCCGGGCCGCCGGACTCAACGCTCAAGCGCCGGCCCGGGGCGCCGGCTTCGCCGCCGACCAGCGCTGCCGCGCCAGGCGGGCGATTTCCAGCGCCAGGAGCGGGCCGAAGATCCAGACGACCTGGACGGGAAAGAGCTTGCGGGCGGCGGCCTGATGGTAGGCCGCCAGGGCCGCCGCAAGGTAGGCCAGCCGGTGCAGATTCTTCCACCGCCGGCCGCCCAGCCAGCGGATGGCCACCTTGAGGCTGGTGACGGCGAGGACCAGGAGGATCAGGAACGTCAACATGCCGACCAAGAGAAACGGCTTGCGGATGTCCTTCCAGAAGGTCGGCCAGCCGTTCTCATGCAGAAACTGGAACCCCAGGTGAATCGCGGCGTAGACAAACGCGCTGACGCCAACCAAGCGCCGGTGGCGGTTGAGCGCTTGGGCCACCGCCCAGCGCGGCCACAGGACCCGCAAGGGGCTGAAGCTGAGCACCGTCGCCAGAAGGATGCAGGCTACGAATCCGAAGTGATGCAGCAGGTATTTCCCCGGATCGGCCAGGACCGTGAGATCGCCCCGCAGAATCGGCCACGCAGGCCACAGCCCAGGCAGGACGATCAGGCTGACGACAAAGACCTTCGAGCGCAGGAGTCGTTCGAGCCAGCTCACGCGAGAGGAGTTCAGTAGAACTTGCGCAGATCCATGCCCTGGTACAGTGAAGCCACCTGCTTCTCGTATCCGTTGAATATCAAGGTCGGCTGCCGCAGCCCAAAAAATCCGCCCCCGCCGATCACCTTCTCGCTGGCTTGGGACCAGCGCGGGTGGTCGACATTCGGGTTCACGTTGGCAAAAAACCCATACTCGTCGCCCGCCATTTTCCGCCAGGTGTTCACCGGCATGTCCGGGGTGAATTCGATCTTCACGATCGATTTGATCCCCTTGAAGCCGTACTTCCAGGGGGTGACGAGACGCAGCGGTGCGCCGTTTTGATTGGGCAGCGGCTTGCCGTAGATGCCGGTGGCGATGAAGGCCAGGGAGTTGAGCGCCTCCGGCAGGACCAGCCCCTCGATATAGGGATAATCGAGATTGCCCTGCTGCTGACCGGTCGCGTGCTTGGGGTCAAGAAAGGAGGTGAACTTGAGAAATCGGCTCTCCCGCCGCGGCTGCGCAAAAGCCACCAGTCTCGCCAGGGGAAATCCATCCCAGGGGATCACCATCGACCAGGCCTCGACACACCGGTGGCGGTAAACCCGCTGTTCGACGCCGCCCATCTTCTTGACCAGATCCTCGACGTCCCATTTGCCGGGATTGGCCACTAGGCCGCCAATTTCCACCGACCAGCCCGGCTCCGGCTCCCAGCCGTCGTTCGCATATTCTTTCGGATCGCTCTTATCGGTGCCGAACTCATAAAAATTGTTGTAGCTCGTGGCCAAGTCATAGGGGGTGACCTTGAGCGCGCCGGCGAGAAAATCGGGATTGTCGACCGGCGGCAGGCCCGTCGTCGCAGCCGAGGCCCGGCGGCCCAGCAGCACGGCGCCCCCCAGGCCCAGGCCCGCGGTCTTGAGGAACGAACGGCGATCCCGTGCAGCGTACGCGGACTCGGGCGTCACGCTCGATTCCGGCAGTTCCCACTCTTTTGGTACGTGAATGCGCATGGCGGGGATTTTGGCTTCGTCCGGCTACTACGTGAGAGAAGTGGCCCCGAATGTTATTTCAAACATTCCGGCCGCGCTCAAGGCTTCTCCCGCGCCGGACCGGGAACTGACGGCGGATCCCGCGGACGGCTCAACCCTGCGCCAAGGCGGCCGGCGCCCCCATGGTGGCGGACAGGTAGAGGTCCTCGCGGAAAAGCCGGCCCGGGAGTCCAGCGTCGGCCACCCCCGGAGGCACCAGCCCAAGGGTCACCAACTCCTCCTGGAGGGACACCCCCCGCAGCAGCGTCGGGCAACCGACGCCGCCGCGATGAAAAAGATGAAAATCCGGCGCTGACTCCAAGTGCCCGTAGCCGGAGTCGAACCGGTCCGTCAGGGCCGGCGCGATCGCTGCTTCAGGCAGGTTGAGATAAGCCGGTTCAGCCAGCAGCGCGGCCAGCGCCGGCCGATTTTCCGACTCATCGCACCACGCGGCCGCTTCCGTGAGCGCGCCCACCAAATCGGCGTGCGCCCCCGATTCCTCTTCGGCGAATTGGGTGCGAACCATGAGCACCGCTTCCACTTGGCCCGGCGTCAGCGATGCACCCCACGCGGGGCACCAACCGGCGCGGGCCTGGACCGCGATTGAATTCCAGGGCTCGCCCGCGCAGTAGCCGTCGATGGTGCCCGCAAATAGACTCCGAAACAATTGGGCGGGCGATCCGACCACGATCCGCACATCCTGATCGGGATCAAGCTGGGCGGCGCGCAGCCAAGCCCGCAAGTGCAGATTGTGGGTCGAAAAACGGTCCATGACGCCAAAGGTCAAACGCCGCTCGCCGCGGCGGCGAAGCGCTTCCGACCGCAAGGTGGGGGCACCGGTCACCCCGGCGTCCCGCAAGGCGGAACTAAGGGTGATCGCGTTTCCATGCCGGCTGACGACCAAGGCCGTGCAAACCGGAAATGCCGCGCCGCCGAGGCCCAACTGGGCCGCCCAAAGCATGGGAGCTGGCGCGAGCACCGCCTCCAACTCGCCACGGAAAAGCTTGTCGCGCAGGCTGCTCCACGCGGCTTCCCGGCTCAATTGCACCGCCAGCCCCCGGCGGAGGAAGAATCCATTCGCCTGCGCCACTGCCAACGGGGCGGAATCATTCAGCGACAAAAAGCCCATTCGCAGCGTTTTAGCGCGAGTCTCGGGCATTCCGGCGATGCTTACCATGACCGAGAGTATAGCGGTAAGCGTGCCAGATCGCGGGCTGAGGACCGATTCAGCGGCTTAATCCGCAATCCCCAGAATCGCAGGGGATCGGCGACTTCTGGCCGGACGGGGAAAGTGGTCGGGCCGGGGAGATCTGCGGTGGTCGAGCGTCGATTTCGCCCGAAAGCAAATCCGCTTCACCCCCGAGAAGAGTCGAAAAAAGAGGAACTGGTGATCCCGATGCACACCGACTTGGAGAGCTACCTTTTGACCCTCCCTTCCTCGGACAAACCCGATGGCTACCTTTGCCCCACTCTCGGAGGCGCACAGGCCGGCCATCGCGCCTCTCTTTCCCGTGACTTCGGTGCCATCGTCGAGGCAGCCGGAATCGACCGCCGGGCCGGCCGGGAAAAGACCGGCAAGGGCCGGACCTTCTTCCGCCTCGGCTTCCACTCTCTGCACCATACGTTCAATTCGATGATAGCCGATGCCGGCGTTTCCATTGAATTGCGCGCCAAACTGACCGGGCACACGACACTCGCGATGAATGACCGCTACACCCATCTTGCCGACGCCACAAAGCGGCGGGCCATCGAGTCCATCCCTTCGCTCGCCAAAAATTTAAGTCGGTCAAAGACATAGGATGTGGAGTGTCCGATTTTTGTTATCATTTTTCGGACAATGATCGCTCCTCAATCAAACATTGTCGGCCATGGCCCTTACCCTTTTGGCTCATCTATTCTTGCTGCAAGAGCGGTTGCACAACGCGAAGGAACTCCCGCTGCTAAGTTGCCAGGATATAGTTACAATGTTGGCTTTTTATCTCCCCAAGCGCGACGTGACGGAAGAGGAGGTATTTCGACAGCTATGTTGCAGCGCATTTATTTTTGCCTTTGATGCAATAGAGCCGCAGGGTCGCCGTATTGGAAGAGGCAATGTTAAAACTTCAACCCGAATGCTCCCATGACCGATTCAACTCACCCCAATAGTCACAAGACAACCGCAATCGTCTCATCAGTATGCTCGATCATAGTAGTCGTCGTTTGCGGTGTTTGCGGTTACTTCATCAACAAGACTAGCTCAGCACTCGCCACCTCGAACGAACAAGTCGCAAGCCTCACGGGGCAACTCGAAGACGCACAAAAGGAGATCGCCGATTTGCAGCCATTGGCGAACAAAGCGAGGGCGATGCCGGTCACTTTCCGCATCGACCGTCACGCCGTGAGCGCGGGTTATACTTTGTTTACATTCAATCGTTCGAGGGATTCTTTGCGCTTTAAGGTCGTAATCAATGACGGGAGAACTTTTCCTAATGTTGTAATTGATGGAGGTAAATTTTGGCAACTACGCGGGCTCGCCAGTAGCGATAAGGTAGTCGTGTCCAGTGAGGGATACGACGACAAGACGGTGAATATTCAGTAAGGGTCGCCAAGGCGATTCGCGCTAAGCCTTTAATTCTCTTGGACGAAGCGGGATTGTGGTGGGACGATCCCATCACTTAGCGAAACGGCCTGCATACACATGACGGAAGACAAAACCCTCCTAGAGGTACATGACATGAGGGGCGACCATTCGTGTCTTTCGTGGGGTTACGAATTTATCGCCAAAGTCTACGATCATTTGAAATGGGACGAGTTCCCGATCCAAGAACAGTTTCCCGGGGGAATCGGATTTAGCCCGGAGAACCGGGCTTGGTTCCAAGAGCAATACAAGATCGAAACGACCCAAAGAAAGGTGGAATCACTTGATGAATTAAAGGAATTGATAGTAGCAGAAGATCAACAAGACCGATTTCTGCTTGTATGCCATAAGTTGGAATTGATGCACATCATGGGCGCAAATCAGAGCCTTGCGTGTGAGCCGTGCACCGCGTACGCCCACAATGATCGGCCTTGTTTTGCCGTCCAGAATCGGCAATTTAGGTCTCATGTCTCTCACGCCGGCAACTGCACAGATTCCGCTTGTCACGGATGCCAACGGGACGATCCGTGTCGGCGGCAGTCGCGTGACGCTCGACAGCGTCGTAGGAGCATTTCGATCCGGTGCGACCGCCGAAGAAATCGTGCAGCAATTCCCCACACTGGCGCTTGCGGACATTTACCAAGTGATCGCCTATTATCTCCACAACACGGCAGAGGTGGACGCCTATCTCGGCACTCGCCGTGAGCAGGCCGCGACTTTGCGCCAAGAAATCGAAACCCGCTTTGACCCCCGAGGTCTGCGTACCCGCCTGCTTGCCCGTCGCGCCGCGACCGCCGGTTGAGCCATGCTCCGGCTCTTGGCGGACGAGAATTTCAGCAGCGACACCCGTCCTTTGATTCGGTACGAGCGCAGGACGTTGGGCTCCGCGACACTGATGGTCCGTTGATTTTGGAGTGGGCCGCCGGGTTGAGTGGCTCGCTAAACCATGACAGCGAGGCCATCACCCCCAACCAACGCTTGTTCAATCGCGGCTTTGCGACCACCAGCTACGCATCCCAAGGCAAAACCGTGGACACGGTGCTCCTCTCCGAGAGCCGCCACTCGGGGAGTGACCTGACGCAGCCGAACTGAGCCATTGCCGATGAGAGTCTGGGCATCCAAAAAGGAACCCAGACATGCCAAAAGGAAAGAAACACAGCCCGGAGCAAATCGTCGGGATATTGCGCCGGAT
>Ga0182024_10002206_pt1 | contig 48822 bp, 45 predicted proteins | sample P32metaG_FD_120480 | JGI IMG/M metagenome (GOLD analysis project Ga0182024, IMG submission 120480) | Permafrost microbial communities from Stordalen Mire, Sweden - P3-2 metaG (Illumina Assembly) | ecosystem: Environmental > Terrestrial > Soil > Wetlands > Permafrost | place: Sweden: Stordalen...
ACCGCGGCCTCGAAGATGGCGCGCGCCTGCATTTCGGCGATCTCCGGATAGGCGATCGCCAGCCGGCAGCCGCGGAAGCCGAGCATCGGATTGAACTCGTGCAGTTCGCGGGCGCGGTCGGCGAGCTTCTTCGGATCGGCGCCCATGGCCGCCGCCACCTCGGCAATCTCCTCCTCGGTGTGCGGCAGGAACTCGTGCAGCGGCGGGTCCAGCAGGCGGATCGTCACCGGCAGGCCGCCCATGATCTTGAACAGCTCGACGAAATCGGCGCGTTGCATCGGCATCAGCTTGGCGAGCGCGGCGCGGCGCATCTTTTCGTCGCCGGCAAGAATCATCTCGCGCACGGCGCGGATGCGGTTCTCGTCGAAGAACATGTGCTCGGTGCGGCAGAGCCCGATGCCCTCGGCGCCGAATTTGATGGCGGCGCGGGCGTCGGCCGGCGTATCGGCGTTGGCGCGCACCTTGAGCTTGCGCACCGCATCGGCCCATTTCATGAGCGTGGCGAATTCGCCGGCGAGCGCCGACTCGCGCATCGCCACCCTGCCGGCAAGAACCTGGCCGGCCGAGCCGTCGATGGTGACGATATCGCCCTTTTTCATCGTCGTGCCGCCGGCCGTCATGGTCTGCGCGCGGTAGTCGACGCGCAGCGCACCGGCACCCGAGACGCACGGCTTGCCCATGCCGCGCGCCACCACTGCCGCGTGCGAGGTCATGCCGCCGCGCGTGGTCAGGATGCCCTCGGCGGCGTGCATGCCGTGGATGTCCTCCGGCGAGGTTTCGACCCGCACCAAGATCACCTTGCGGCCCAGATTCTTGAGCGCTTCGGCCTCTTCGGATGAGAACACGATCTCGCCGCAGGCGGCGCCGGGCGAAGCCGGCAGGCCGGTCGCGATCACCTTGCGCTCGGCGTCGGGGTCGATGGTCGGGTGCAGCAACTGGTCGAGCGCCGCCGGGTCGATCCGCGCCACCGCGTCCTGCCTGCTGATCAGTTTCTCGTCGGCAAGCTCGACCGCGATGCGCAGCGCCGCCTGCGCGGTGCGTTTGCCGCTTCGCGTCTGCAGCATCCAGAGCTTGCCCTGCTCCACAGTGAATTCAAGGTCCTGCATGTCGCGATAGTGCCGCTCGAGCGCCGCGTGGATGCGCTGGAGTTCGGCGAAGGCCGCGGGCATCGCCGCCTCCATGGACGGCTTGTCGGAGCGCGCTTCCTTGCGCGCCGCCTCGGTGATCTCCTGCGGCGTGCGGATGCCGGCGACCACGTCCTCGCCCTGCGCGTTGATCAGGAACTCGCCGTAGAGCTTCTTTTCTCCGGTCGAAGGATTGCGTGTGAAAGCGACGCCGGTTGCCGAGGTCTCACCCATGTTGCCGAACACCATGGCCTGGACGTTGACCGCCGTGCCCCAGCTTTCCGGAATGGTGTGCAGCCGCCGATAGGTGATCGCGCGCTGGTTCATCCACGAGCCGAACACCGCGCCGATGGCGCCCCACAATTGCGCGTGCGGGTCCTGCGGAAACGGCTTGCCGCTCTCGGTTTCGACGCACTCCTTGTAGCGCGCGATGATCGCTTCCCAGTCGTCGGCGTCGAGATCGGTGTCGAGGCTATAGCCGCGGCGATCCTTGTGGTCGTCGAGGATCTCCTCGAAATGGTGATGCCCGATGCCGAGCACCACGTCCGAGTACATGGTGATGAAGCGCCGGTAGCTGTCCTGGGCGAAGCGCCGGTCGCCGGATTTGTCCGCCAGCGCCTTCACCGTCACGTCGTTGAGGCCGAGATTGAGCACGGTGTCCATCATGCCCGGCATCGAGGCGCGCCCGCCGGAGCGCACCGAGACGAGCAGCGGGTTGGCGGCGTCGCCGAATGTCTTGCCGGCGATGCGACCGACCTCGGCGAGCGCGGCTTCGACCTGGACATTCAGGTTTTTCGGGTAGGTTTTGCCGTTTTCGTAGAAATAGGTGCACACCTCGGTGGTGATGGTGAAGCCGGGCGGCACCGGCAGGCCGAGATGCGCCATTTCGGCGAGGCCCGCGCCCTTGCCGCCGAGCAGATTCTTCATGCTGGCGCGGCCATGCGCGCCGCCGCCGCCGAACGCGTAGACCCATTTGCCTTTGGCCGCCGCCTGGGGCGGTGCGGATCGGACCGGCCGCGCTTTTGCGCGGGCGCGGGCGCCGACGCTCGCGGCCCGCGCCGGAGATTTCTTCATCAGCTGACGAGACATTTTTGAGCGCGATTTGACCATGGTTCGTCGATCAGTTGAGGCCGCCTCACGGCAATTGCGGTTCTGGCGCTATTGCAACGCCGCGCCGAGCCGCTGGTTCGAGGCTAGTGGACGAAATGGTAGATGCCATTGAGCCCTACCAATCCGATAATAATGAGATAGATCGCGACGATGAAGCTCAACAGCCGCGGCATGATCAGGATGAGAATGCCGGCGAGGAGGGCGACGAGCGGCGTGATGTGGGCTGTGGTGATGTTCATGGGTTTTCCTCGGTTTGGGAGACGTCCGTCTCGAAAAGCGTGGTCGGGGAAAGCGCGACAGGCGCAGCGGCGGGAAGTCGGCTAAATTACAACGCGGAGAGCGGCGTTCGGTTCTATCATGTTCCGCCAAATTGGGAACAGCCTGCTGCGACGCGCCGCAGCCGCGCCCGTCCCGGCCGGCGCAACGTCGGGCTCGACGGGCAAGCAATCCCGCCTTCACCCCTCGATCTTGGAAAAATCCGCCACGGCGCGGGTCGCGGCGCCGATTTCGTTGAGCAACCTCAGCCGGTTCTCGCGCAGTGCCTTGTCCTCGACGTTCACCGTCACCCGGTCGAAGAACGCATCGACGCTGGGGCGCAGCTGCGCCATGGCGCGCATCGCGGCTTCGAAGTTCTCGGTCGCGACCGCACGCTCGGCCTCGGCCTTTGCCACATCGATCGCCTGCGCCAGCGCCTTTTCCTCATCCTGCCGGTAAAGGTCGCGATCGGGCGCGCCGGTGTACTGCTTGTTATCCTTCTTCTCCTCGATGCGGATGATGTTGGTCGCGCGCTTGTAGCCCGCGACCAGATTCTTGCCGTCCTCGCTGTCGAGGAATTTTCCCAGCGCCTCGACACGGCGCACGATGAGGAGGAGATCGTCCTGGCCCTCCAGCGCAAACACCGCGTCCACAAGATCGTGCCGTGCGCCTTGTTCGCGCAGTTGGACTTTGAGGCGGTCGGCGAAGAAGGCGATCAACTCTGAAGCCACGAATTGGCGCGCTTCCTCGCCGGTCGTACCCACCGACGGATTCCGGATCGGTGTCCGGCCGCCAAGCGTTGCCAAATCAAAAGAGTGTGATTCCAATGCATACACACAGACGAACTGCAAGCTCAGGCGAATTCCATTGTCCAAGACAATTCTTATGATCCCAAGCGCCGCGCGCCTCAGGGCGAACGGGTCCTTGCTTCCGGTCGGCTTTTCGTTATTCGCCCAAAATCCGACCAGCGTATCGAACTTGTCCGCCAGCGCGACCGCGATCGACACCGGATCAGCCGGGACAAGGTCATCAGGCCCTTTCGGCTTGTAATGATCCTCGCAGGCGTGGGCGACGGCTTCGTCCTCGCCCTGGGCCTCGGCGTAGTATCGGCCCATCAGGCCTTGCAGCTCGGGAAATTCGCCGACGACTTCGGTGAGCAGATCGGCCTTGCACAAGTGGGCCGCACGTTTTGCTTTAGCTGCGTCGGCGCCGACGAGCGGCGCCAGCTCGGCGGCCAATCGTTCAATCCTTTCAATGCGCTCGGCCTGGGTGCCGAGCTTCTCGTGAAAGATGATGTCTTTGAACTTTGGCAGTCGGTCTTCAAGCGGCGTCTTTAAATCGGTGTCATAAAAAAACTTCGCATCCGACAGCCGCGCCCGGATGACGCGCTCGTTGCCGGCCACGATCGCCTTGCCGCCGTCGGTCGCTTCGAGATTGGAGACGAGGATGAACTTGTTGACGAGCTTGGCGTGCGCGGCGTCGCGCAGCACGAAGCATTTCTGGTTGTTGCGGATGGTGGCGCGGATCACCTCTTCGGGGATTCTCAGGAAATCCGCCTCGAACGATCCCATCAGCACCACCGGCCACTCGACCAGGCCGGCGACTTCGGCCAATAGCCCGTCATCCTCGACCAGCTCGAGCCCTTGCGCGAAGGCAAGCTGCTTCGCCTCGGTGAGGATGATGTCGCGCCGCCGCTCGGCGTCGAGCACGACCTTGGCCTTGCCGAGCTTGTCCATGTAGTCGGCGAGGCGGCGCACCGTGAACGGCTGCGGCGCCATGAAGCGGTGGCCGCGCGTCTCGTTGCTCGCCGTGATGCCGCCGGCCGAGAAGGCGACGATATCGGGGTCCTCAGTTTCCGGCCCGAACGTGGCGACGATCGAATGCAGCGGCCGCACCCAGGTGAGCGAGCCGGGCTCGGCCGACTGGGCGCCCCAGCGCATGGATTTCGGCCACGGGAAATTTTTGATGACATCCGGCAGGATGCTCGCGATCACCTCGATCGCCGTGCGGCCCGACTTCTCGATCACCGCGACATAGAAGTCGCCCTTCTTGTCGGGCTGCACCTTGGCGTCGCTGATCGAGGCGAGCCCGGCGGCCTTCACAAAACCGGCAATGGCGTTCTCCGGCGCGCCGACGCGCGGGCCCTTCTTCTCCTCGCGCACGTCCGGCTGGCGCACCGGCACGCCGTGAACGGCGAGCGCCAGACGCCGCGGCGTCACGAAGGCCTTGGCGCCGTCGTAAAGGAGGCCGGCATCGACCAGCCGGTCGGTGACGAGCTTACGCAAATCCTCCGCCGCCCGCGCCTGCATGCGCGCGGGGATTTCCTCGGAGAAAAGTTCGAGCAGGAGATCGGGCATGGACCAGCGCAACCGCTCAGAGATTCTTATGGCTGCCGTCGCACATCGGCTTGTTGGCGGAGCGTTTGCAGGCGCAGAACCAGGCCTCTTCGGCGGCGGCCGGCTTGTACTCGACCGGCGTGAAGCCCGAGCCTTTGTGCGAGCCGTCGCAGAACGGCTGCGACTTCGAACGCCCGCAGGCGCACCACCAGTAGCTCTTGCCGGCCTCGACATTGACCGGGATTGGCCGCCGTCCGCCGATTTCGGGCATATCGTTCATTTGATTTTTCCTCCGCCTTGCGTTGCGAGCCACGCTTCGCCGCACCCCTTGGCGAGTTCGCGCACCCGCAGGATGTAGCTCTGCCGCTCGGTCACGGAAATCACGCCGCGCGCGTCCAGCAGGTTGAACACGTGGCTCGCCTTGATGCACTGGTCGTAGGCCGGCAGCGCCATGAGGTGCTGGCCGCGATTGCTGCCGCCGTCCCCACCGTCCCCGGCCTGCCAACCCGCTTCGAGATATTTCCTGCAGGCCGCCTCCGCCATGCGGAACTGCTCGAACAGCATGTCGGTGTCGGCGTATTCGAAATTGTGCCGCGAATATTCCTGCTCGGCCTGCAGGAAGACGTCGCCGTAGGTGACCTTGCGGGCGCCTTCGCGGCCGTTGAAGTTGAGCGCGAAGAAGCTGTCGACGTTCTGCACGTACATCGCCAGCCGCTCCAGCCCGTAGGTCAATTCGCCCGCGACCGGCGCGCATTCGAAGCCCGCGACCTGCTGGAAGTAGGTGAACTGCGATACTTCCATGCCGTCGCACCAGCATTCCCAGCCGAGCCCCCAGGCGCCGAGCGTCGGGCTTTCCCAGTCGTCCTCGACAAAACGGATGTCGTGGATGTTAGGGTCGATGCCGATCGTGTAGAGCGACTTGAGATAAAGGTCCTGCAGGTCGTCCGGCGACGGCTTGAGGATGACCTGGAACTGGTAATAGTGCTGCACGCGGTTCGGGTTCTCGCCGTAGCGTCCGTCCTTGGGACGGCGCGAGGGCTGCACGAAGGCCGCGTTCCACGGCTTCGGCCCGAGCGCGCGCAGCGTCGTCGCCGGATGAAAGGTGCCGGCCCCGACCTCCATGTCGTATGGCTGCAAAATGACGCAGCCCCAATCCGCCCAGTAGCGCTGCAACGCCAGGATAAGCCCCTGGAACGAGCGTTCCGGGCGCATGTACGGGGGCAGATCGTCGTTCATGGCACGTTGTTGGTGGAAGCTTCGCCGCAGGTCAAGCCTCGATCGCGGATCGGGGATCGGGTATCAGGCGTCGGGATGAGGTGAGTTTAAAACCCCATTCCAAATGCCTCGACCGGGAGGAAACCGTGCGTAACATCAAGAGCGCGCTCATCGCTGCCGCAATGGCGCTGCTGGCCGCAGCTCCCCTCGCGCACGCGCAGGATTTTCCGACCCGACCGATCCGGATCGTGATCGCTTTCCCGCCGGGCGGCCCGACCGACTATGTGGGCCGCCTGATCTCCGAGAGGATGAAGGCAGTGCTCGGGCAGAGCGTGATCATCGAGAACAAGCCCGGCGCCAACGGCACGCTTGGCGCCGAGACCGTGGCCAAGGCCGACCCCGACGGCCACACGCTGTTCCTGACGACGTGCGGCGCGGTCGCGGTCTCGCCGCACATCATGAGCATCGCCTATGACCCGCTGCGCGATTTCGCGCCGGTCGCCGCGGTGGTCACCAATACGACGGTCCTGGCGGTCGGTCCCAAACTCGGCATCAAGACTGTCAAGGAATTGGTCGCGCGCGCCAAGGAAACGCCCGGCGCCGTCACCTTCGCTTCGACCGGCATCGGCTCGATGCCGCATCTCGCGGAGGAGATGCTTGCCATGGCCGCAGGCGTCAAATTCCTGCACGTGCCCTATCGCGGCGCGGCGCCAGCCTTGACCGACCTCCTTGCCGGCCAGGTCCAGGTTCTTGCCGCCGACGTGCCGGTACTGATCGCGCAGATCCAGGCCGGCAGCCTGGTGCCGATCGGCGCCGCCGCGGACAAGCGCAACGCAATCCTGCCGCAGGTGCCGACGCTCGCCGAGCAGGGCTATGCCGATACCGATGCCTCGAACTGGTATGGGCTCCTCGCGCCGGCCAAGACGCCACTGGCCGTGATCGCCAAGCTCAACGGAGCCGTCAACGCCGCGCTCAACGACCCGGCGACCCGGGACAAGCTCGTCAATTCCGGGGCGACGCCGGTCGGCGGCACGCCGGAAGCGTTCGGCACGTTTCTCAAGGCCGAGAACGAAAAATGGGGCCGCGTGGTGCGCGAGCGCGGCATCAAGGATAGCCAGTAGGCGCACTGTTTGTTGGGCGGGCGTCCTAACCCGGACGGTATTCGCCGGTTGTCGGATCGCGCTTCAATTTCGGCAATGCGTCACGGTCCACCGTTTCGGCGTGCGCCTTTACCCGCACGCTGTCGAGCTCGGCGTTCACGCGGTGCACTTCCTTGACGCACCAGCGCACCAACGCTGCCGCTCCGAACACTCCGAGCGCCAAGGCAAGCACCGGCGGCATTTGCAATCTCCCGCGTTACAGCCCGTAGCGCGCCCACACGGCGCGCGCCTCGAGCGCCGAGATCATATCCTCAACGAGCCCCGCCGGCATGAACTCATTGCGATGCACGCCCCACACGCGCCGGCCGAACAGGCCGCGCTCGGCGCTAATGAGGGGTGTGGCGACCTTTTCTCCGAATCGCTCGCGCAGCACGCTTCGCAAGTCGCCGATGCCGTCGACCAGGCCGAGCTCGAGCGCGCGGCTTCCGGTCCAGAACTCGCCGGAGAACAGGTCGCTCTCCGGTCCCTTGAGCTTGCCGTCGCGCCTCGATTTCACCAACCCAATGAAATTGTCGTGGATTTCCCGCTGCAGCTTCTTCAGGCGTTCGACGTCGCCGGCGTTCTCCGGCAGGAACGGGTCGAGCATCGCCTTGTGCTCGCCTGACGTATAGAGCCGGCGCTCGACGCCGATCTTCGCGATCAATTTGTCAAAGCCAAACGAACCGCCGACCACGCCGATCGAGCCGACCACCGAGTTGGGATCGGCGATGATCTCGTCGCCGGCGCAGGCCAGCATGTAACCGCCCGAGGCGCCGGCATCTTCGATAAACGCGATCACGCGCCGGTTCTTTTCCTGCGCGAGTTCGCGGATGCGGTGGAAGATCAGGTGCGACTGCACCGGCGAGCCGCCCGGCGAGTTGATGGAAAGCGCGACGGCCGCGGCGTTGCGTATGGCGAAGGCACGATCGAGGGTGCGCGCCACCCCCGCAAGGCTTAGCCCCGGCCGCAGCGGCGCCCCAAGCCCGATGACGCCCGTGAGCCTGATCACCGGCACCACCGGCATGTCGCCGCGGAACCGGGCCGGGACGAGCGGGCGCAAAGCCGTCAACGCCCGGGTGCCCATGTCTCGGACGCGCTCGCCCGTCCACCTGTCTGTCATGGCAATTCAAATAAGGCGTGCTGAGCGAAGGCTCAAGTAACCATTTTTTCATCCAATCGGATGCTTCCTGTCCGGACGCGGATCGGACGGCGGAGCCTTGCAGCAATGAAAATATACCTCTTGGTATGCCTGATCGGGCTCATTGTCGGCTTTTCGCACTTTCCGATCCGAAGCGACGAGGAGGAAACCGCGCCGGTCCCGCCCGATTCGATGCCGGCGTGACGTCGGGCGCTCGCCCGGCGCAGCGATTCAGTCCCCCCTCAACGGTAGCGCGGCACCGCGGCGCAGCACGGCCTCGGCCGCGGCGCTCGGCTTGCCGTCAATCCCGGCGAGGACCAGGCCGGGCAGCAGCGCGAGCGGTGCGCGCGAGCCCTTGACGGCACGCGCCAGCACCCGGATCGCCGGCGCACCCGGCTTGGAATAAACCGGCAACAGCGCGGTCCCGCCAAAGCCTTCATCGAGCGCCGCAAGCACCTCGCCTAGCCCATCGGCGCGCCAGATCAGCGTGATCGTGCCCTGCGGGCCGAGAAGCCGGGCCGCCGCGCCGACCCATTGCGGCAGCGTCCCGCCGGACGCGGCATGCGCGGTGCGGCGGCCGTGATCGGGCGACGGATTTTGCGGTGGGTTGAAAGGCGGATTCATCAGGACGTGCGCTGCCGATCCTGGCGTAAGCCCCGCGGCGGCAAACGCCGCGGCCGGCGCCCCGACATCGAGACAAACCGCCCGGACCCGATCCGCGAGGCCGTTGCGCGCCGCATTGTCGGCGGCGAGCGCCGCCAAGGCCGGATCGATCTCGACCAGCGTGACGGCGACCCCCTCGACGCGTCGGGCCAGCGCCAGCCCTGCCGCGCCGACGCCAGCGCCGAGATCGACCGCGTGCTCGCCGGGGCGCGCGCCGGCCGCCGCCGCGAGCAGGATCGCGTCATGGCCGACGCGGTGGCCGCGCCGCGGCTGCCGCAGGACGAGGCGCCCATCGAGAACGGCGTCCTCGCTCGGCGCAGCTTCGTCAACTGACATCGGGCCGCAGCTCGCCGCCGAAGCCGGCCTCCGCGAGCAATTCCCGGGCGTCCGCATATTCGTCCTCGGCGACCATGATCCGCCGCGGGAAGATACCGATCGAGCCTTCCAGCACGCTCATGTGCTGATCGAGCACCATGTGCCGGATATGCGCGCCCTTGAGCAGCGCTTCGATCGCGGAAATCATCACGGCATCGTTGGTGCGAACCAGTTCGCGCATGTTCTAACTCCGCCGCCGATCCTCGCCCGGCGCGCGCAACGCCAGATAGGCGATGAGCTTGGCCTCGCGGCGGCCGCGCGTGACGGTATCGAGAATGAGCCCGCAGGCAATAGAGAGGAAGGCGAGCAACATCAGCCCCGTGGAAAGCACCGCGGTCGGCAGCCGCGGCACCAAGCCTTCCTGTACATAGGTGATGACGATCGGAATGGCGAGGCCGATCGACATGATGCCGAGCGCGATGCCGAACGCGCCGAACAGCGACAGCGGCCGCTCGGCGCGATAGAGCTTCAGCACCGTCCAGAGAATGCGAAAGCCGTCATGCCAGGTGCTCAGCTTCGAGGCCGATCCGCTCGGCCGCGAGTAATAGGGCGTCGCCAGCTCGCCGACCGGCAACTCCAATTCCAGCGCATGGACGGTCAATTCGGTCTCGATCTCAAAGCCGCCGGACAGGATCGGGAACGATTTCACGAAGCGCCGCGAGAAGACCCGATAGCCCGACAGGATGTCGGTGAAGGCGTGCCCGAACATGTGGGCGACGAAACCGGTCAGCATGGCGTTGCCGGCGCGATGGCCGGGCCGATAGGCCGCTTCCTCGCGATCGAGCCGGGTGGCGACCACCATGTCGAGCCGGTCTTCGACCAGCTTGGCGATCATCGCCGGCGCGCTCGGCGCGTCATAGGTCGCGTCGCCATCGACCAGCACGTAGATGTCGGCCTCGACGTCGTTGAACATGCGGCGCACCACATGGCCCTTGCCCTGGTAGGTCTCGCGGCGGACCACGGCGCCCGCCGCGCGCGCCGCCTCGACCGTGTTGTCGGTCGAATTGTTGTCGTAGACATAGATCGCGGCCTGCGGCAGGGCGGCGCGGAAGTCGGCGATCACCTTGCCGATCGCCAGTTCCTCGTTGTAGCAAGGCACCAGGATTGCAAGCTCATAGCTGCTTGCGGTCGTGGGTCCGGCAACGGCCTGGTCGCTTGACATTGCCCCTCTCCGCCGCCACGTCGAGTGCATGATCGGCGCCGGCGTCACCGCCGCACTGTTTGCCGGTGCACTTGCCGCCCGACCATAGCGTTTCTATGCTCGCGCGTCCTCCGTGGAGTAAACTCCTTGGCCGTCGTCATCCCCTTCGAAAGTCCGCGTGAACCCTCGATCGACCCGCTGGTCGATCTGGTCGCAGCCGACATGGAGCGCGTCAACGGCACGGTTCTGGCGCGCACCGGATCCGAGGTCGCGATGATTCCGGAGGTCGCCAACCATCTCATCAATTCCGGCGGCAAGCGGTTGCGGCCGATGCTCACGCTGGCGCTGGCGCGGCTCACCGGCTACGGCGGCGACGGCCATATCAAGCTCGCGGCAGCGGTCGAATTCATGCACACGGCAACGCTGCTGCATGACGACGTGGTCGACGAGAGCGAGCTGCGGCGCGGCCGGCTCGCCGCGCGCATGCTGTGGGGCAACGAGGCGAGCGTGCTGGTGGGGGATTTCCTGCTCGGCCAGGCCTTCAAGATGATGGTCGAGGTCGGCAGCCTCAAGGCGCTGGAAATTCTCTCTTCCGCCGCCGCGGTCATCGCCGAGGGCGAGGTCATGCAGCTCGCCGCCGCCAAAAATACGGCGACCACGGAGGACGAGTACCTCGCCGTCATCCGCGCCAAAACCGCGGAGCTGTTTGCGGCCGCCTGCGAGGTCGGGCCGACGCTCTCGGCGCGCACCCGGGACGAGCAGGCCGCCTGCCGGTCATTCGGCATGAACCTCGGCATCACGTTCCAGCTCGTCGACGACGTGCTCGATTACGGCGGCGCCGCGCAAAAGCTCGGCAAGAACGTCGGCGACGATTTTCGCGAGGGCAAGATCACGCTGCCGGTCGTGCTGGCGTTCCGCCGCGGCTCCGATGCCGAGCGCGAGTTCTGGCGGCGCACGCTCGAGCGCGGCGAGACCAATGAGGCCGATCTCGAACACGCGGTCGGTCTGATGGCCAAGCATCACACCCTCGAAGACACGATCGGCCGCGCCCACCATTATGGCGCCATCGCCCGCGACGCGCTCGCGCTGTTCCCGGATTCGAAGATGAAGACCGCGCTCGCCGAGACGGTCGATTTCTGCGTCGCGCGCACGCACTGACTGGCGGCGCAATCGTCGAGATTGAATCGATCGATTGAGGCTCCGGCATTGCCGCGGGGGCATGGCGCGGCCCGCGCGCGCATTCAGGCAACGCCGCCGAGCGCGCTGGCGCGGACCCACCATTGCGGGCATTCGCGGTGCACCAGTTCGGCAGCCGCAATGGCCTCGACGGCCGAGGCGAATAACGCAAAGCATGTCGCGCCCGAGCCCGACATGCGCGCCAGTCTGCAGCCGTCAAGAGCGCGCAACGCGACGAGCACATCGCCGATCGCGGGCGCCAGCGCGATCGCGGCGGCTTCGAGGTCGTTCGACTGCGTCAGCAGAAACTGCAGGACCTGCTCGCGCGTGGTCAATTTCGTGATCGCCGCCACGTCCGCCGGGGTGGCGGGCGATGTGCCGGGCACCCATGCGGCAAAGACAGCCTTGGTCGCCAGCGTCACGCCAGGATTGACCAGCACCGCCTGCAGGGATGGCAGCCGGAGCGTTTCGGAAAGCACCTCGCCGATGCCGCGCATCAGCCGCGGCTGCGGATCGAGGCAGACCGGCACGTCGGCGCCCGTGGCACGGGCGGCCGCATAGAGCAGCGGATCGTCGCCGGCTAGGCCATTCGCCCGCGCCAACAGCCGCAGCGCCGCCGCTGCATCGGCCGATCCGCCGCCAAGGCCGGCCGCGACCGGGAGGCTCTTGTCCAGCTCGAAAGCGCCGCAGCCGACATTGGGGATGCGCTCGGCGAGCGCACGGGCGGCCTTGAGGACGAGATTGTCGGCGCCGTCGCCCGCCTGCGCGGCGCTCGGCCCGCGCACCACGAGCGAAAGCTCCTTGCCGCGCGACAAGCTCAGCCGGTCGCCGACGCCGGCGAACGCCACCAAGCTTTCGATCTCATGATAGCCGTCGCTGCGGCGGCCGACGACGCGCAGCGTCAGATTGACCTTGGCAGGCGCGTTCTCGACGAGCTGATCCGGCAAGGACTGCCGTCACCCGCCGTCGCCGGCCTTCTTGGTCTTGTCGGCATCCGCCGCCGAGGAGGCGTTGTCCTCGGGCAGGCCGTCCTTGAGCTTTGCCTCGATCTTGGGCAGTTCGTCCTTGTCCGGATTGAGGTCCTTGGCGTGCGACCACTGGAAGTGCGCTTCGAGCGTGCGCCCGACCCGCCAATAGGCATCGCCGAGATGATCGTTGATGGTCGGATCATCGGGCTTGAGCTCTACGGCGCGCTCCAGATTCTTCACCGCCTCGTCGTAGTTGCCGGTGCGAAAGTACGCCCAGCCGAGCGAATCGACGATGTAGCCGTCATCCGGCCGCTGCTCGACCGCGCGGCGGATCATGTTCATGCCGTCTTCCAGATGGGCGCCCTGATCGACCCACGAATAGCCGAGATAGTTGAGCACCAGCGGCTGGTCGGGGAACAGTTCGAGCGCCTTCTTCATGTCGGCCTCGGCGCTCGGCCATTGATGCGAGCGCTCGTAGCAGATGCCGCGGAAGTAGAACATCACCCAGTTCGACTTTTCCGGCGTCGCGACGGTGTCGATGGCCTTGCCATAGGCGTCGGCACATTCGGCGAACTCCTTGCGCCCGCGCAAGATGTTGCCGAGCTCCATCAGCGCTTCGGTGTCCTTCGGACGCTCGGAGATGACGTGATCGAGCCGCTTCTTGGCTTCATCGGTGCGCTCGAGCGAATCAAGGTCGCCGGCGAGCTGGATCTCGGCGTTGCGGAACAGCGGCGACGACGCCGGCACCCGCTCGTAGATCTTGATGGCGAGATCGGGCTTCTTGAGCGAGTCGTAGAGGTCGGCGAGCGAAAGCAGCGCCATCGAGTGCGACGGCGCGAGATAAAGCGCAAGCTGAAGATAGATGAGCGCGAGATCCTCGCCGCCGCGGCGTCCGATCGAGGCGCCCAGTCCGTAAAGCGCTTCGGCGGCGCCGGCTTGCGCCGAATCGACGAGCGGCGGCAGCTTGCCGCCATCGGAGACCGTCTTGATCTCCTCCGTGATCAGCGGATGATTAGGCAGCGCCTTGTCGAACTCCTGATAGACCTTGAGCGCATCGTCCTTGCTGCCGTTGCGGGACAGATAGCGGCCGTAGGCCTGCGCGGTGCGCAGCGCGGTCGGGTCGGCCTTGTAGACGCGCTCATAGCGCTTGCCGGCTTCCTTCTTGTTGTTGGCGAGGTCGAGGATCAGCCCGCCATGCAGATCCTTGAAGATCGCGTACCAATCCGGGCCGGTGAGCTTGTCCAAGGTGTCGATCGCGGCGTGCGAGTCGCCGGCGCCGGCTTGGGCCCATGCGGTGAGCAGCGCGGCCGTCAGGTCGGTCACCGGGCCGCGAACCGACTGGGAGAGATTCTGCTTGGCGCTCGAATATTGCTTCAGCTTGAGCGCCCGCACGCCAATCACAAGGTGCGCGATGCGGTCGGTGTGATCGACCTGGAGCAGCCGGTCGGCCAGCTTGGCGGCCTCCGGGATGTCGCCCCCGGTGAGGACGGACAGGAAGGATCGGCTGAGCAGATCCGCGTTTTTCGGATCGGTCTCCAGCACGTTGAGGTAATAGGTGGCCTCCGCGGTGGCGTCGCGCTCGGTTCCGGCATGCCGGGCCGCCAGATAATTGCCGGCGGCACTTTTCTGCAGGGGATCCTGCTGGGCCAGTGCCTGAGCGGCGAGCGCCGATGGCAGGCTCAATATGACGGCAGCCCCCACGACGGCGGCATGACGGGACAGCAGCAAGTTTGTCACGAGAACTCCATTCGCTGACTGAGAATCAGGTGCCGGATGTGGTTCTGCGCGCGGAGAATGATCCTTTTGCCCCGCGCCCGCAAGGAAGCTAACGTCCGAACCGCCTTCCTGCGGATTCCACGAAATCCCGGATTTCGAGCTTTCCAATCGCTAAAAAAGCATCGGAAAAGACGGAAACCGGCTTTCGTCCGGCCACAAGCAAGGGCCCATGCCTAGGCCCGAACGGAGGCGAAATCGCGGCAGCAGCCGACGCGGTCAATTCGACGCAAGCCTTGGAAACAAGCCTTCGACGCAAGCCAGTATCGCGTGCCGAGGCTGGCGCCGCTCGCCGGCGGACGCGGCCGCGGACGAAGCGCGCGAGATTCACATATTCGGGTAGTTCGGTCCGCCGCCACCCTCGGGCGGCACCCAGGCGATGTTCTGATTGGGGTCCTTGATGTCGCACGTCTTGCAGTGGACGCAGTTCTGCGCGTTGATCACGAAGCGGGGAGAGCCGGCTTCCTCGACCCATTCGTAGACCGCGGCGGGGCAATAGCGTGCCGAAGGGCCGGCATAGACGTCGTGCTCGGAGGATTTCTGCAAGGCGGCGTCGCGCACGAGAAGGTGAACCGGCTGGTCCTCCTCGTGATTGGTGTTCGAGAGATAGACCGAGGACAGCCGGTCGAAGGTGAGCTTGCCGTCAGGCTTCGGATACGAAATGGGCCGGCACTGCGCCGCAGGCTTGAGCGTCGCAAAATCGGGCTTGCCGTGCTTGAGGGTGCCGAACAGCGAGAAGCCGAGCGTATTGGTCCACATGTCGAGCGCGCCGAGCGCGACGCCCGCGAACGTGCCGAGCTTCGACCATAGCGGCTTGGCGTTACGCACCTTCCACAGGTCGCGCCCGATCGGCGATGAGCGCCAGGCCGCCTCGTAGCTCGCCAGTTCATCGTTGGCGCGCCCCTGCGCCAGCGCCGCGGCGACATGCTCGGCGGCGAGCATGCCGGACAGCATCGCGTTGTGGCTGCCCTTGATGCGCGGCAGGTTGACGAAGCCCGCCGCGCAGCCGACCAGGACGCCGCCCGGAAACGCCAGCTTTGGCACCGACTGCCAGCCGCCCTCGGTGATGGCGCGCGCGCCGTAGCAGATCCGCTTGCCGCCGGCGAACGTGTCGCGCACCAGCGGATGGGTCTTGAAGCGCTGGAATTCCTCGAATGGCGCCAGATAGGGACTCTGATAATTGAGATGGACGACGAAACCGACCGCCACCAGGTTGTCGTCGAAATGATAGAGGAATGAGCCGCCGCCGGTGCGGTTGTCGAGCGGCCAGCCCATCGTGTGCTGGACGAGGCCGCGATGATGCTGTTGCGGCGCGACCTGCCACAGCTCCTTCAAGCCGATGCCGAATTTCTGCGGCTGCCGATCCTGCGCCAGGCCGAAGCGTTCGATCAGCACCTTGGACAGGCTGCCGCGCGCGCCCTCGGCGAACAGCGTGTACTTGCCGCGCAGCTCCATGCCGCGCGTGAAGCTCGCCTTGTGGTGACCGTCCTTGGCGACGCCCATGTCGCCGGTGGCGATGCCGGCTACCGATCCGCCCTCGAACAGCACTTCCACAGCGGCGAAGCCGGGATAGATTTCGACGCCGAGCGCTTCCGCCTTGCGCGCCAGATAGCGGCAGACGTCACCGAGCGAGACGATGAAATTGCCGTGATTGCTCATCAGCGGCGGCATCAGCACATTCGGCAGCCGCAGCGCGCCCGAACTGCCAAGCGCATAGAAGTGGTCCGCCGTGACCTTGGTCTTGATCGGCGTATCCTCGCCGCGCCATTCGGGGATGAGGCTGTCGAGCCCGATCGGATCGATCACCGCGCCCGAGAGAATATGGGCGCCGACTTCGGAGCCCTTCTCGACCACGACTACGGATTTTTCCGGCGCGAGCTGCTTGAGCCGGATGGCGGCGGCAAGCCCGGCCGGACCGGCGCCGACAATAACCGCGTCGAATTCCATCGCCTCCCGGGGCGGCAGTTCCGGCGTGTTCATGGCGCGCTCCGTGTGCCGGATGACTGTTTCATGCTTTCCCGGGCCCGCATAGACTTGGCGCAACGTCTGTGAAATGACCGGCAGTCATGAACGTCGGACGCAAGCAAGCGCGCGAGCTCCTCGCCTTCTATCTCGATTCCGGCGTCGATGCGCTCATCGGCGAGGCGCCGGTCGACCGCATGGCGGACGAGGCTGCGCCTATCGCTGCCCCCGAAAAGGCGAGGTCGGACGGCGAAGCCGTGCGGGCGCGGGTCCGCGATACGCCCGACCGGGCAGACGCCTCCCCGGATCGCCCGGGGCGATCCGGCGCTGCACCTTCAGGCGAAGCAAGGCCGAGCGCGCCGGCGGCGCCACTCGCGCCCGAGGCCGCCGTTATGGCGGCGCGGGCGGCAGCCGCTGGCGCCAGGAACCTCGACGAGTTGCGCGCACTGCTCGAAGGCTTTGAAGGCTGCGCGCTGCGCGCTACCGCGACGCGCCTTGCCTTTGCCGACGGCAACCCTGACAGCCGCGTGATGTTTGTGGGCGAGGCGCCCGGTTACGAAGAGGACATCAAGGGAGTGCCGTTCGTCGGCCGCTCCGGCAAGCTTCTCGATCTCATGATGAGCGCCATCCTGCTCGATCGCTCCACGGCCTATATCGCCAACGTGGTGCCGTGGCGGCCGCCAGGCAACCGCACGCCGACGCCGCAGGAGACCGCGATCTGCCTGCCGTTCATCCGGCGCCAGATCGAGCTCGCGAACCCGGACATCCTGGTCTGCCTCGGGCAGCCCGCAACGCAGACGCTCCTTGGCACCAAGGAAGGCATCACCCGAACGCGCGGTCGCTGGTTCAAGTACGACACCGGAACGCGGGAGACCCGCGCCATCGCCACGCTGCACCCCGCTTATCTGCTGCGCCAACCGTTGCAGAAGCGGTTTGCATGGCGGGATTTTCTGGCGATCAAGAAGGCGCTCGACGGGTAGGCGCTGTGCCGAGAAGGGCGCGATGACGGTTATCGCGCGGACGCCGCATCCGCCGGCCTGATCATGCCCCAACCCACCCGCAACGGCGGCAGCCTGCCCTGCACCGATCGATCGAAAGCGCGCGGCACTTCGGGGACGAGATCGGGAAAATAAGCCCTGATCTCGGGCGGCGGCGTCGGCGTCGTGTCGGCCGTCAACCACACCACGATGGCGCCCTTCTTGCGGATGTCGTCCGCGGTGACCCAGGGCGAGCGCGCGGGCTCGGCGTCGAAATAGACGCTGGGACGGCTGGGCGCGGCGAGCGCGATGAGCGCGGCGGTGTGCGTATCGCCGCTGACGATGGCGAGCGGGTGCCCGGTTCTGCGCTCGAAACTATCGGCAAAGAACCGGCCCATGGCGGCGGCCGGCTGCGACACGTTGAGATCGCTGGCGACGGTCCACGGCAGAAGAAACAGCACGGCGGGAACGAACAGCGCCGGCACAAGGAGGAGGCCGACCCAGGCGAAGCCCAGTATGTTGTGATGGTAGAGCTCGATGGTGTTGCCGGCGGCGACCACCAGGGCAAGGCCGGACAGCACCACCAGCGGCGCCGCGCCCCCGATCGGCAGCGGACGGCCGGCGACGACCGCGATGATCGTCGCCAGCAAGGCCGGCACCAGCGCAAAAACCTTGATGAAGGTCGCCGCGAACGGATCGATCGGCGCGCGCACGACGAGCGGCGCCGGGCCGGCCTGAACGCGCGGCCAACCGCTCGCCAGCAAGGCGAGGATGGCAAGGCCCGCATGCGCCAGAATGAGCGCGCCGAGAAGCCGCAGCCAGGCCGCCGTGTTGTGCCCTGCGGCTGCGGCATCGCGCAGCCGCTCGAGCGCCGGCGTCAGCGTTTCGCCGGCGCGGATGAGCCAGTTGAGATGCAGGAACACGAAGAAGACAAGGACGAGTTCCACGATCCACGGCTCGATCGAACGCACCGAGGCGCGGCCGCGCTCGGTCACGGCCGTGAACACAGCAAGCGTACCGAGCAGGATGAGGGCGGCGTCGCTGGTGAGCAGCAGCAGCGCCGCCGCAACGCCCAGCGCATACCATGAGCGGCGCCGCCCCTGCACCACCGCGCGCCAGTACTCCAGCAGCACCACCGCCCAGAGCGCCATGGCGAGAACCGCCGGACCGAAATTCGGCGTCGGCACCGTGAACAGCGAAATGCCGACCATGAGCAAGACCGCGATCGCCGCATGCGCGGGCCCGACCATCGCGCTGCCGAGCGCGAACACGGCCCAATAGGCCGTGGTCACGCAAATCTGCGACAGCGCATAGACGCCGAACAGTCCGCCAATGCGAAACGCGATCTCGGCGAGCCAGTAGGCGAGCGGCGGGCCGACGTCGCCGTTGAGCCGGAATTCGTGACCGATGGCGAGCAACTGCGGCACATCGCCGGGCGGCGCCGCATAGCACAGCATCGGCACCACAATCCACACCACGGCCTGCGCCAAGGTCGCCAGCCAGAACACCAGCGCCGGGCGCAAGCGCAGGGCTTCAATGTAAAGGGGGACGTAGAACATCGGGCCCCGCGCGATACCGTTCGCCCTGCGATCTCGGCGATTTCAGAGCGTCGTGCCGTATACGGCCGGCCAGCTAGAGAGGCAAGTCAGAGAGGCAATATGTCGGCGACGGCATCGTCCACCTCGGCGGCCACGAGGCCAAGCGCGACCGCCACCGGCGAGAACGAGCGGCGATGGTGAATCGTCGGGCCGAGCCGGTCGAGCGCGGCGAAGTGCTCGGGCACGCTGTAGCCCATGTGGCGCTCGAAACCGTAGCCCGGATGGGCGGCGCCGAGGCAGCCCATTAGCCGGTCGCGCGTCACCTTGGCGACGATCGAAGCCGCGGCGATCGAAGCGACAATGCCGTCGCCGCCGATAACGGCATCGCAGTCGCAGCCGGCGTCGATGCGATCGCGGCCGTCGACGAAGACGAGGCGCGGCCTCACCGGCAGCGCGACGACGGCGCGCGCCAACGCCCAAAGTGACGCGCGCAGAATGTTGTCGCGATCGATCCGCGCCGGCGGCGCCATCGCCACCGCGACCTGCGCCCGCGCGCAGATGCGCTCGTAGAGCACCTCGCGCCGCTCCGGCGTCAGCCGCTTGGAATCATCGAGGCCGCGGGGAACGTTGTCCGGATCGAGGATGACCGCGGCAGCGACGACCGGACCGGCAAGCGGCCCCCTGCCCGCTTCGTCGCATCCGGCAACCGGCCATACCCCGCGCTTGAGCGCCGCGCGCTCGCGCCGGAACGTCGGCCTGACGATCTCCTCGTCGAGCGGCAGGCGGCTTGCCACCTGAGTTGCGGTGCGACTCATGAAGGCAAGATGACCATGCCTCCACGCGTTCCGCAATGCGGACCGCCGCCGCGACGGGATTGCGGGGATTACTTTTCAAAGTCCGGGCGCTACCCGGAGAAAATGTGAGAACGCAGCCCAGGTTGAGCGCAGCGAAAACCGGGACCCATGGGAAGACTCGAACGCTACACCCGGGTTTCGCTGCCCTCATCCGGCCGCTCATCAAAACAAATCGAGCTGCGCCGTGGCAGGCCGCAGCGGGCGGAAATGCTCGGTGGTGATTTTCTGCCTCGTCGTATTGAAACCGAGCCGCTCGCAGGCGACTTCGAAGCGGCGGCCGATCATCCAGGCGATCGGGCCAGTGCCGGTCATGCGCTGGCCGAACTTCGAATCGTAATCCTTGCCGCCGCGCATGTCGCGGATCAGCTTGAACACGTGGCGGTAGCGATCGGGAAAATTCGCGATCAGCCATTCGCGGAACAGGTCGCGCACTTCGAGCGGCAGGCGCAGCAGCACATAGCCGGCATGGCGCACGCCCGCCTCGGACGCGGCTTCGAGGATGCGCTCGATCTCCGCGTCGTTGAGCGCCGGGATGACCGGCGCGACCATAGTCGCGGCCGGTACGCCCGCCCTGACCAATTGCCGGAGCGCATCGAGGCGGCGCGGCGGCGTCGAGGCGCGCGGCTCCATGGTCCGCGCCAATTTGGCATCGAGCGTCGTCACCGAGATCGCCACCTTGACCAGATCGCGCTTGGCCATGCGCACTAGGATGTCGAGGTCGCGCAGCACCAACGCCGACTTGGTCACGATGCCGACCGGATGGCCGGCGCGGTCCAGAACTTCGAGGATGCGGCGCATGATTTTGTGCTGGCGCTCGATCGGCTGGTACGGATCGGTGTTGGTGCCGATGGCGATGATCTTCGGCACGTAGCCGGGCGCCGACAATTCGCGCTCGAGCAATTCGGGCGCGGTTGGCTTCATGAACAGCTTTGATTCGAAATCGAGGCCCGGCGACAGCCCGAGATAGGCGTGCGTCGGCCGCGCGAAGCAATAGACGCAGCCGTGCTCGCAGCCGCGATAGGGATTGATCGAGCGATCGAACGAGATGTCGGGCGAATCGTTGCGGGTGATGATTTTTCGCGTCGAGTCTGCCGTCACGGTGGTCTTGAACGGCGGCAGGTCCTCGAGGCCCTGCCAGCCGTCGTCGAACGCAACGTGGGCGAGCGGCTCGAACCGGCCGGAGGCGTTCGACAGCGTGCCGCGGCCGCGGCGGCGCTCGCGCTCGACAGCGGTTCCCAACTCGCCCGCCGGCGCGGAGGGCAGCGGCGCCGGCGGGCGTTTCAATGCGGACGAACGGCTCATGGACGCAATGTAGCGTAGCCGAGTGAACAAAACAAGAACAAAAGCAAGTGAACGAGGAAGCCTTGGAAGCCGCGGGATCGCGTCCTATTGACGTGGCTGGCCTTTGCGCAACCAGCGGACACGCATGCTGAGCGTCATCATCGCGACGTTCGATTCGGAACGGCCCCTGGTGCCGACCTTGGCGTCGCTGGTTTCGGGAGCGACATCCGGCCTGGTGACCGAAGTGGTGGTGGCTGACGGCGGTTCGCGCGACGAGACAGCGGCAGTCGCCGATGTCGCCGGGTGCAACTTCATGGTGCTGGACGGGCCGCTCGGTCGCCGCCTCAAGGCGGTAGCGGCCACGGCGCGCGCGCCGTGGTTATTGTTCCTGAGGCCCGGAATCGTCCTCGATCAATTGTGGGCCGGCGAGACCAGGCATTTCTGCGAGCAGCGTTCAGCCGGCGCGCGTGCGGCGGTCTTTCGCCGCAGCGCCGCGGTCAACTCGCCATGGCGGGAAATGGGGTCGCTGTTGGCGGCCGCGCTCGGAGGGAAGCCGCGGCCCGGGCAAGGCCTAGTCATCTCCAAGCAATTCTACGACGCGCTCGGCGGCCATCGCGACGGCGCCGGCGACCCGGAAGCGGACCTCATCCGCCGCATCGGCCGCCGGCGCATCGTGACGCTGTCGAGCGCCGCGTTCGCGCCAGATACTTGACTTAGTCAAGTATCTGCCCGAGGCTTGGACCATGACGGCGCTCCGGCAACGCGCGCGGCACGTCGCGGCGGTCCGCGGCTTCAACCGCTTCTACACGCGGCAGATCGGCGTGCTGCGCAAGACCTATCTCGACACCGCCTACCCGCTCGGCGAGGCGCGCGTGCTATACGAGATCGCGCGCGGCCGCGCGCCGACGGCGAGCGAGATCGCCCGCGCGCTCGATCTCGATGCCGGCTATTTGAGCCGCCTGCTGCGCAACTTCGAAAAGCGCGGGCTGATCCAACGCAAGGTTTCGGCGAGCGATGCCCGGCAAAGTCATCTGGCGCTGTCGCCGCGCGGCCGCAGCGCCTTCGCCCTGCTGGAGCGACGTTCGCAAGGCAATACCGCAGCCATGCTCGGCAGGCTCTCGCCCGCCGACCAAGCGCGATTGATCGCGGCGATGAATACGATCGAGTCGCTGCTCGGCGGCAAAGCTGGCGCAAGGCCGCCGCCCGGTCGCGGCCTCACATTACGCGCGCCGGTGCCGGGCGATTTCGGCTGGATGGTCGCACGCCATGCCGAGCTTTACGCCCGGGACTATGGCTGGACCGAGCCGTTCGAGGGCCTGTGCGCGCAAATCGTCGCCGACTACGCCAATCAGAACGATCCGCGCCGCGAGCGCTGCTGGATCGCCGCGATGAACGGCGAGAATGTCGGCTGCGTTTTCCTGGCGAAGGATTCGCCGACAGTCGCGCGCCTGCGCCTGCTGCTGGTCGACCCCAAGGCGCGCGGGCTTGGCCTCGGCGCGCGGCTCGTCGACGAATGCATCAGCTTCGCCCGCCGCGCCGGCTACAAGAAGATCACGCTCTGGACCCACAGCGTGCTCGGCGCCGCGCGCCACATCTACGAGAAGGCTGGCTTCAAGCTCACGCGCACCGAGCCGCACAACAGCTGGGGCCAGCCGGTCGTCGGTGAGCACTGGGATTTGGAGCTGTAACGCGCGCCGTCTTGCGGGGCGCGGGAGCGCGAACTCGCAATCCACTTACACCGTCGCGCCCTTCGCCTTCGGCCGGCGCAGGTGCTCGTCGAGCCGCGGCATGATCTCGACGAAGTTGCACGGCCCATAGCGGTAGTCGAGCTGATGCACCAGGATCTCGTCCCAGGCGTCCTTGCAGGCGCCGGGCGAGCCGGGCAGGCAGAAGATGTAGGTGGAGCCCGCGACGCCGGCGGTGGCGCGCGACTGGATGGCCGAGGTCCCGATCTTGGCGAAGCTCACCACCAGGAACAGCGCCGAGAAGGCGTCCATCTTCTTGTCGAACAGCGGCTCGATCGCTTCGGGGGTGATGTCGCGGCCGGTGAAGCCGGTGCCGCCGGTGGTGATGATGACGTCGATCATCCTGTCGGCGATCCAGGTCTTGACGCGGGCGCGGATCGCTTCGACGTCGTCGGTCACGATGCTGCGCTCGGCGACGAAATGGCCGGCCGCGACGATGCGCTGCACCAGCGCCGCGCCGGACTTGTCGTCCTTCAGCGAGCGCGTGTCGGAAACCGTGAGCACCGCGATCTTGAGCGGTACGAACTGTTTGGTGTCGTCCAGTCCAGGCATGACGTGTTCCAGGTCCTACAGCGTGGTCGCCGACAGGGTATCGCAGGCCGAGAACTTGCCCTGGTTGAAGCCGTTCATGAACCAGCGCTTGCGCTGCTCGGAGGTGCCGTGGGTGAAGGCGTCGGGCACGACGTAGCCCTGCGTCTCCTTCTGCAGGCGGTCGTCGCCGATCGCGGAGGCGGTCTGCAGCGCCTGATCGACGTCACCGGGATCGAGGAAGTTGTGCTTCTGCTGGGCGTGATTGGCCCACACGCCGGCGAGGCAGTCGGCCTGGAGCTCGATGCGCACCTGAAGCTGGTTGACCTCGGCGCGGCTCGACGCGGCCTGCTGCGCCTGCATTACCCGCGGCAGGATGCCGAGCTCGTCCTGCACGTGATGGCCGACCTCATGGGCGATCACGTAGGCCTCGGAGAACTGGCAGGCCTTGCTGTCCGAGCAGCCGCCGAACTTGTTCTGCAGATCCGCGAAAAACGACGTGTCGAGATAGATGCGTTGATCGCGCGGGCAATAGAACGGTCCCATGGCCGACTTGGCGTACGCGCATGGCGTCGGCTCGGAGCCCGCGAACAGGCGCAGCTTCGGCGGATGATAGGTCCGCCCGCTCTGGGCGAAGATCTCGGTCCAGCGGTCCTCGGTGTCGCCAAGCACCAGGGCGACGAACTTGCCCGACGCATCGGTTGGCTTGCTCGCGGTGACCGGGGGAGCCGGACTGGTTTGCTGCGATGTCCCGCCGCCGGTGAGGATCTGCGCGCCGTTGAGCAGCACGCTCGGATCGATGCCGAAGTACCAGCTGATCAGCCCGATGACGATGACGGTGCCGATGCCGAGGCCGCCGGCTCCGCCTGGCAGGCCGCCGCGCGACGAGCTGCCGCCGCGATCGTCTTCGACATTGTCGCTTTCGCGAAAATCATCGGTGCGCATGTGTCCATCTCCTGTCGCGTATCCAGCCCGAAAGCCGGCTTCGATGTGGTCCTGTTCGGTGCCGAGTTACCGGCCGCTCGCGCACGATTAACCGAATGTTTCCCGGCATTTATTGCCTAGCAAACACGCGTCGCGATTAAGCCGATCTTTACCTTGGCGCGGCATTATCTGAACTGTCGGTTGTAGGTCCCGCGTCGCCGACCGCGTCGCCTGAGTCAGAGTTCTGAGTCATGGTTGTGTCGCGTCGCGGGGCGTCCGCAAGGACGCCCCGCGTCTGTCTTGAGTCCAGCGCAGCCGCACGCATCCTGGTCGGCGACTGCGTTGCCGAGATGGCGAAGCTGCCGGCCGCCTGCGCCGATATGGTGTTTGCCGACCCGCCGTACAATCTGCAGCTCCAGGGCGACCTCAAGCGTCCGGACGATTCCCGCGTCGACGCCGTCGACGATGCGTGGGACAAGTTTTCCAGTTTCTCCGCCTACGATGATTTCACGCGCGCCTGGCTCGTCGCCTGCCGCCGCCTGATGAAGCCGAGTGCCACCCTCTGGGTCATCGGTTCCTACCACAACATCTTTCGCGTCGGCACGGTTCTCCAGGATCTCGGGTTCTGGATCCTCAACGACATCGTGTGGCGCAAATCCAACCCGATGCCGAATTTTCGCGGCCGCCGCTTCACCAACGCGCACGAGACGCTGATCTGGGCCGCGCGCGACGCCGCGACCAGGGATTATACGTTCAATTACGAGGCGCTCAAGGCGGGTAACGACGATATCCAGGTGCGCTCCGATTGGCTCATTCCGCTGTGCACCGGCGAGGAGCGGCTCAAGGGCCGCGACGGCAAGAAGCTGCACCCGACGCAAAAGCCCGAGGCGCTGCTCGCCCGGGTCATTCTCGCCGCGTCGCGGGCCGACGACATCGTGCTCGACCCGTTCTGCGGCACCGGCACGACCGGCGCGGTGGCGCGCCGCCTGCGCCGGCGCTTCATCGGGGTTGAGCGCGACGCCGGCTACGCCGCCGCCGCCGTCAAGCGCCTCGCCGCAGTCGAAGCGTTGCCGGAAGCGGCGCTGAGCTCCTTCATGACCGCGCGCGAGGCACCGCGGGTGCCGTTCGCGGCGCTGGTCGAGCGCGGCCTCGTCGCGCCCGGCGCCAAGCTGGTCGACGCCAAGCGCCGCCACCGGGCGCTGGTTCGCGCCGACGGCGCGGTCGCGTTCGGCGAGACGGTCGGCTCGATCCACCGCATCGGCGCGCTGGCGCAAGGCCTCGAGGCCTGCAACGGCTGGACCTTCTGGCACGTCGAGACGCCGCACGGCTTGACGTTGATCGATGCGCTACGCGCGCAAGTGCGCTCCGAACTCGGCTTGGCGTAGAAGACTCTAACCGCCCGCCGCCGCCGGCAGCCGATAGAGCTCGCCGTATTTGCCGCGCAGGTAATCGAGATAAGGCTTCATGGTCATCGCGCCGCCGGCGGCGCGCTTGACGACCTCGTTGGGCGGAAACTTGGCGCCGTGCCGATAGATATGGTCGCGCAGCCAGCCGTGCAGCGCGGCGAACTCGCCGCGCGCGATCTCCCCGGGAATGTCCGGATGGGCCTTGAGCGCGGCGCCGAAGAATTGCGCGGCCAGAATGTTGCCGATGGTGTAGCTCTGAAAGCAGCCGCCGATGTTGCCGCTGTACCAGTGCACGTCCTGCAGGCAGCCGTCGCGATCGTCATGCGGGGCGATGCCGAGGTCGGCCTGCATGGCCGCGCGCCAGGCCGCCGGCAGATCTTTCACGGCGTGCCTGCCCTCGAGCAATTTCAGCTCGAGATCGAACCGCAGCATGATGTGCAGGTTGTAGGTCACCTCGTCGGCGTCGGTGCGGATCAGCGAGCGCGCCACCTTGTTGATGGCGCGATGGAACGTTTCGAGCGGCACGCGCGCCAGCTGGTCCGGAAAGACGCGCTGCAGCTCCGGATAGAAATGCTGCCAGAAGCCGCGGCTGCGCGCGACCACGTTCTCCCACAGCCGCGACTGGCTCTCATGCACGCCGGCCGAGACGCCGTGGCCCAGCGGCAGGTCGTCGAGCGCCGCGCTCACGCCCTGCTCGTACATGGCATGGCCGGACTCGTGCAGCGTCGAAAACAGCGCGTCGCCGAGGTCGATCTCGTTGACGCGGGTGGTGATGCGCACGTCACCCGCGGAAAATCTCGTGCAGAACGGGTGATGCGTCAGGTCGAGCCGGCCGCGGCTGGTGTCATAGCCGAGACAGCTGGCGGCATGCAGGGCGAAATCGAACTGCGGCGCCTTGGCGAAAGTCTGCCGCAGGCAGGAATCATCGGCCGCCGGCTGATCGCAGATCGCGCGCACCAGCGGCACCAGCTCGCTTCGAAGCGCGCCGAACAGCTTACGGATCGTTGCCGTCGTCATGCCTTCGTCGGCGTCGTCGATGTGCGGGTCGGCGATGTGCGCGTAGGGCGCGAAGAAGGCGGAATATTCCCGGCTGAGCTCAATCGTGCGCTCGAGGTAGGGCACCATGGCGGCGAAATCGTTGGCCGGCCGCGCCCGTGTCCAGGCGTCGTAGGAGGCGGAGGCGTGGGCGCTGGCGCGCGCCACATAGTCGGCCGGAACCTTGATCGCCTTATGATACTCGCGGTGGGCGACACGGATCAGGCTGGCGTCGTCGCTGTCGCGGGGCAGGCTGTCGCCAAACGGCACCAGCGCGTCGATGAGCTTGCCGATCCGCGGCTCAACCGATTGCTCGTGCGCCAATCGGTAGAGTATCGCCATCTGGCGGCCGCGCGCCGGAGCGCCGCCGTCCGGCATATAGGTCGATTGATCCCAGTTAAGCACGGCGCCCGCAGCGCGCAGATCGCCGATCTCGTGCAGGTGCTGCTTGAGCTCGGCCAGCATCTGCTCGGCCGGGCGCGCGCCGCGCGCAGGCTTTTTCGCGCGCGCGCGGGAGCGGGCTGGGGCCCTGGTCTTACGAGCCTTGATCTTGCGAGCCTTGGGCATGGACTGGGACTTGGGCATGGACCGCGATATGGCTAGCGCGCCGCCACCACCATGATCTCGACCTTGTAGTCGGGCGAGGCGAGCCGCACCTCGACGGTCGCACGCGCCGGCGTATTGCCGGGCGACACCCAGGCATCCCATACCCCATTCATCTCGGCGAAATTCGCCATGTCGGTGATCCAGATATTGGCCGAGAGGAGCTTCGACTTGTCGGTCCCGGCCTTGGCCAGGAAGCCGTCGATCTGGGACAGGATGCTTTTGGTCTGCTCCGCCATGCTCTTGCCCTTGGGTGCGTCGGAAACGATGCCGGCAAGATAGACGGTGTCGCCGTGGGCCACCGCCTTGCTCATGCGCGGCCCGGTGTCGTGTCGATCGATCTTCATCGCTGATCCTTTCGCTGCTCCCTCTTCCCGGCCGGGAAGAGGGTTGAGTGTGAGCGTCGCATCCCGTCCCGCCCGGCGTCGAGCGCGTGAGCCACGACCTTGCGCATGACGCTCGGCAGAGCCTCGCCGGCAAGCGAGCCGATCGGAACCCAACGCATACCCGACGGTGCGGGCGTGCGCGCGGGAAGCTCGGCCGCATGGACCGAAAGTTCAAGGGGAAAGTGCGTGAAGACATGCCGCACCACGCCCGCCACGCGGCGCCAGGCGATCCGTCGGGCCGATCCGGCCGTAGTAAAGCGCGGCGCGGCTTCGAGCGCTTTGGCTTCGTCGAAATCCGGGAGCCACTCGGTCGTCGGCACTTCGGTCATGGCGCCGAGCAGGCCTCGCGCCGGTCGGGTCCGCACCAGCAGGAAACCGTCCGCCCGGCACGCGACGAAGGCGGCGCCGCGGCGCAGCGCGCCTTCACGCCGGGGCGGCCGGCGCGGGAACGTCTCCATGTCGCCCTGCGCGCGCGCGGCGCACGCCTCGTTCCACGGGCACAACGCGCAAGCCGGGCGCCGCGGCGTGCAGATGGTGGCGCCGAGGTCCATCATCGCCTGGGCGAAATCCCCGGCGCGACGCTGCGGGGTGAGTTCGCGCGCCAGGCGTTGAAGCTCCGGCTTGGCGCCCGGCAGCGGCGTGGCGAGCGCAAAGAGCCGGGCGATCACGCGTTCAATGTTGCCATCGACCGGGCTCGCCGGCCTATCGAAGGCGATCGCGGCGATAGCGGCGGCCGTATAGGCGCCGATCCCAGGAAGCGCACGCAGTTCGGCTTCGGCCGCCGGGAAATTTGCACCGTGCCGCTCGACCACGGTGCGGGCGCAGGCGTGCAGATTGCGGGCGCGGGCATAGTAGCCGAGCCCCGCCCAGGTTTTCAGCACCTCCTCGAGCGGCGCCGCGGCGAGCGCGCGCACGTCGGGCCAGCGCGCCAGGAACCGGGCATAATAGGGCGCGACCGCCCTGACGGTGGTCTGCTGCAGCATGATCTCGGAAAGCCACACCCGGTACGGATCGCTGCGCTCGCCCGGCGCCGCGCGCCACGGCAGCGTGCGGCGATGGCGGTCGTACCAAGCGAGCAAGACGGTGGGTTGCGGGACAGTGGGTAACGGGAATGAATTGGCCGCCCGGTGCTTGCCGCGCTGTCGCCCCGCCGCCGGCCCTGCTACGCTCGCGATGGCCATCATCTTGGCTGAGGGATGACAGAGCATCGCATGATGAACAAGCCCTCCCGCAGCTATGCGAAGCCGCTGCGCGATCTCCTCGGCAAGGTCGTGGGCGAGACATTCACGCGGCAAGGTTTTGCCTCCGCCGAGCTGGTGACGCGGTGGCCCGAGATCGTCGGGGCGGACATCGCGGCGCACAGCGAGCCCATGAAGATTCAATGGCTGCGCCCAACGCCCTCCGGTCCCGCTACCGTGAGCGGGACAGGCTCAGGAGGCGGACAGGAACCCGGCACGCTGGTGCTGCGCGTCGAAGGCCCGGCGGCGATCGAAGTCCAGCATCTCGCCGACGTGATCTGCGAACGCGTCAACCGCTTCCTCGGATGGCGCGCCATTGCGCGCATCGCGCTGCGCCAGGCGCCGCTGCGGCGCAACGAGCGCAAGGCCGCGCGCGGCGCCGATCCGGTCGCGACCGCGCGCGTCGCCGCCACGCTCGATGACATCGCCGACGACGATCTCAAGCAGGCGCTGGCGCGGCTCGGCGCCGCGGTCAAACGAAGCTAGGCACACATTCATCGATCGCGACATCGGACGTTCGCTCCGAGGGAGAGACCATGTTCCAAAAACCGGGCATTGCCGATTTGCGCCGGGCGGCGAATGAGCTCGGCATGAATCCGAGCGAAGATTATCTCAACGCGGTCGACGAGATCGTCGGGCCGCTTGCCGCGGCCTATGCGGCGCTCGACGCCATGCCGGACGAGCTGCCGGCCGTGAAATATCCGCGCGGGCCGGTCAGCCGTCCGCAGGGCGCCGAGAACCGGTACGGCGCCTGGTACGTGAAAACGTCGATCAAGGGCAAGCCGGGCGGTCCGCTCGCCGGGCGGCGCATCGCGCTCAAGGACAATGTCTGTCTCGCCGGCGTGCCGATGATGATCGGCGCCGACGTGCTGGAAGGCTATGTGCCGGATGTCGACGCGACGGTGGTCGAGCGCATCCTCGATGCCGGCGGTGAGATCGCCGGCAAGGCGGTCTGCGAATATTACTGCGTCTCCGGCGGCAGCCACACCAGCTCGACCGGCCCGGTGCAAAATCCGCGCAAGCCGGGCTACACCACCGGCGGTTCATCGTCCGGCAGCGCCGCGCTGGTAGCCGCCGGCGACGTCGACATGGCCATCGGCGGCGACCAGGCCGGCTCGATCCGCATCCCCGCGAGCTATTGCGGCATCGTCGGCCTGAAGCCGACCTTCGGGCTGGTTCCCTATACCGGCATCGCTCCGCTCGAAATGACGCTCGACACCTGCGGGCCGATGACCGCCGACGTGCGCGACAACGCCCTGCTGCTCGAAGTCATCGCCGGGCCGGACGGTCTCGACTCGCGCCAGCGCGGCGTCGCGGCCGCCCGGTACACGGAAGCGCTTGCGGGAAGCGCCAAGGGTTTGCGCATCAGCGTCGTGGCGGAAGGTTTCGGTCACCCGAACTCCGAGCCGGACGTCGACGCACGCGTGCGCGACGCGGCGGCGCGTTTCGCCAGGCTCGGTGCGACGGTCGAGGAGGTGTCGGTGCCCACTCACGCCGAGGGCTTTCCGGTGTGGGTGGCGATCCGCGGCGACGCGGCCTGCATCACGCTCTTGGAGATGAACGGCGCCGGCATCAACCACGAGGGTCTCTACGTTACCAGCCTGCTCGAGAAGTCCATGGGATGGCGCCGCCGCGCCGATGATTTCGCCGACACGCTGAAGATCGCGACGATCTTCAGCAAATACACCATCGAGCGCTACGGCGGCCGCTATTACGCCAAGGCACAGAATATCAGGCGACGGCTGCGCGCCGCCTATGACGCGGCGCTTGCGGCGCACGATCTCCTGCTAATGCCGACGGCCCCCATCAAGGCCACGCCGATACCGCCCAAGGGCGCCTCACCGCAGGAAGTCACGCGGCGAAGCTGGGAGGCGACCCGCAACACCTGTCCGTTGAACGTCACCGGCCACCCGGCGATCAGCCTGCCCTGCGGGATGGAGGACGGCCGTCCGATCGGGATGATGCTGGTCGGCAGACACTACGACGAGGCCACGATCTACCGCGCCGCCGCGGCGTTCGAGCGCGACGGCGATTGGACCACGTTCTGACGCGCAGCGGCCCGATGCGGATCAATCAAGCGACCGTGACCCGCGCAACGCCGGGCCTTGGCGCGATGGCGCGCTAATGCCACATTGATGCCGCAGGTAGCGCTAGCCAAACGCAGGTTTGTCGCCAAATTCAATTCAGGAGCCGCCCTTGACGCTCAATCGTCGCGATTTGCTCACGGCCACCGCGGTGCTCGCCCTCGCCGGAGCCGGCGTTGCGGGCGCCGTGTTGCCCCGCCTCGCCACTCCGGCCAAGGCAGAGGACACGCCCCCGCCGGCCGGCAACGCGCCCTCGACGGCAGATCTGGCCGAGGCCAGTCCCGAGGGCGACGTTGTGCTCGGCTCCGACAAGGCGCCGGTGACCGTCATCGAATATGCCTCGATGACGTGCCCGCACTGCGCGCATTTCTCGACCACGACTTTTCCCGAGCTGAAGCAGCGCTACATCGACACCGGCAAGGTGCGCTTCATCTTCCGCGAGTTCCCGCTGGACGCGCTTGCGGCGGCGGGCTTCTTGCTGGCGCGCTGCGCTGGCAAGGACAGGTATATGGCGGTGGTGGAGACCCTGTTCGCCAAGCAGCCCGAATGGATCGTGCAGCAGCCGGTTGAACCGCTCAAGACCATCGCCAAGCAGTTCGGGTTCACCGAGGACTCGTTCAAGGCCTGCCTGGCGAATCAGAAGGTGCTCGATGACATCCAGGCGGTGCGCGACCGCGGCGCCCAGAAGCTCGGAGTCAATTCCACACCGACCTTCTTCATCAACGGAAAGAAGATGTCCGGCGACCTCTCGATCGAGACGATGGCCAAGGAGATAGACCCCTATCTCAAGGAAGGATAAGGGTTTTTCGCGCTGACGGGAATCCCGCGGCGACCCCTCCCGGCCGCGCCTCGCGCCGCGCGCGAGCGCAAAAGTCTGGAAAACCCGCAAGCCCTGTTGCGCTCGCAGCAGCGACGATTCATTCTCCGCGCGATGCGGCATCATCGACACGCCCCAAGGGGCGTGAGTCTTCAACGATTCCCTTCGCGGCCGCAGCCTGGGGAATGGACACAAGACCGGCATGAAGCTCACGCGGCTGCGCCTGATCGGCTTCAAGTCCTTCGTCGAACCGACCGACTTTGAGATCGAACCGGGACTCACCGGCGTCGTCGGTCCGAACGGCTGCGGCAAATCCAATCTGGTCGAGGCCGTGCGCTGGGTCATGGGCGAGGCGTCCTACAAGGCCATGCGCGCGGCCGAGATGGACGACGTGATCTTCTCCGGCAACACCGAGCGGCCGGCGCGCAATCACGCCGAAGTGGCGGTTTCGGTCGACAACAGCGCCCGCAAGGCGCCGGCGGTCTTCAATGAGTTCGACACGCTCGAAGTCTCGCGGCGCATCACCCGCGAGCAGGGCTCGATGTTCCGCGTCAACGGCCGCGAGGTGCGCGCGCGCGACGTGACGATGCTGTTCGCCGACGCCTCGACCGGCTCGCGCTCGCCCGCTTTGGTCCATCAGGGCCGCATCGGCGAGATCATCCAAGCGAGGCCCGACCAGCGCCGGCGAGTGCTCGAGGAGGCGGCCGGCATTTCCGGGCTGCACGCGCGGCGCCACGAGGCCGAGTTGCGGCTCAAGGCCGCCGAGCAAAATCTCACCCGGGTCGAGGACGTCATCGGCCAGCTTGCCGCACAAGTCGCCGCGCTCAAGACGCAGGCCCGCCAGGCGGTGCGCTATCGCAACATTTCCGGACAAGTGCGCCGCACCGAAGCGCTGCTGTTCCACTTGCGCTGGACCGGCGCCAAGGCCGAGGTCGGCGAGGCCGAACGCATCAAGGCCGAGGCGGTCCGCGTCGTCGCCGCGCGCACCGGCGAGCAGGCGCAAGCCTCGACGCGTCAGGCGACGGTGGCATCAGGCCTGCCCGCCTTGCGCGAGGTCGAGGCCAGGGCCGCCGCCGCGCTGCAGCGTCTCATCATTGCCCGCGAGGCGCTCGAGCGCGAGGAAACCCGCGCCAAGGAGCGTATCGGCGAACTCGATCGCCGGCTCGAGCAATTCGCCGCCGACCTTGAGCGCGAGCGCAGGCTTGCGGCCGACGCCGAGGCGGCCCTCGACCGGCTCAACGCCGAGCAAGCGACGCTCAAGACCGAAGCGCAGGCGAACGCCGCGCGCCTTACCGGCGTCAACGAACGGGTCGCCACGGCGGACGCGGCGCTGGCGGCATCGGAGAAGTCCTTTTCGGAACTGACCGGCGCGCTCGCCGATCTGACGGCGCGGCGCAATCAGCTCGAGGTGGCGCGGCGCGATCATGAGCAGCGCGCGGCGAGGCTCGAAGCCGAGCTGACCAATATCGAAGCGGGCCTTGCCGCAACCGGCAGCGGCGAGCCCGACCTTACCGCGCTCGCTGCGGCGCTCGCGGACGCCCAGGCTGCGCTCGGCGAAGCGGAGAGCGCCGCGCGCGCGGCCGAAGCGGCGCACTCGCTCGCGCGCGAGGAGATCGACGCCACGCGGGCGCCGCTCGCCGAGGCCGAGCGCCGCGTGCAGCGGCTCGAAACCGAAGCGAAGACCATCGGCAAGCTGCTGGCGGTCGAGAGCAAGAATCTCTGGCCGCCGGTGATGGATGCGCTGGTGGTCGAGAAGGGCTACGAGAAGGCGCTCGGCGCGGCGCTGGGCGATGATCTCGATGCGCCGATCGACCCGTCGGCGCCGATGCGCTGGTCCGGCGTCGCGCTCGACCCGTCCGATCCGATCCTGCCGGAAGGCGTCTTGGCGCTGGCACACTATGTGAAGGCGCCCCCGGAGCTGGCGCGGCGCCTCGCTCAGATCGGCGTCGTCGAGCGCGCCGACGGGCCGCGCCTTGCGGCGATGCTCAAGCCGGGCCAGCGGCTCGTTTCGCGCGAGGGCGATTTCTGGCGCTGGGACGGCTATGCGGTCGACGGGCACGCGCCGACCGGCGCGGCACGCCGGCTCGCCGAGCGTGGCCGCCTGCAGGCCATCGAGGGCGAGCTTGTGAGCGCCCGCGACGAAGTGACGGCCAAGCTTCGCGTGCTCGAAGCGGCGGAAGCCGCACGTGCCGCGGCGGCCGCCGCCGAGATCAAGGCCCGCACGCGCTGGCGCGAGGCCCAGCGCCTCACCGACGAGGCACGCGAGCAGCATGCCGCCGCCGAGCGCGAGAGCAGCCGCAATGCGGCGCGCATCTCGGCGCTCGAGGAGGCGAGATTGCGGATCGGCGCCGGCCGCGACGAAGCGACAGCGGCACGCGGTGAAGCGGCGGCGGCGCTCGACGCGCTCCCTGCCGCCGCCGAGCTCGAAGCCAAGCTCGCCGCGATCAACGAGGTCATCGCAACGGACCGCGGCGCGCTCGCCGAGGTCCGCGTCGAGGCGCAGGCGATCGCGCGCGAGGCGGAGCTCGCCGATCGGCGGCTGCAGGCCATCGCCGGCGAATTCCGGGAATGGAACGCGCGCAAGGACAATGCCGGCGCGCAAATTGCCACCATCGGGCAGCGCGCCGAGGAGGCGACCACCGAGCGCACCGAACTCGAGAGCGCGCCGCAGCGGTTTGCCGCCCAGCGCCAAGCGCTGATCGGCGAGATCGAAGCGGCGAGCGCCGAGCGCCGCGCGGCGGCGGACCAGCTGGCTGCCGCCGAGGCGGAATTGGCCGAGGCCGACAAGGCGGCGCGCATCGCGCTCGAAGCGGTCGGCGAGGCGCGCGCCGAGGCGGCGCGCTGCGAGGAGCGTGGCGAGGCCGCCAAGCGCCGCGTCGCCGACCTCGAGCATGAAATCCGCGACCTTCTCGACGTCGAGGCGGCCGCCGCCGCCGACGTCGCCGAGATCAAGCCCGGTGTTCCGTTGCCACAGATCGCCGAAGTCGAGGAAAAACTCGACCGCATCCGGCGCGAGCGCGAGCGGCTCGGCGCCGTCAACCTGCTCGCCGAACAGGAGTTGCGCGACGTCGAGGCGCAGCACGAGAAACTGACCGCCGAGCGCGACGACCTGGTCGAGGCCATCAGGCGGCTGCGGCAGGGCGTCCACAGCCTCAATAGCGAGGCGCGCGAGCGCCTGCTCGCCTCATTCGCCGTCGTCAACGAGAACTTCAAGAAGCTGTTCGCCGAGCTGTTCGGCGGCGGCAATGCCGAGCTGCAGCTGATCGAGAGCGAGGACCCGCTCGAAGCCGGGCTCGAAATCATGGCGAAGCCGCCCGGCAAGAAGCCGGCGACGCTGTCGCTGCTGTCGGGCGGCGAGCAGGCGCTCACGGCGCTGGCGCTGATCTTCGCCGTGTTCCTCACCAATCCGGCGCCGATCTGCGTGCTCGACGAGGTCGACGCGCCGCTCGACGATTACAATGTCGAGCGCTTCTGCGACCTGCTCGACGAGATGACGCGTTCGACCGATACGCGCTTCATCATCATCACCCACAACCCGATCACCATGGCGCGCATGAACCGGCTCTACGGCGTCACCATGGCCGAGCGCGGCATCTCGCAGCTCGTATCGGTGGACCTCGAAGGCGCCGTGAAGCTGCGCGAGGCGGGCTGACGTAAGCCCGGCGCTGCGCTCTCAATTCCCGCCCAGCCTGAACAGCCGCATCGCGTTGGTGCGTCCTATCTTCATGCGATCGTTCTCGCTGATCGGGCAGGCGTCGAACCACACCGCAGCGTGGTCGATGTTCTCGAACGGCCAGTCGGTCGAGAACATGATGCGGTCGGCGCCGATTTCGAGCATCGTGTTCATCAGCGCCTGAGTGCGGAAATTGCCCGAAGTCGTCACATGGAAATTGGCCGCGAAATACTCGCCGATGCGCTTCTTCGCCGGCCAGCCATGGCGGTCCGGGATCCACGCATTGGAGTTGTCGACGCGCCATATGCCGAACGGCAGATTTTCACCCATGTGGCCGAGGATGATCTGCAGGCGCGGATAGGCGTCGAACAGGCCCGAGCACATCAGCCGCAGCGCGTGCACCGCGGTCTCCTGACCGAATGCCCAGACCGGACCCAGGAGCCAAGGATGATCCTGATAGATGCGGGCATCGCGCGGCAGCGGGTTGCGCGGATGCAGATAGAACGGCACGTCGAGCTGCTCGGCCGTGGCCCAGAACGGCCGGTACTGCGGCAGATCGTAGTAGACCGGCGTGTCGGGATCGCCGATCTGTGAAAAGCCGTTGACCAGCGCACCGCGAAAACCGAGCTGCTTGACGCAGCGTTCAAGCTCCCGCGCGGCGGCCTCGGGGTCCTGCATGGCGAGCGCGGCAAGGCCCTGGAAGCGATCCGGCCGCTTGTGCACCTGCTCGGCGAGATAGTCGTTGGCCTTGCGCGCAAGCTCGCGCGCCTGCGCCGGATCGGTAATGGCCTGCACGGCAGGCGCGTTGAGCGACAGCAGCATCATCTCGATGCCGTGCCGGTCCATCTCGGCGACCCGGCGCTCCTGGATGTCGAGCACGCGGCTCTTGACCTCCTGCCAGACGCGATCCGGAAAGTAACCACGCGAATCCGCGAGCGTGTCCTCAATCGCGAAATGCTCCTCGAGCGCGATCTTGCCCTGCATGGCTCCTCCTGCGGCGCGGCCGGCGGCACGCCGGCACGTCATGCTTGACGCGGCCTTTTGAGCGGAATCCCCCACTCGGCATTGCGCCCCTCACTGGCACGGTTCTGGCGAGAAAGCGACTGGAGCCCTCACGCTGTCCCATTTCGGGCCAGCGGCGGGGCTCGTGCGCCGGAGTTGGCGACAGTGAGACGGCCGCGTCGATGAACACGCATCCGAGCTACACCCTGGCGTCCCGGCCGCAGACCGGCCGGTTCCTGCGGGGCTGGGCGGTGCTCACGCGCGGCACGTTCTGCAGCGCGATCTTCCTGATCGACGTGGCCCTGATCGTGGCGATGTCCTGCTTAACCGGCATCGCCTATCACCTGGTCGCTTATGGCGATGCCGGCGATCTCGCCTCGTTCGTCCAGATCGGCATACTGGCGGCGAGCATCTTTGCCATCTCGAATGTGTTCCGCGGCGAATACCGCCTGCCGAATTTCTTCACGTTCAAGCCGCACGCCCGCCGCACCATCCAATTGTGGAACGTGACGCTGATCTGCCTGCTCATGCTCGGCTTCCTGAGCAAGATCAGCGTCGGGTACTCGCGCGCCTGGATCGTGCTGTTCTATCTCGCCACGCTCGTCGGCCTGATCGTGCTGCGCTTCCTCATCGTGCGTCTCACCGCGCTGGCGCGCGCCGCGGGGCTCATTTCAGCGCAGCGGATTTTCCTGATCGGCACGGGCGCTCACGTCGGCGCCTTCGTCCATCGCTACGAGCCCTGGATGCTCGGCATCAACATTGTCGGTTGCCGTTTCATCACGCCGGTGTCGATGACGGCGTCGGCCGAGGTGCGCCGGGCGATGCTCGACAGCGACCTCGCCGAAGCGACCGCCAGCGTGCGCAGCCTCGAGCCGGATGCGATCTTCCTCATGATGCCGTGGTCGGCGACCGAAATCATCGATCGCTGCGCCGATACCTTCCTCGCGCTGCCGGTGGAAATTCATCTCGGACCCGAGCAGATTCTGCACAAATTCGATGAAGTCGAGCTGACCAAGCTCGGCCCGCTGGCGAGCTTGCAGCTCACCCGCATGCCGCTGTCGCTGGTCGAGGTCGTGCAGAAACGGCTGTTCGATCTGTTTTGCGCGGCGATTGCGCTGATTGCGCTGACGCCGCTGTTCGTCTTGATCGCCGTTCTGATCAGGCTGGACAGTGCGGGCCCGGTATTTTTCGTGCAACGCCGCTACGGGTTCAATCAACAGCCGTTTCGCATCATCAAGTTCCGCACCATGCGGACGTTCGATGACGGCGCCGTGGTGCCGCAGGCGAGGCGCGACGATCCGCGACTGACCAGGGTCGGCCGCTGGCTGCGGCGCTGGAACCTCGACGAGTTCCCGCAGCTCTTCAACGTGCTCACCGGCGACATGTCGCTGGTCGGTCCCCGCCCGCACGCCGTCGCGCACGATCGCGAATACGAACGCCGCATCTCGCTTTACGCGCGCCGGCACAACGTCAAACCCGGCATAACCGGCTGGGCGCAGATCCACGGCTATCGCGGCGAGACCGACACCGAAGACAAGATGCGCAACCGCGTCGAGCACGACCTGTTCTACATCGACAACTGGTCGCTGTGGCTCGATCTGAAGATCATCGCCCGCACGGTGCTCTCGCCCGCCGCCTATCAGAACGCTTATTGAGCGCAACGGGATCGGCCCGCACGCCGCGGTCGAGTAGCCATTCCGATCGGCCGGGCTCTATCCGACGAGCGTGGCGATGGCGACGACGGCGCCAAGCGTGACCAGCGCGGTCGACAGCCACAGCGCTCCGATCAGCAACCACACCGGGCGCGGATTGCCGGCCGCCGCCGCCGGCAAGTCGGTCCAGGATTCCAGGCCCGGGTCGGCCTTGCGCAACGCCGCCGTGGCGTGTTCGATTTCGGCGATGTCGCGGGCAAGCTGCTCGCGCGCGGTCTGCGCGAGCGCGGCGACGTCAGCTTCGGTCTGGGCCGCGACGTTGCGCAGCGCCGCATCCGCATCGTCAGCTTTGATCGGGATCACCTCGCCGTCCGAATTGCCAGACGACAGCAGGCCGAGTTCATCGTTCGGCATGGGGCGCACCTGTTCGTCGTTTGGTTATTGCTAGACGAGAAGCGCCGGGCGCGCGATGTTCATCAACCGCTAACCTTAACGGCCGCCGCAAGCTTCCTATATAACCTCACCGGCAGGCCCTACCCCGCCTTGCCGGACCCGCCTGGTGACGCAATACCGCGGCTCGCCGCCGTCACAGATTGCCGCTATGCTCTTGATCAAGGCCGTGAAACCACTTCCATCGCCTGGCCATGCCGAAGGAGCCCCGCCATGACCACCTCAACCATCATCGTCCTTGCCGTGATCGTCGTCTTCGTCGTGTGGGTGATCTCGATCTACAACGGCCTCATCTCCATGCGGCAACGGGTCAATCAGGCCTTTGCCGACGTCGACGTGCAGCTCAAGCAGCGCCACGACCTCATTCCCAACCTGGTCGAGACGGTGAAGGGATATGCGGCGCATGAACGCGGCACCCTCGAGGAGGTCGTCAAGGCGCGCAACGCGGCCATCTCGGCGCAAGGGCCGGCGCAGCAGGCGGCGGCCGAGAACCAGCTCAGCGGCGCGTTGCGCCAGCTGTTCGCGCTGTCGGAATCCTATCCCGACCTCAAGGCCAGCGCCAATTTCCAGCAATTACAGGCAGAGCTGGCCGATCTCGAGAACAAGATCGCGGCGGCGCGCCGCTTCTTCAACAACGCCGTGCAGGAATACAACACCGGCATCCAGCGCTTCCCGGCCGCGCTGTTTGCGGGCTCGCTGGGCTTTGCGCCGAAGGACTTTTTCGACCTCGGCGAAGACCGCAAGACCGTCGGCGAGGCGCCGCAGGTGAAGTTCTGAGTTTGAAGGTCTGAGTTTTCCCGGCAAACGCAGTCAACCGCGATGGCCGCTTATGGTCTCTACAGCCATATCCAGTCGAACCGGCGGCGTTCGATAGCGCTGCTTATCGGCCTGTTCCTCCTCGTCTACGTGCTGGTCTATGCCGGCGCGTTGACGGCCGAGGCGCTGTCGCGGAATGCCGATCTCAACACGCTGATGCGGCTCGCCTGGCGCGACTTCATCAGCGCCGCACCGTTTGCGACGATCGGCACCGTGCTCTGGGTGGTGATCGCCTACTATTTCCACCAGAACATGATCGACGCCCTGACCGGCGGCCACGAGGTGCAGCGTACCGAGGAGCCGCGGCTCTACAATATCCTCGAGAACCTGTGCATTTCGCGCGGCATCACCATGCCCAAGCTCAAGATCATGGAGAGCGACTCGCTCAACGCCTTCGCCACCGGCATGAACGACAAGCAATATTCGATCACGGTGACGACCGGCCTCATCGATCGGCTCGACGATGCCGAAATCGAATCGGTGCTCGGGCACGAGCTGACCCACATCCGCAACGGCGACGTCCGCATGATGATCATCGCGGTCATCATTGCCGGGGTCGTCTCGTTTTTCGCCGAGCTGGTGTTCCGGCTTTGGTTCTATAACGGCTTCAGCATGCGCAGCTCGCGATCGGACGGCGACCGCCGCGGCGGCGGCGCGGTCGTGGCGATCCTGATCGCGGTCGCGCTGATCGCGGTCGCCTACTTCCTGTCGATCCTCATCCGGCTCGCTTTGTCGCGGCAGCGGGAATTCCTCGCCGATGCCGGCTCGGTCGAGCTCACCAAGAATCCCGACGCCATGATCTCGGCGCTGCGCAAGATCGAGGGCCGCGGCGAACTGCCGGGCGCGACCTCCGCGGTGATGGAAATGTGCATCGACAACCCGCGCGAGGGATTCGGCGAACTGTTCGATACCCATCCGTCGGTCGACAGCCGGGTCACGGCGCTCGTCAAGTACGCCGGCGGTCATGACCCCGGCCCGATTGCGCTGCCAGCTCCCGGCGAGGACGACAATCAATCCGACTCCGACGACGACCGGTCGGATTCCGATCAACCGCCGCCCGGCGGCGGACCATGGGGCCCGGCCGAATCGACCACCGCCGGCGCCGCCCGCCCAGTTCCGCCGCCGCTGCCGGAGCCCGGTGGTCCGGACCCGGGTCCTTTGCCCGGGCCGTGGGGCCCGCACAGCGGGCGTTAGCCGCAATGGCGTCACAATTAACCATACGGAACGGCAATTAGGCGGCGCGCCGATGCCGCGAGCGCGCGGCAGATGTTGAGGCTTCCAAACAGAGCCCAGGGTGTGTAGAACCGTTTGCGGGGAGAATTGCGGGACGCGCCCGAATTTGCCGCAGTCTTCCTCCTACATTGCTGCGCCGGACGGATCGGGCCTTGCGGCGCCGCGGCGTGCGCGGGGAAATGACGATGGCGAAGCCAACAGTGATAGTGGTGGGCGCTGACAAGGGCGGCGTCGGCAAGACGACGGTTGCCCGCACCATGCTCGACTATTTCACCGCGCATCACGTGCCGACGCGCGCATTCGATACCGAAGCCCCTAAGGGCACCTTGAAGCGCTTTCATCCCGACGTCAGCGACGTGGTCGACGTTACCTTGGTGCCCGACCAGATGCGGATCTTCGACACGCTGTCGAGCACCGATGCCAGCGTCACCGTCATCGACGTGCGCGCCGGGCTCCTCTCGCCGACGCTGCGCGCCTTGCGCGACATCGGCTTTCTGGACGCGGCCAAGAAGGGACAGCTCACCTTCGTCGTCTTCCACATCCTCGGCTCGTCCATCGCCTCGCTGAACGAGATCGAGGAAACCACCACGTTCACGACCGACGCCAAATATTACCTGGTCAAGAATTTCATCAACAACACTAGCTTCTTCGAATGGGACCAGGCCACGCATTCCTCGTATTTCAAGAAGCACAAGGACGCCATCGAGATCACCATACCCAAGCTCAACGAGATGGCGTTCGAGCAGGTGGAGCTTGCCTCCGTCCCCTTCCTCACCTTCGTCGCCAACAAGGGCCCGAAGGGCGAAGCCGCCAATTATTCTTTCGTATTGCGCGGCTATGTGCGCCACTGGCTCGGCAACGTGTGGGCCGAGTACGATCGCATCAAGCTCAACGACATCGTCGCCGCCGGCGGCGCGGCGTCGGGCAGTCCGCGCGTCCAAGTCGTCAGGTCGTAAGCGCCCAACAAGTCGGCCTTCCCCGTCCCTGCCTGCGCCGCGCAAGGCCGGGCCGGGCCGGGCCGGGCGGTCAATAAAATCGGAATGGAACGATTGCCGGGATGGCGGAGCAGACGCCGCTGTACATCGCCGCATCGCCGCGCCCGCGGGTCGGCAAGACGCTGCTCGCGCGGCTGTTGATCGAGTTTTTCCGCACCAGCGACCGGCCCATCATCGGCTACGATCTCAATCCCCGCGAGCCGGCGCTGGCGGGCCGCTTTCCCTACCTGGTTTCGACCGTCGATATCGCCGATACGCTCGGCCAGATGGCGCTGTTCGACCGGCTGATTTCGCGTGAGCCGCGCGCGACGGTCATCGATCTGGGATACGCCCCGTTCGACCAGTTCTTCGCCGTGATGGCGGAGATCGGCTTCGTGCAGGAGGCGCGGCGGCGCATGATCGAGCCGATCGTGCTGTTTGTGACCGACTCGGCGCCAACGACGATACCGATGTATATCGACTTGAGGGAACGCCTGGCGACGACCACGTTCGTGCCGGTGCACAACGAATCGGTGTCGGTCATGTTCTCCAAAAAGGATTTTCCGTCGACCTACCCCGAATGCTCCGTCATCCGCGTACCCCGGCTGTCGCCGATCGTGCGCGGCGTCATCGACCGGCCGAGCTTCACGTTCGGCTCCTACATGAACGACCAGCCGGGCGGCCCGACCGAAATCCATGAATGGATCCGCACCATCTTCAACGAGTTTCGCGAGCTGGAGCTGCGGCTCATGATGGGCAAGCTCAAATCCTCGCTGGGAGGCGGCGCGACGGCAGCGGAGCGCGCTCCCCGGCGCGCGCCGCCGGGTTGAGGTTTCAACGCTATCGCGCGAATGCGCTATTCGGCTTCGAGCCGGCCACCGCCGAAAAGGGTCGGAACGTAGCGAGGAGCGCCGATCGCGGTCATGAAGCGGTTTTTGGTCAGCACCGGATCGAATGCAATCGGCGGGCGCACCACGTCGATATCGGGCGCGGTCGACAAAACGAAGACTTCGGGACCATCGGCCATAAAGGCCGGCTTCAACGCAGCAGCGAAAGCTTCGGGGGCTGCCACGTTGCTGGCGCGGCCGATGCCGGCCGAACGGGCCAGCGCCGCGAGATCAAGCTCCGGATTGGTCAGCACCTGCCCGCCCGAGGCGGCGTGGACGCCGTTCTGAATGAGCAGCACCGTGAGGTTGCGCGGCGCCACCGCACCGACCGTGACCAGGGCTCCCATATGCATCAGCGTCGCTCCGTCGCCCTCGACCACGACAACCCGCCGCGCTGGCTGCGCCACCGCGAGGCCGAGCGCCAAGGGCAGCGTGAGGCCCATCGCGTCCTCGACGTAGAAGTTCTCCGGCGCATGGTGCATGACGGCCCACAGGTAGGACGCATTGCCCAGCGCGGTGACGACCAGAGCCTGTGCGGGCAGCGCGTCCGCGAGCACCCGATAGTAGTCGGCCCGGCTCGGCCGCGCCTCGCTCACCACTGGATGTCCTCCCGCGACAGCAGCAGCGCGAACGGGCTCGAGGCTTCCTCCGCATAGGTCGCGGCCGCTTCGACCTGAGAACCGATCGGCCGGCTGCGTTCGGCGCACGCGTAGGCGAGGCCCAGACCCCGCAGGACGGGCTCCGTCACGCGTCCTTTGGGGACATGATAGAACACGGGATCGTCGGGCGTGCCGCGGTAGGACACCAGGATCAAAAGCGGAAACTGATAGCGCTGGGCGAGGCAGACCATGCCGGCGCCAGAGCTGAGCAGCCCCGCGTTCTGAACAATCAGCACCGTGCGCACGCCGCCAAGCCGGAGGCCGCAGGCGATCGCCAGCGCCTCCTCCTCGTGCGTCGCGCGGATGAGCCGCATGGCGGGCTCCTGCTCGATGCGCTCGAGAATCCCGCCGAGCCAGCCGTCCGGAACGGCAACCGCCGCTCCGAAGCCGAGGCGCTTCAAGGTGTCGAGGAGTTCGGACGGCCGATGGCAGGCGGTGGACTGCGTCAACGACACTGTTCGATCACTCCCCCGCCAGACCGCGCCAGCCAATTCCCACCGCTGCTCTCAGCAATCGTAGGCAAGATAAGTCCTATTGTCGACCTGAGTTGGCTGGTGCAGAATTAGGACGGACCAAATCTGCGACGACGATGGCTCGGACGAAGAGGCGCCAAGGCCGCGATTGCCCTTGCGCCGTGGTGGGCGCACAGAAGATAAGCGGACAGAGGAGACTAACATGAAGCGTTTCTTGCTCGCGCTCTTTGCCCTTGCGATCGCCGTGCCCGCGCAGGCGCAGGACAAGCTCGTCGTCAGCATCTGGGGCGGCAGCTGGCGCGATCTCGTCGCCGATACGGTCGCCAAGAAGTTCACCCAGGAAACCGGCGTGGCGGTCGATTTCATCACCGGCGGCACCATCGATCGCCTCAACAAGGCCAAGCTCGCCAAGGGCAACCCGGAAAGCGACATCACCTTCACCACGTCGCATGTCGGCTGGCTCTATGCCGACGGCGGGCTGTTCGACAAGCTCGACATGAGCAAGATCCCGAATGCCAAGAATCTCGTCGATGAGGCGCGGTTCAGTCCCTATCATCTCGGCAGCTGGGCCTACATCTACACCATCGGCTACCGCACGGACCTCATTAAGGACATCAAGTTCGATAGCTGGAACGATCTGTGGAATCCGGAGCTCAAGGGAAAAGTCGCCGCTCCCGATTTCGATCCGAGCCACATCATCGTCGTCGCCGCGTTGCTGTCGGGCGGCGACGCCGAGCATTGGCAGAAGGGCGAAGCGAAGCTGAAGGCGCTGAAGCCGAATTTCAAGGCGTTCTACACCGACGACGCCAACAGCCAGCAGCTCTTGGCGAGCGGCGAGACGCCGGTGCAGGACGTTCTCTCCATGAACGCCCATTACATGATCGGCGAGGGCGTTCCGATCACGCTGGCCACTCCGAAGGAGGGCGGCGTCCTCGGCGTCGACTCCGTCGCCATCATGAGCGGGTCGAAGAAGACCGATCTCGCCTACAAGTTCATCAACGCGCTGTATGATCCCGACGTCCAGGCGGCGATTGCCAAGCAGAAGAAGGGCAGCCCCGTCGTCCTCGATGCCAAGCTCGATCCCGCTCTCGCCAAGCTTCCGGGCGTCTTCAGCTCCGCGGCGCAGTGGAAGCAGCAGATCATCATCGATCCGAAGCTGCGCGCCGAAAAGCTTCCGGAATGGCGCAAGTGGTTCGCCGAAAACATCATGAACTGACGCGACGGCGGCCGCGAGGGCTTGCCGCCGCCGCCACGCCGGCCATGTCGTGAAGACACAGCCGTTCCTGCGCAGCTTTGTCACGCCCGCGGCGCTGTGCGCCTTGGGCTTCCTGGCCGCGATGGCGGCAATACTGCAATACAGCGTCCGCACCTTCATCCCCGGATCGCTCGAAGCGGGCGGCTTCACGCTGGCGAATTTCGCGGCGCTCATGAAGCCGCTCTATGCGCGGGTCTTCATCGATACCGTCTGGATCTGCTTCCTGACGGCGTTCTTCACCCTCATTGTCGGATATCCGCTTGCCTATGCGCTGGTGCATGTCCGCAACAGGCTCGCCAAGTCGTTCATCCTGATCACCGTCATCACCCCGCTGTTCCTCGGCGAGGTGGTGCGCACCTATGCGTGGATCATCGTGCTGGGCAATAACGGCTTCATCAACACGGTGCTCATAAAGCTCGGCATTGTCGCGCAGCCGCTGCAGTTCATGTTCACGAAATTCGGCGTCGTGGTCGCGCTCGTTCATGTGACCATGCCGGTCATGGTCATCATCCTGGCGGCGGCGCTCTCGCATATCGACCGCAATTACGAAAGGGCGGCGCAAAGTCTCGGCGCCGGGCCGATCCGGGCGTTCACCACCGTCACCCTGCCGCTGTCGATGCCGGGGATCATCGCCGGCACCACCACGGCGTTCGCGTGGACCTTCAGCGCGTTTGCGACGCCGCAACTGATCGGCGGCGGCCGGGTCAACATGATCTCGAACCTCGTATATCAGCTCGGCTTTGCCAGCTTCAATTTTCCGTTCGCGGCGAGCCTCTGCGTGTCCGGACTGGCGCTGGTGCTGATCATCATGGCGCTGGTCGGCGTTGCGGCGCGTCGGCTGGAAAGCATAGGGCCGCATTGACATGCCGCGCTCGCCCTTGCAGCGGCTGCTCGACATCGGCGGGACGCTGGCCGTGCTCGCCATCCTTGGCTTTCTGCTGCTGCCCGCCTTCGTCGTGGCGCTGGCGGCATTCAACGACTCGGCGCTGCTTTCGTTTCCGCCGCACGCCTGGTCGCTGCGCTGGTTTGCCAGGGCCATCGCGTACCGGGACTTTCAGGAAGGCGTTCGCAACGGCCTCATCGTCACCGGCTGGGCCTCGACGATCGCGCTCGTCGTCGGCGCGGCATTCGCGTTTGCCATGGACCATTACCGGTTCCGCCTCAAGACCGCGATCGAAGGCGTGCTGCTGTCGCCGCTGGTCGTGCCGCATTTCACGGTCGGTCTCGGCTTTCTCATCCTCGCCGCGCAAATCGGCCTGGCGCGCACCTATACGATCGTGATCGTCTGCCACGTGATCCTCGTGCTGCCGTTCGTGCTGCGCAGCGTCTACGTCTCGTTGCGCAATCTCGATCAGCGGCTCGAGCTCGCGGCAGCAAGCCTTGGCGCTCCGCCGCACCGCGTCCTGGCGACGATCACGCTGCCGCTGCTGCTGCCGGGCCTCCTCAGCGGCTGGCTGTTTGCCGCCATCTTGTCCTTCAACGAATTCACCGCATCGCTGTTCGTCACCGTGCAGCGCACCCAGACGCTGCCGGTGGCGATGTACAACTACGTGCGCGACTATGCCGATCCTTCGATGGCGGCGCTGTCGGTGATGTATATCGTCGCCACCGCCGCCCTGCTCACGTTCGCCAACGCCTTCCTCGGCCTCGGCAAGGTCCTCAATGTCGAACACGACCGCTGACATGGCCCGCGACGTCCGGCCGGCGGCAGCCGCGAGCGATGACGACATCGCGGTGCGCCTCGACGGCGTGATCAAGCGGTTCGGCACCGTGACCGCGCTGCATGAGGTGTCGCTGCCGATCCGGCGCGGCGAGCTCATGACGCTGCTCGGTCCGTCCGGCTGCGGCAAGACCACGCTGCTCAATCTGGTCGCCGGATTTTTCAGCCCGGACGGCGGTGAAATCCGCATCGACGGCAAGCTCGTCAACGACGTGCCGACCTACCAGCGCGAAATCGGCATGATGTTCCAGAATTATGCGCTGTTCCCGCACATGACGGTTGCCGCCAATGTCGGCTACGGCCTCAAAATGCGCCGCCTGGCGAAGGCCGAGATCGCGCGCCGGGTCGGCGACGCGCTCGCCCTGGTGCGGCTCGCCGGCTACGAGGACCGCAAGCCGCGCCAGCTATCCGGCGGCCAACAGCAGCGCGTCGCCTTGGCCCGCGCGCTGGTGATCAATCCGAAGGTGCTGCTGCTCGACGAGCCGTTTTCCGCGCTGGACAAGAACCTGCGCGCCTCCATGCAGGTGGAGCTGCGCGAAATCCAGCGCAAGCTCAGCGTCACCACGGTCTTCGTGACCCACGATCAAAGCGAGGCTTTGAGCTTGTCCGACCGCCTGGCGGTGATGTCGGAAGGCCGCATCCGCCAGCTTGGCACGCCCGAGGAAATCTACCGCACACCCTGCGAGCGCTTCGTTGCATCCTTCGTCGGCGACGCCAATGTGCTGCGCGGCCGCCTGGACCGGATCGACGGCGCACAGGCGATCGTCGCCTTGGGCGCGGCGCGGATAAAAGTGCCATCCGGCCCCTTGCAGGGCATCGCTGCGTCGGCGCCGGTCGATTTGTTTGTTCGGCCCGAGCAGCTCCGCCTCACCGCAGCCGGCGAGACTTGTGCGAGCAACGGCTCCATCGTCGCGCAGGTGTATCAGGGCGGCCACGTCGACCTCTACGTCGCATGCGCGGATTCGGTGCGCGGCCGGTTGCTGGTGCGGCTCGCCGGGCCCGATGCGGCGGCATGCCGACCAATCGGCGCAGCGGTCGGCATTTCGCTCAGCGGCGAAGACGGTATCGCGTTCGCCGTCACGTAGCGTGGTTGGCCGCCGGAAACAGGCCGTGCTGCTTGAGAAACGCGATCATGTAGCGGTCGAACAGCCACGGCTGCTCGATCTGGCAGGCGTGGCCGGCGCCATAGAGGATTTTCATCTCGCAGCCGGGAATGCGCGCCTTGAGCGCCGCGGCCTGCGGATGCGAGTTGTCCTCGCTGCCGGTCAGGAGGATCGTGGGACAGGCGATGCGCGCGTAATGGTCCTCGGCGTCGGGCTTCGCCAGCGCCTCGAACTGATGGATGATCGACTTGAGGTCGGCATGCGCATTGCGCTCGGCGAACATGTCGGCGAAAAAGTGCGCGAGCGGCGTGGTGCGGAACGCCGGGCTCAAATCCTCGAACGTGTAGCCCCAGCGATAGTCGATGCCTTGCTCGCTATAGGCTGCGATGCGTCGCGCCGTGAATTCCTTGCCGGGATGGTAGCCGGTGCCCGAGAGCACCAGCGCCGCGGTGCGCTGCGGCTCTTGATGATGCATGTACGGCACGATCGCGGAGCCGACCGAGCAGCCGACCAGAACGGCGCGTTCGCCCGGCGCCGCATCCTCGATCGCTTCCCAGCAGGCCCGCGCCATGTCGTCCATGGTCAGGCCGGGACTGGCCTTGGGCGAGCGGCCGTAGCCCGGAATATCGATGGCGACGCAGCGGTACCAGGTGGACAGGTGCGCCATCTGGAAGATCCAGCACGACTGGTCCATCGGGTTCGGGTGCACGAAGGCCATGACCGGGCCCGATCGTCCCATGCGCTCGTAATACAGCGGCCCGTCGATGTGCTCCGCCAAGGCGGCATCCTCCCGATTGGGCGCGCGGCCGGGACCTAAACTAATGGCCCTCGAAGCTGACGAGCGTGCGCACCGGCACGTCGAGCTTCCTGATCTTCTCTGCGCCGCCGAGCTCCGGCAGATCGATGATGAAGCAGGCCGCCAGGATGTCGGCGCCGATCTGCTTGAGGAGCTTGACCGCGGCCTCGGCGGTGCCGCCGGTGGCGACCAGGTCGTCGACCAAGATCACGCGCTCGCCTTGGGCTACCGCGTCCTCGTGCATCTCCATTTCGTCGATGCCGTATTCGAGCGAATAGCCGATGCTGACGCGCTTGAACGGCAGCTTGCCCTTTTTGCGGATCGGCACGAACCCGGCC